>Ga0181539_1004122_pt1 | contig 12698 bp, 15 predicted proteins | sample PEATcosm2014_Bin_46_FD_119767 | JGI IMG/M metagenome (GOLD analysis project Ga0181539, IMG submission 119767) | Peatland microbial communities from MTU Mesocosm Facility, Houghton, MI, USA - PEATcosm2014_Bin23_60_metaG | ecosystem: Environmental > Terrestrial > Soil > Wetlands > Peat | place... | reverse complement strand
TATGACCGGTCTGCGGGGCAACCCGCTGCACTGAAGGACGGCCGGGAGCGGGTAACGCCCGTTCCTACCTAGTCCCGTCCCAGGAAGCGCGTTAGCTGGAGCTGAGCGGTGGCGTTCGGTCGCTGCCGCAAGTGCCGTGGTGGAACGCCGACAGGCGAGCCCCCTCCGTGTTCTCCCGCAGGCCGGGAGCATTCGGAGGGGGCGCCGCGCCCGTATGGCGCGGCCTCATTGAAACAAATGCGCCTGCCGGCGTTCCGCTTGCCTTTTTATTTGTTTGGTAGGGTGGGTAGAGTGAAACGAAACCCACCGTGCAGCGATGGTGGGTTGCGCCGTGGAGCCTGTCATCGGGCCGCGCTTTGCGCGGACCCGTTGGCGGCTAACCCACCCTACGGAGCATGATCGAACCGAAAGCCGGTCCCACCGCCGGTTCAGGCATGACGCGATCCTGCTCTGAAGGGGTTCTTTGCGGTTGGCGTTGGCAAAGCTCGGGCGCGCATGCGTCGCGAGAACGGATGTGCTCATCCTCACCCGCGATAGCGTGCGCGGGACGGGATGAAGCGCCGTGCGTCGCGAGAACGCCTTGTCACTCCTTCGGGAATTCCAAGCCCATCTCGCGGTAGCGCTCGGGCTCGTCGGCCCAGCCTTCGCGGACCTTGACGTGCAGGAACAAATGCACCGGGTGCTCGATCTCCTTGGCAATATCGGCGCGCGCGGCGGCGCCGATCGCTTTGATCGCCTGGCCGCCTTTGCCGAGCACGATCTTGCGCTGGCTCTCGCGCGCGACATAGATCGTTTGTTCGATGCGGACGGCGCCGCCTCTCAGTTCCTTCCAGACGTCGGTCTCCACCGTCGACTCATAAGGCAGTTCCTGATGCAGCCGCAGATAAAGCTTCTCGCGCGTGATTTCGGCAGCAAGCTGGCGCAGCGGCGCAACGGAAATCTGATCCTCGGGGTAAAGCCACGGGCCCTGCGGAACGTGGGCGGCGAACCAGGTTTTGAGCGCTGCGACGCCGTCGCCGGAGCGCGCCGAGATCATGAAGGTCGCCGCGAATTGGCCGCCTTCGTTGAGCATTTGCGTCAGTGCGAGCAGCGCGGGCTTCGCCACCAGATCGACTTTGTTGAGCACGAGCACCTTTTTGGGGCGGACCTCGCCAAGCGTGCGCAGGATCGCTTCCTCGTCGTCCTTGAGGCCCTTGCGGGAGTCGATCAGGAGCGCGACCAGATCGGCGTCGGCGGTCGAACCCCAGGCGGAGCCGACCATGGCGCGATCGAGCCTTCGCTTCGGCGAGAAGATGCCCGGCGTATCGACAAAGACGAGTTGCGCCGCGCCCTCGATGGCGATGCCGCGGATCAGCGTGCGCGTGGTCTGCACTTTTGGCGTGACGATCGATACTTTCGAGCCGACCAGCGCATTGAGCAGCGTCGATTTGCCGACGTTCGGCGCACCGATCAGCGCCACGAAGCCGCAGCGCCTGGTGTCTTCCACGCTCTCAGCCACCTTTCTTGGGCTCCACGCCCTCGCGCGCCAGCATGGCGGCGGCGGCGGCCTGCTCGGCGACCCTCTTGGAGCGGCCCTGGCCTTCGGCCGGCGCAAAAGCCGGAAGCTGGACCGCGACGCGGAACTCCGGACTGTGGTCGGGTCCGGAACGCGCGACTTCGCGATAGACGGGCGTTGGCAGACCGCGCGCTTGCGCCCATTCCTGCAGCACGGTTTTCGGATCGCGCAGCGGCTGCGCCTTCGCCCGCATGCGCACTTCCCACAGCCGTTCGACCAGCGCCTCGGCGGCCTTGTAGCCGCCATCGACATAGACCGCGCCGATCACCGCTTCGCAGACATCGGCGAGAATGGCCGGACGCTTGCGCGCCCCGGCATTGGCCTCCGAGGAACCGAGCCGGACGGCAGCGCCGAGATCGATCATGCGCGCGATTTCGGCGCAGGTTTCCTTGCGCACGAGGTCGGCCAGCCGCCGCGAGAGCTCGCCTTCGTCGGCTTTGGGGAAAGCGCGGTACAGCATGTCGGAGATGACCAGGCCGAGCACGTGATCGCCGAGGAATTCGAGCCGTTGATAACTGCCGGCGCGATTGCGGTTGCCCTTGAGCGCGGAAATGTGCGTGAGCGCGCATTCGAGCATCGCGGCGTCGCTGAAGCGATAACCGATCCGGCTTTCCAGCGCGCTGGCGCCACGCTTGCGACGGCGCGGCTCCTTCTGGCCGTCGGTCGGCGGAGGTTGGGTCGCCGCAGGTTGGGTCGCCGCCGCTTGCCCCTCGGCAACATCGGCGGCTGGCGTTTCCCGGCGCGCTTCTACGGGGGGCTTGGCTTTCTTGCGGCCACTCATCGTACCAGCGTGAACAGGCGCTCCCAGCGTACCGCCCAAGGCCACCGCCACACCTCCCAGGCGTGGGTATCGTCGTGGATCGAAAAGAAGATGATTTGCGCCCTGCCAATCAAATTCTCGAACGGCACGTAGCCGACTTGGCTGAGCACCCGGCTGTCGGTCGAATTGTCGCGATTGTCGCCCATCATGAAATAATCGCCGGGCGGCACCGTGTAGACCGGCGTGTTGTCGTAAAAGCCGTTGTCGGTGAGATCGAGCGTGTTGTAGCTCACGCCGTTCGGCAGGGTCTCGCGATATTGCTTGACGCGCTGGACCACACCGTCGTCGTCGGTGACGAAGTCTTCGATGCGCTGGCGCGGCACCGGCGTGCCGTTGATGTTGAGCACGCCGTCGATCATCTGGATGCGGTCGCCCGGCAGTCCGATGACGCGCTTGATGTAATCGATCGAGTCGTCCTTGGGCAGGCGGAACACCGCCACGTCGCCGCGCTGCGGCTGCGAGCCGACAAAGCGTCCGGAGAAGAGCGGCGGCGAGAACGGGAACGAATAGTGCGTATAGCCGTAGGAATATTTCGAAACGAACAGATAGTCGCCGACCAACAGCGTCGGGATCATCGAACCGGAGGGGATATTGAATGGCTGAAAGAGAAAAGTCCGGATGACAAGCGCGATGATCAGGGCATGGAAGACCACGCGTACCGTCTCGGCAAATCCGCCCTCTTTCCGCTTGGTTCCTGTCTGCACGCTCATCGGCCTGTCGTCTCGTATTCAACGCGCCCGCCCGCGACCTTGTAGCCTCTGGGGCACCCACAAGCAATTGGAGGCGGGGATTCGTCACGGCCCATCGGGCTTACACTTTCATTAGCCTTTTCAATACCTTATAGCAAGCATTCCCAGATATGACGAATTTTTCATGGTCGCCATGGGACGGCAGTTTCGCAACCTTGCGCCCGCGCCGCGGTCAGCGGGCGGCGATCACGACCGCCGAGATGACGACGAAAGCGTGTGCCATGGGTCCCTCGTCGGTGATGGTGAGGTCGATGCGCGCCTCGTAGCCGGCAGGCGTGATCTTCTGCAGCCGGCGCTTGGCGCCGCCGGTCAACTCCATTGTCGGACGCCCGCCGGGCAAGTTCACGACCCCCATATCGCGCCACCAGACCCCGGCGCGCAAACCGGTGCCCAGAGCCTTGGCGCAGGCTTCCTTGGCGGCGAAGCGCTTGGCGTAGGTCTCGACCCGGTTGCGCCGCTTGTCGGCCTTGGCCCGTTCGGTCGCGGTGAAGACCCGGTCCAGGAAGCGGTCGCCGTGGCGCTCGATCACGCCGGCGATGCGGCGCGCATCGGTGATGTCCGAGCCGATGCCGAGGATCATGGCCTGGCTCCGCCGTGATCGCGACCGCGATCGATCGCCGAGCGCATCAGGCGCACCGCGGCGCCTAATCCCGAAAAGATGGCCTCGCCGATCAGGAAATGCCCGATATTGAGTTCTGCAATCTCGGCAAGCTGCGCGATCTTCTCAGCCGTGACGAAATCGAGGCCGTGCCCGGCATGGACTTCGAGGCCGGCGCTTTTCGCCAGAGCGGCGCCGCGCAGGATACGATCGAATTCGGCGGCAGCAGCCACCCCGTTGCCGGCCAGAAGCGCATCGCACCAGGCGCCGGTGTGAATCTCGATCACCGGCGCGCCGATGCCGGCCGCGGCGTCGATCTGCTCGGGCTCGGCGGCGATGAAGAGCGAAACCCGAATGCCGGCGCCGGCGAGTTCGCCCACCGCCTTGCGCAACGTCTCGCGTTGGCCCGCGGCATCGAGACCGCCTTCGGTGGTGCGCTCCTGCCGCCGTTCCGGCACGATGCAGGCGGCGTGCGGCTTGAGCTTGCGCGCGACGCCGACCATCTCCCCGGTCGCGGCCATTTCAAGATTGAGCGGCTTTTTAATGCGCTCCTTGAGACGGACGACGTCGTCATCGACGATATGACGGCGGTCCTCGCGCAGATGCGCGGTGATCCCGTCGGCGCCGGCGGCGATCGCGATCTCGGCGGCCTTCACCGGATCGGGATGATGCCCGCCGCGCGCATTGCGGACGGTGGCGACATGGTCGACGTTGACGCCGAGGCGGATGGCGGAATTGGCAGCCATGAGATGATGTCGCGTCCGCGCCTATTTCACCCAATTCTCGATCGTCAGATCGGGAACGCGCCGGAATTCACGCTCATTGTTAGTAACCAAAATCAAATCCAGGAAAAGCGCATGGGCAGCGATCCAAAGATCATTTGCGCCTATCAGTTCGCCCCTGACCGCCAGTGCTGCGCGGATTGTGCCGTAGGTCACGGCTACCTCGCGCGCCAACGGCATCACCTGGATGATTTGGGTTAGTTCCTCCAAACGGAGTAGCGGTTCCGGCCCCATTCGTTTCTTTTCGATGCCGTAGCGCAACTCGCCATATGTAATTACGGATAGGACGGCCTCCCCTGACCCCAGTAGATCGAACCGCGCGCGCGCATTCTCAGGTCGACCGCGGCGAATATACACAAGCGTATCGGTATCCAGCAGATAACGTGGCTTGATCACAACCCCTCGCGCTCCTGGGGTGGCAAATCGCGCTCATCAGCCAGATCCTCTATCGGCAAGCTCGCGATGAGCTCGAAAGCGCGCGCCATGCCCTTGGATTTTTCGCGCAATATAACTTCCTCGCCGCGCCGGAGGATTTCTATCTCGTCGCTGTCGAAGCGAAACTCCTTCGGCAGCCGAACCGCCTGGCTGTTTCCGGACTTGAACACCCGCGCCGTAGCCATTGCCGCACTCCGTATATCCGGCCACGTATATACATTAACAATCGTGCAAATGCAAGACATCGGGGCCGCAGACATCGGGGCCGCGGCGTTCGTCTACCCGCTCACCCGCTCGGCGTGCGCCACCACTTTCTTCGCCCGCAATTGCGAGATGATCGAAGTGAGGTGCTTGAGATTATAGACTTCGAGACCGATGGTCAGTTCGGTGAAATCGGGCGACTGACGGGTCATGCGGATATTGTCGATATTGCCGTCGTGCTCGGCGATCACTTGCGCGATCTGCGCCAGCGTCCCGGGCTCGTTGACCGACTGCACCACGAGTTGCGCCGGGAAGCGCTGCGGCGCTTGGTCGTCGACATCCCAGCGCACGTCGAGCCAGCGTTCCGGCTCGTCCTCGAACTGCTGCAGCGCTTCCGAATGGATCGGATAGATGGTGATGCCCTCGCCCGGCGTCATGATGCCGACGATGCGGTCGCCCGGAACCGCGCCGCCATTCGGCGCAAAGCGCACCGGCAAGTCCGAGTTGATGCCGCGGATCGGGATCGCCGCGCCGTTTTCGCCTTCGGCCGGCACTTTGAATTTCAGCGCGCGGCCGAATTTCAGGCCGAACCAGCCGCTTTCGGGCTTCGGCGCCAGCGGCGTGACCCGCTCGTCCTTGTAATCCGGATACATGGCGCGCGCGACATCGGAGGCTTTCATCTCGCCGCGGCCGACCGCCGACATCACGTCGTCGATCGAGGCCCGCGCCAGCCGCGGCAAGGCGCCTTGCAGCTTTTCGTCGGAATATTCGATCTTGGCGCGTTCGCACAGCCGTTCCACCATGCGCCGGCCGAGCCCCGAATATTGGTGGCGCACGGCGTCACGCGTCGCGCGGCGGATGGCGTCGCGCGCCTTGCCGGTGACCACGATCGATTCCCAGGCGGCCGGCGGCGCGGTCTGCGCCTTCGACGTCAAGATCTGAATCTCGTCGCCGTTCTGGAGCGGCGAACTGAGCGGGCCGATTTTGCCGTTGATCTTGGCGCCGATCGCCATGTTGCCGACATCGGTATGGACCGCATAGGCGAAGTCGATCGGCGTCGCGCCGCGCGGCAGCGCGATCAGCTTGCCTTTCGGCGTGAAGGCGAACACCTGGTCGTGGAACAGTTCGAGCTTGGTGTGCTCGAGAAACTCTTCCGGATTGGAACCTTCGGCCAAAAGCTCGATGGTGCGGCGCAGCCAGGCGTAGGCGCTGGATTCACGCGACAGCATTTCGGTCGGCGAGCCGAGCTCGTCCTTGTAGAGCGCGTGAGCGGCGATGCCGTATTCGGCGATCTGCTGCATGTCGCGGGTGCGGATTTGCAGCTCGACGCGCTGCTTGCCCGGCCCGATCACCGTGGTGTGGAGCGAACGGTAATCGTTCTGCTTCGGCGTCGAAATGTAATCCTTGAACCGTCCCGGCACGACCGGCCAGGACGTGTGCACGATGCCGAGCGCCTGATAGCATTCGGCGAGATTGCCGACGACGACGCGGAAGCCGAAAATATCGGACAACTGTTCGAAGCCGACGGCTTTGCGCTCCATCTTGCGCCAGATCGAATAAGCGCGCTTGCGCCGGCCGGACACATCGGCGGCAATGCCGCGATCGGCAAGCTTCCTGGCGAGCTGCTGCTCGATCTCGGTGATCCAGCCGCTCGACCGCTCGGCGAGCGTCTCGAGGCGCTCGGTAAGAACCTTGTAGGCGTCCGGATTGAGTTCGCGAAACGCCAGGTCCTCGAGTTCTTCGCGCATCTCCTGCATGCCCATGCGGCCGGCCAGCGGGGCGTAGATATCGAGCGTCTCATCGGCGGTGCGCCGGCGCGCTTCGGGCGGCTGGTGGCCGAGCGTGCGCATATTGTGCAGGCGGTCGGCGAGCTTGATCAGCAGCACGCGGACGTCGTCGGCGATGGCGAGCAGAAGCTTGCGCAGATTCTCGGCCTGTTTTGCTTCCTTGGAAACGAGGTCGAGGCGTTTGAGCTTGGTCAGGCCTTCGACCAACAGCCCGATCTCGCGGCCGAACAGTCGATCGATCTCGGCGCGGGTCGCGTCGGTGTCTTCGATAGTGTCGTGCAACAGCGCCGCCGCGATCGTGGCGTCGTCGAGCTTGAGATTGGTGAGGATGGCCGCGACTTCGAGCGGGTGCGAAATATAGGGATCGCCGGAGGCCCGCTTCTGCTCGCCATGCGCCTTCATGGCGTAGACATAGGCGCGGTTGAGGAGGTCCTCGTTGGTCGCCGGATTGTACTTTTTGACCCGATCGACCAGGTCGTACTGCCGCATCATGCGCTTGCGTGTCTTCGGCGGCGGCACCTCGCCGTCGAGCGCCACCGGACTAGGAGCGCGCGGCGCTGGAACCCTAGATCGGGGCTGATTCTGCATCCGCGGCAGATCGATCGGCGAGCGCGGCATTGGCGACCTTTGACGACCCTTGCGATCCCGGGGCGGTTCTTCGGCCACCCCGGCTCCGCCGCGAGATTCGGCGAAGCCTCATCACAAAGATATCATGGAGCTACGTCCCGGCCACAAGGCAAGGATGCGACCGAGCCCACCCCAGCAAGCAATAGCCTGCGATCCGGCGCCGCCGCGCGCGCGTTCCAATCGGCCGAGTGGCAATGGATGGGCTGACGATTGATAGGCCTTGGGACCAGGCCGAGGACCTTTACTCTTCGTCCTCGACGGTATCCGGCTCCGGCTGACTTTCCGGCGGCGTCAAGCCTTCCAGGCCCTTGAGCAGCTCTTCCTCGGTCATCCGGTCGGAGGTGACTTCGGTGTCGTCGGCATCGACCCCGGTGCCGGGAGCGCCGATAAGCGGAACCGTGTCGGGCTCGGGCTCGTCGACTTCTACGTATTTCTGCAGGGAATGAACCAGCTCTTCCTTGAGATCCTCCGGCGAAACTGCCATTTCCGCGATTTCCCGCAACGCCACGACCGGATTCTTGTCGTTGTCCCGCTCGACGGCGATCTGGGTGCCGGACGAGATCATGCGCGCGCGATGGCTGGCGAGGAGGACGAGATCGAAGCGGTTTTCGACCTTGTCGATGCAATCCTCAACGGTGACACGGGCCATGAAAGCGGCTCCTCGGGCTTTTTCGGCTATTGCCTGGTTACTGGACGACAGGCTCTCAGGGCCAAGGTCAAGGTCTAAGGCCAAGGTTCCCGCAAGGACATGAGTCCCCAATATAGTGGTTACGTATCGCCGGCGGCTTCGAAGCGCAAGGCCCTTTTTTGCTCGACGCGGTTGCAGATAGCGACATTTGCCTACCGATTTTTAACTTGGCGTCCACGCAGGGCTCTGTTACCCCAACCACGGGAACCGGATCGTGGCGTTCTGAATCATACTCTCGGAATTGCCGCGACGGCATGCCGCAGTACTTTCGCCGCGGTTTATTTGCCACAACGCGATTGGCGACGGTACCTCGGGCGTCGAAGTTTTCCGGCGGCGAGACCCCTGTTTTGGGGCGCCGGCATCGTCGATTCCATTACGGCAGATCCGGTTTCATCACGAGACGAGAGTCGCAAGAGACACGATAGAGACAACAAATGTCGGCACAGTTCGAAAAAATCGCCTTGTTCATTGACGGCGCCAACCTGTACGCCACCGCCAAGTCGCTCGGCTTCGACATCGATTACAAGCGCCTGTTACGCGAGTTCCAGTCGCGAGGCTATCTGGTGCGCGCGTTCTATTACACCGCCGTGATCGAGGATCAGGAATACTCCTCGATTCGGCCGCTGATCGATTGGCTCGACTACAACGGCTATACCGTCGTCACCAAGGCGACCAAGGAATTTGTCGATCAGACCGGCCGGCGCAAGGTCAAAGGCAATATGGACATCGAGCTTGCGGTCGACGCCATGGAGCTCGCGCCGCATATCGACCAGATGGTGCTGTTCTCCGGCGACGGCGATTTCCGTTCGCTGGTCGAAGCGGTGCAGCGCCGCGGCGTGCGCGTGATCGTGGTCTCGACCATTTCGACGCAGCCCCCCATGGTGGCCGACGAATTGCGCCGCCAGGCCGATCAGTTCATCGACATCATCGATCTGCAGTCGAAGGTCGGCCGCGATCCCGGCGAACGGCCGGCCCGCGAGCCGCGGGAAGCCCGCGAAGCCCGCGAGCCACGTCACACACCGCAATTCCTGCAGCGCAGTCCGACCTCGCAGCGGGCCGACGTCGAAGACGAGTTCGAAGACGAATAGCGGCGATGCCGCGTAGGACTCTTTATTTGTCGCATTTTCTATCGGAAAACCGGTGTCCACTTTTCCGGAAAATGCTCTAAGCGGCGCGCCCGGCCGCGATTGCCCGCGCTGCCCGCGGCTGGTCGCCTTTCGCCAGGACTGGCGCGCGCATGAGCCGGATTGGTTCAATGCGCCGGTGGATTCGTTCGGCCCTCAGGACGCGCGCGTGCTGATCGTCGGGCTCGCCCCCGGGCTGCGCGGCGCCAACCGCACCGGCCGACCCTTCACCGGCGACTACGCTGGCGATTTGCTCTACGCCACTCTTGCCGAATTCGGCTTTGCCCAGGGCGCCTATCAAGCGCGCGCCGACGACGGCCTCGAACTCCACGACTGCCGCATCACCAATGCCGTGCGCTGCGTGCCGCCGGAGAATAAGCCGCTGCCGCAGGAGATCGCGACCTGCCGCGATTTCCTAAAGTCGACGATCAAGCAAATGAGCAAGCTTCGCGCCATGGTCGCGCTCGGGCGCGTCGCCCACGAATCCGTGGTGGCGGCAAGCGGCGCGCGGCGATCGGAATTTCCTTTCGGCCACGGCCGCGTCCACCCGATCGGCGCGTTCACCGTGTTCGACAGCTATCATTGCTCGCGTTACAACACCAACACCGGCGTGCTCACGCCGCAGATGTTCCGCGATGTCTTTACGAAGCTGCGCGCGCAGCTCGATGGGGCGGGATCTTAGACGCCGCGCAATCCCGATAATGCCACCGTGTCGATCAACAACATCGGAGATCGGGATCGCGCCGGCTCGCCGCGAGGCGAGGGAATTCGCCGTCGTCCTGCGGCATCGCGAGCAACAGTTCCGCGAACGAGGGCGCTTCGCTCCGTTCGAGATGTCGCAGGCGCTGGTATTCCATCGCGTCGACGATGACCACGGCGGGCTTGCCGTGCCTGGTCACGATCTGCGGCTGCCGCCGCGCCGCCTCGACGAGCTCGCTGAACCGGTTCTTGGCATCCTGCACCGACCACCTGCGTCGCGCCATGTGCTGCTCCTCGTGCTGGCTGACCGTGACTCCCGGCTCAGGCGTAGGACATGAATTCCATCAGCGAACCGTCGGGATCGCGGAAATAGACGCTGGTCCCGGCTCCTTTGGCGCCGAAGCGCTGCATCGGGCCCCTCTCGATGCCGACGCCGCAGTGCTTAAGATGTGCCATGGCGTCCGCGATCGGCCCCATCCATTCGAAGCAAAGATCGCTGTTGCCGGGCTGGACCGGCAACAGCGCCACTTCGGCGGGCTCAACGCCGGGCCCATGCACGTTGAGTTGCTTGTCGCCGAACCGGTAGGCGTAGCCGGACGGCCGCGCAATCAGCTCCGCGCCCAACACCGTCGTATAGAACGCGTTCGAGCGCTCCCAGTCGGTGACGTGGATCACACAATGGTCGAGCTTGGTCGGCAGCGCCATGTCCCACACCTCATGTCTCACACCTCATGTCTCACACCTTCTGCCGCAACAGCCGGCCGCGCTCGCGCTCCCACGAGCGTTTCTTTTCGGTGTCGCGCTTGTCGTAGAGCTTCTTGCCGCGCGCCAGCGCCAGTTCGACCTTGGCGCGGCCCTTTTCGTTGAAGTAAAGCTTTAACGGCACCAGCGTCATGCCCTGGCGCTCGATGGCGCCGACGAGTCTGTTGATCTGGCGACGATGCAGCAGGAGCTTGCGCGGCCGCTTCGGCGCGTGATTGAAACGGTTCGCCTGCAGATATTCCGGAATGTTCGAATTGATCAGCCAGATTTCGCCGCCGCGGGCGTCGGCGTAGGATTCGGCGATCGTGGCCTTGCCCAGGCGCAGCGATTTCACCTCGGTGCCGGTCAGCGCGACACCTGCTTCCATGGTTTCGTCGATGAAATAATTGAAGCGCGCCTTGCGGTTGTCGGCGACGACACGCAGGTTTCGTTGTTCCGGCTTTGCCGCCATACCGTCCCCGCGCTCAGCTCTTTGTCAGCACGTCGCGTATTTCCGTCAAAAGCTGCACTTCCTTGGACGGGCCGGCCGGCGCCGCGGCCGGTTCGGCCTTCAGCCGGTTGATGGCTTTGACGGCGACAAACAACGCGAACGCGACGATCACAAAATTAAGAACGATGGTGAGGAAATTGCCGTAACCGAGCACGGCGCCTTGCTTCCTCGCATCCACCAGCGCCGTCGCCGTGACCTTCGAGGACAGCGGCAGGAAATAGTTGGAGAAGTCGAGACCGCCGCTAACCGCACCGATCAACGGCATGATGATGTCCCCGACCAGCGAATTGACGATGGCACCGAAGGCCGCGCCGATGATCACGCCGACGGCGAGATCGACGACATTGCCGCGCATCGCGAATTTCTTGAATTCCTCGATCATGCGTAGCTCCGGCGTTGAAAATTGCGAGGTCGGCGTTCAGCTTGGACGCCCCCTCCACCGCACTCCGTGCGGCCCCTCCCCGCTCCGCTTGCGCTCGCAGGGCGGACAAAGAAATCAGTTGATCAGTCCCGCATGCACCATGGCATGGCGCACCGCTGCTTGCCCCTTCTCGCTCGTCGGCACCATCGGCAGCCGCAGCGTATTGGCGCATTTGCCGATGAGCGACAGCGCATATTTGATCGGCGCCGGAGAGGTTTCGACGAACAGATTGAGGTGAAGCGGGGCGAGCTTGTCCTGCAATTTCAGCGCCGCGGCGAAGTCGCCCTTCAGACAGGCCGCCTGGAACTCGGCGCACAACCGCGGCGCCACGTTCGACGTCACCGAAATGCAGCCGTGCCCGCCATGCGCCATGAAACCGAGCGCGGTGATGTCCTCGCCCGACAATTGGTTGAAATCCTCGCCCATCGCCGCGCGTTGCTGCGACACCCGCGCCATGTTCGCGGTCGCGTCCTTGACGCCGGCGATGTTCTTCAGCTCGTACAAACGCTTCATGGTGTCGACCGACATGTCGACCACCGAGCGCGCCGGAATGTTGTAGATGAGGATCGGAATGCCGATCGCGTCGTTGATCGCCCTGAAATGCTGATAGAGGCCTTCCTGGGTCGGCTTGTTGTAATACGGTGTGACCACCAGCACCGCGTCGGCGCCGGCCTTCTGCGCATGCCGGGCGAGATCGATCGCTTCGGCGGTGGAGTTCGAGCCGGCGCCGGCCACGACTGGAACCCGGCCGCGCGCCTGATCGACGCACCACTCCACGACGTCCTTGTGCTCCTCATGCGACAGCGTCGGGCTTTCGCCCGTGGTGCCGACCGGGACGAGGCCGTTGGTACCCTCGGTGATCTGCCAGTCGACCAGGGCGCGGAACGCCGTCTCGTCGACGGCCCCGTTCTTGAACGGGGTGACGAGCGCGGTGAACGAGCCTCGAAAACTTGTCTTGGC
>Ga0181539_1004119_pt1 | contig 12705 bp, 8 predicted proteins | sample PEATcosm2014_Bin_46_FD_119767 | JGI IMG/M metagenome (GOLD analysis project Ga0181539, IMG submission 119767) | Peatland microbial communities from MTU Mesocosm Facility, Houghton, MI, USA - PEATcosm2014_Bin23_60_metaG | ecosystem: Environmental > Terrestrial > Soil > Wetlands > Peat | place... | reverse complement strand
TCCTTCCGCATCAGCTTACAGCACGGGATGAGTCAGCGGGCCGGGCGCAGAGATCGGCAGTCAAGGATCGGGGATCGCTTGGAGATTGGAAACGGAAACCGCGACCCCGCTCCGCGCGGTGGCATTATTTGCATCGCGCGTCACCAGCCATTTCTCGCCGATGCTCCAGTTCCATTGCTTGCCCGCGAAAGCACGATTGCCTGCCCGCCCCTGCTGCTATGGGCAGCTATCCCCGCGCCGGCGCGGCCCGGCATTCCCATGGCGCGCTAGAGCATTTTCGGGTCAAGTGTTAACAAAGCGCTGGGTGCCCCATCCTTGAATCGCTCTTTGATTCAAGGGTGGGAGAGCTCAAATCTCAATTTGAACCGTAAACAGTCAGGCCGAAGATGCGCTAGAATCCCTTCTGCGCCTGGCTGATCGCCTGACTCGCCGACTGCTGCGCAGCCTGTGAGGCCTGTTGCGCCTGCTTCTGTGCCTGGCTGGCCGCTTGCTGCACCTGCTGCCCCGCCTGCTGAGCGGCCTGTTGCGCCTGAGCGGCCGCTTGCTGGGCCTGCTGTTGCGCTTGCTGGGCGGCCTGTTGGCCCTGCTGAACCGCTTGCTGAGCCTGCTGTTGCGCTTGCTGCGCGGCTTGCTGGGCTTGTTGCTGGGCCTGCTGGGCTGCTTGTTGTGCCTGGCCGGCGACCTGCTGCGCTTGCTGTTGAACCTGCTGGGCCGCTTGCTGCGCTTGCTGTATTGCCTGCCCCCCGGCTTGAGCGCACTGCTGGACCTGCTGTTGAGCCTGACCGAGCGCTTGTTGCGCCGCGGCCTGACCCTTTGCAGCAGCCTGACTCACAGTCTGCTGCGCCTGCTGCACGGCCTGGCTGGCCTGCTGATAGGCCTGCTGTGCCTGTTGCGTCACCTGGTTGACGGCCTGTTGAGCCTGCTGCTCCGCCTGTTGCGCGGCCTGCTGTGCCTGGCTTGCGGCTTGCTGCGCCTGGTTCGCGGCCTGCTGCGCCTGACCGGCCAGGCTGGAGGCCGTACCCGCTGCTCCTTGCAACGCGCTTCCTACACTGGAGGACACGGCTGCGGCCAGCGGAGCACCGCCGCTGACGGCCAGGCCGCCTGCCACTCCGCCCAAACCGCCCGCGCCGGGCGATGGAGTGCCGACCTCCCCGATGATGCAGGTTGGAGAGCCCATCATGATCATTCCGCCGTGCACGGTAGGATCTAGCAGCCGGGCGGCGGGAAGAAAGTTGATCATCACCCCCACCGATCCCATGACGATCATGTCCGGCGGTCCCACGCAGGTGGCCATGGTGGTTACGGTGGCCGCGGGCAGAAAGTCGATGAGTACCGTAGGCGCACCGGGGGGCAGAATCGGTCCGCCCACATGCGGGACAATCCCAGTCACCATGGGACAGACGTGCATATCGGTGATCCTTGCTGCTGGCGGCATCAGTCGCTCTCCATCCCCGGTTTCATCCTGCCAATTCCTCTCTGCCGTTTCGCTTGCTCATTGCGGACTTATGCGCAAGCCTTTCAAAAATGCCTCGTAGTCCGGCCGCACCGCCTTAAGTTCCGCCTCCAAAGTCGTCAGCGTAACGATGCCCACCCAGTTTCCCAGTCGCGCGTAGGTCTGGGCGTGCAACATGCTTCCGGTCGAGTTCGCGCTGTGGCGAACGAAGAGCAGTTGAGCCTCATCCGTGCCCGCAAAACCTGTCGCCTGGGGCCCGGCAAACTTCGCTTCCTTCAAATAGTTCCCGATAAGTTTCTTCTGCTTCTCGATATACTCGGCAAGGCCATCCTCTGAAGCGAGCGTATCCTGTCCCACGCCCACGCTTGCGGCTATCGTCCCCGCGGCCACGGTCATCTGGCGTATTCCAAAGCCGGCCACATAGAGCCAGCCTCCCGGCATCGCAGTAACATTCCATCTTCCAACCGTGGGGAAGCGGGCAGCGGCGCCGGATTGTGGCATTGCTTGCGTCAAAAGTCACCAGTCAATTCCCGCGGATGTTCCTGCTCCATAGCTCGCCCGCGAGGGCTCGATTGCCCAACCCCCATGGCGCGGTGGGCAGTCATCCCTGCGCCAGGTCTCTTACCGCTTGTTTGTGTACCATCTCCGTGCCCCATCCCTTCGCCTTCTTCTTGGCGAAAGGGTGAGAAAGTGTGAACCCCAATGTACGAAATCACACGGTCAGAGACCTGGTGCGGACCGCCATTCCCATAGCCCGCTAGAACCCCCTCTGCGCCTGGCTGATGGCCTGACTCGCCGATTGCTGAGCAGCCTGCGAGGCTTGCTGCGCCTGCTGCCCTGCCTGACTCGCCGATTGCTGCACCTGCTGCCCCGCCTGCTGCGCTTGCTGTTGCGCCTGCTGCGCCGCCTGTTGCGCCTGACCGGCCGCTTGCTGGGCCTGCTGTTGGGCTTGCTGCGCGGCCTGCTGCGCCTGCTGAGCAGCCTGCTGACCCTGCTGTTCGGCTTGCTGAGCCGCCTTCTGCGCCTGGGCAGCGGCTTGCTGGGCCTGTTGCTGGGCTTGCTGGGCCGCCTGTTGCGCCTGGGCGGCGGCCTGCTGCGCTTGCTGCTGAATCTGCTTGGCCTGTTGCTGGGCCTGCTGCATGGCCTGGCTCGCGGCCTGGTTGCACTGATGGAGCTGACTCTGGGCCTGAGCGAGCGCCTGTATCGCCGCGGCCTGACCCTGTGCCGTGGCCTGCTGCACCACCTGCACCGCCTTCTGCACTGCCTGGTTGGCCTGCTGATACGTCTGCTGAGCCTCTTGCGTCACCTGGTTGACGGCCTGCTGCGCCTGCTGCTCCGCCTGCTTCACAGCCTGCTGCGCCTGAGCTGCCGCTTGCTGGGCTTGCTGCGCGGCCTGTTGAGCTAACTGCTGCGCCTGATTGGCAGCCTGTTGCGCGGCTTGTTTCGCATCGCCGGCAACCTGGCCCGCCAAGCCGGAGGCAGCTCCCGCCGCGCCCTGCAGAGCGCCTCCCGCACCGGCAGCAGCCCCCGCGACTGAAGACACAGCACCACCGGCCGCACTGGACATAGAGGCCATTGCCGCGCCCGAGCCCGACGGTGGAGTACCGGGCCGCGATGGACTGCCGGGCACCATGCTTGAACTACTGCCCTTGCTTTCATCATCGACCACTTTATCGGGAGTCCCAGGAGATCCTGGGCTACCCGTACTTCCCGCACTCCCCGAACCGGCTGCGCCGCCGCTGTTGATCAGCACCATCGTCCCCGAAATCGCCACGCCGGAGGGCCCAATGGTGACAAAGTTTCCGCTGGCTATCAGGCTGAGTTCCATGCCGGCCTGGATCACAACGCTCATGCCCCCATTGATATAGATCGTGTTGTTGGCATTCAAGGAATAAGCCGATCCCACAGAGATGCTCTGGTTCGAACTCACACTCAAGCCGTGATTCCCGCCCACCGACTCCGTCTGGTTCCCGCCAATGCTGAGATCCGAATTCCCACCGACCTTCTCGATGGTGTTTCCCTTGACCTGGCGATTGAAATCGCCATCCACTTCTTCGGTTTGATTCTTCGTCACGGTCAGCGAGTCGTTGTTCCCCACCGTGATGCGCCGGTCGTGCTCGATCGAAGTATCCATGTCCTTCTCGGCATGAATATAGATCTGCTCGCTTCCCGACTTGTCTTCAAAGCGAAGCTCGTTGGCATTCGCCGCCGAGCCGCCCTTGCTGCTGCGCGTTAAGATCCCGGAGCGCGTGCTGTTGTCCGGCAGAACGTACGGAGGCGTATTCACGCCGTTATAGACCGAGCCGGTAATCACCGGGTTATCGGGATCCCCATTGAGAAACTGAACCACCACCTCGTCTTTCACGCGCGGCCAGAAGTAGGTTCCCCATCCATTCCCAGCCCAATGCTGCGCCACGCGCACCCAGGTGTTATCCACCGTGTTCGGCGGTCTCAATTTATCCCAGAAAAACTGGATGCACACGCGCCCGTACTTGTCGATGTGCATATCCTCGCCCGCGGGCACTACGACAAAAGCCGTCTGCGGGCCGTAGATCTTGGGCTTGATGAACGTCAGGGCGGGTTTGAAGACGATATCCGAGGAAACCGCCGTGAATCGGTTACTGTATTCAATCCGATTTGCCGCGTCGCTGGTTCGATATGGCGGAACTTGGTCCGCATGGAGAGTTACAGCGGTCAGAAGGTATTTCCGGTTGAACGCCGTGCGCGGGTTTTCGGTGAGTGTGAACGTATAACCCGCGCAAAAGGAGCGCAGATTGCCGGCGCCGCCATAGACCTCCGCCGTGGCATCGGAAGCCAGCGCCCGCGCCTCGAGGAAAACGGTCTCGAGAGCCTTGCTGGATTGCGTATCGGCGGCCTTCAGGTAGCCTTCTTCCCCGGCGGAGTAGAGGTACTGCTCATAGGCATTCTTGCCGAACTGGCTTGTGCTGTCTTTGTCCGGCGCATCGACGCGGGCAAAGGGGCGGAAGTTATAATCCGCCGTCGAGTGCTTGCCTGAAACCATGGTTGAGGTCGCGGTGAACTCGGTAACTCGCGCCCCGTAGGCTCCCTCGCGTCCCTTCACATTCAGGGCATACGGGACTGAAGCCGACAGCGGGCAGTCCTGATAGGCGTTTCTGCTGTCTCCCAGGACGATCTTGTTATCCTGGTCGGTGTGCTCGAACCAATAGAAGATGCCGCTCTCTTCCAGCAGCCGCGAGACAAAATGGAAATCCGACTCCGAGTACTGGGTGCAGTAATCGAGTGGCTTGTAGGATCCGCTGGTCTGGTCCGACAAGGACAATCCATAGTCTCCGATGACTGCCTTCACGATCTCCAGGACCGTTTTGTTCTGGAAGACGCGGCAGGTGGAGCTCAATGTCATCTGCCACATCGACGGGACGATCCGCGCCCGGTAAACATCGAAATCCTCGTCGCCCGCGCACTGCTCGAACGACGCGACGATCCCGTTGATCCACCTGGATCCCTGGACATCGCTGAGAGCGATTGCAACGGCGACCTTGGAACCGACGATCGACTTGAGATCGATATTCGTACCCGCGGCCGCGAGCAACTCGGCATGATACTCGAAGAGGCGCGAAATTCCTTCCGCGCCTTCGAGCGACTCAATCAGCAGCACGTCCTTGCCCAGCGGGCTTGAAAACTGCATCAACCGGTCTGTCTGCTTTGAAACTGCCATGCCAAACCTGCCTGTCCCTTGCCGCGGTTATCGAGAGAAACGATCGTTAGACCTCCGCCGCGACGCTCTCCGCTTGAGGAGCGGCATCCCATGCATAAGTCAGCTCGCCGTCCTTGACTGAGACGCTTACCCTCTCCGCGACCGCCCCCTCGGCGATCCGCGAGAGAATCTGGCGCGACAGATCCGGCAGCATCGTATTGGAGAGAATGTTATCGACGTTCCGGGCTCCGCTCTCGACTTCAGTGCATCGCCCAGCCACTTCGTTTACCAGCACGTCGTCATAAACGAGAGCGATCTTGTGCGACTCCGCCAGGCGCTTCTGAATCTTGCCCAGCTTCAGCCGGATGATCTGCTTGAGAGCCTCATCCCGCACCGGGAAGTAAGGCACGATCAGCAGCCTGCCGAGAAACGCCGGCTTGAATATTTTGTTCAGCTCCGGCTTGAGAGCCTGTAACATGCCCTGACTGTCGGGCATCGTCTCAGGATCGGCCGTGAGCTTCATCACTGTTTCCGTCGCCGCGTTGCTGGTGAGCAGAATGATGGTGTTGCGGAAGTCGATCTCGCGGCCCTCGCCGTCTTCCATTCTGCCCTTGTCGAAGACCTGGAAGAATAGCTCCAGCACATCGGGGTGCGCCTTTTCGACCTCGTCCAGCAGCACGACGGAATAGGGCCTGCGCCGCACCGCTTCGGTCAGCACGCCTCCCTCGCCGTAGCCCACATATCCCGGAGGCGATCCCTTCAGCGTCGAAACCGTATGGGCTTCCTGAAACTCCGACATATTGATGGTGATCATATTGCGTTCGCCGCCGTACAGAACGTCGGCCAGCGCGATGGCCGTCTCCGTCTTGCCGACTCCGCTCGGTCCAATCAGAAGGAAGACTCCCACCGGCTTCACCGGATCGTCAAGGCTGGCTCGCGAGGTAAGAATCCTTTGCGCAATGGCGAACAGCGCCTTGTCCTGTCCGATCACGCGCTTCTTCAAATGCTCATCCAGCGTGAGCACGGTATCGATCTCGTTGCGCACCATCTTGCCCAGCGGAATCCCAGTCCAGGCGGAGATAACTTCACCGACGATCTGTGCATCCACCGAGACGCGCATCATGCCTTTCTCGCCTTGCAGCGCGGCAAGCTCAACTTCAAGCTGGGCTAACTCGGCCCGCACCTCGCCCTCCTTCGCCGATGCCTCGGCGTCCTTCTTCTCGGGAGATTCCAGGCCCTCTTGCAGCCCGCGAATCTTTTCCGTCAGGGTCTTTTCCTTCTCCCATTGCTCATTGAGAATATCGCGTTCCTGTTTGGCGGCGGCTAGCTGGGTCTCTATCTCCCCGAGTTTCTCGGCGTGGTCGGCGCCTATCTTCGTCTCGCGTTCGAGTATGCGCTGCTGCACTTCTAGCGCATCGATCCGGCGCAGAATATCCTCCAGCCGCGGAGGCGTCGAATTCTGCCCCAGAGAGAGCCGCGCGCAGGCCGTATCCAGCACGCTCACCGCCTTGTCGGGCAGTTGCCGGCCGGCGATATAGCGATGGGACAATCTAACCGTCGCTGTAACTGCCTCATCCAATATGCGTAGATTGTGGTGTTTCTCCAGCGAGGCCTTGATGCCCCGCATCATGGTGCAGGCCACCTCTTCCGTCGGTTCTTCGACCTTGACGACCTGGAACCTTCTGGCCAGAGCCGGATCCTTCTCGAAGTACTTCTTGTACTCCGACCAGGTGGTCGCGGCGATGGTGCGCAGTTCCCCGCGCGCCAGCGCCGGCTTCAGCAGATTGGCCGCGTCGCCCTGTCCCGCCTGTCCGCCCGCGCCGATCATGGTGTGCGCTTCATCGATGAAGAGAATGATTTTTTCCGTCGAAGACTTCACTTCGTTGATAAGTCCCTTCAACCGGTTTTCAAACTCGCCCTTAACTCCCGCGCCCGCCTGCAAAAGGGCCAGATCGAGGCTGTGAATATGCACTCCCTGCAATGCCGGCGGCACGTCGCCGCTGACCACGCGATTGGCAAAGCCCTCCACCACCGCCGTCTTCCCCACGCCGGCCTCACCGGTCAGGATCGGGTTGTTCTGGCGCCGGCGCATGAGAATGTCGATCATCTGACGAACCTCCTGGTCGCGACCCAGCACCGGGTCGATCTTTCCGGCCTTCGCGTTCGCGGTCAGGTTCACCGTGTATTGATCCAGGTGCGGAGTCTTGCCCCTCGAAGCGCCGGGAGCGGCTTCACCCGCGCCGCCACGCGCCTCTCTTGCTTCGGCCGCCTCGGCCAGGCTGGTCTGCGTCTCGCTCGACTTAGCCACAATGTCGTAGAAGGAGCTGCGCAAGCCCTCGGCGTTGATAACTTGCAGCTCCTTGCCGATATCCTTCACGATCCGCGACAGCTCGTCGTGGCCCAGCAGCGCCAGCAGGGTAAAGCCGGTGCGGATATTCCCCGCCTTGAAATCGAGGCTGGCCACCGTCCATGCTTCCGAGAGCATCTTGACCACGGTGGGGCTGAATGCCGGCGAGCGCGCATTGCCGCTCTTCAGCGAATCCAGGCTGATCTCCAGCTCCTTGGTCAATCGGGAGCGATCGACCCCGAAGTGCTTGAGGATCGCGGCGATGTCGTTGTCGCTGGCATCGAGCGTCTTCATTAGATAGTGTTCGATCTCAATGTCATAGTGCGTGCGCTGTACGCACAGGCCGGCCGACGCTTCCAGCGCCCGCCGCGTCGTATCGTTCAACTTGTCGATGAGTGCTTTCAGGTTTGTGCTCATTGCCCTTCCTCTCCTCGGTATCCGGAATCTTTCACTGCACCAGATAAGTCGCATCGGCGGGATCGCGCCCCAGCGGCCTGGTTTTCAACCAACTGACCAACCCCAGTTGCGGACGCGTCGCTCCGCCCGACCCTAACTCGCAGGCCGGCGCATCTTCGCGCGCCAGCACCAGCTGCACTTCCGTTTCATAACTCCCATTGGAGTAAAACCTCAGCCACGCGACTAACTCCTTATAAGCCTCCTGGCCGGGCAGGAACTTCAGATACTGCTCGAAGCGCATGGGGCCGAGCGCAATGCGGATGCGTCCATGATGATCCCACACCTCGTCCCCGGCCACAACCCCCACCCCCAGACGCTCGTTCGCCCCGCCCAATCCGGAGAAACAGGTCTGATTTTCCGGGTCTAGTTTCCGCCACGCGCCGGCAAACTGCTGGATATGCGCATCCACCCCGAAGTAGTCTTCGAGGATCTGCTCGAGCGAGGCGGCCGAGCGCACATGGCGCGCCAAAAGCGCCACGTAATTCAGGTACGCATCGTCCGGGATTCCGCCTCGATTGCGCAGACCCTCCGTGCCCAGGCCCAGCAGATCGAGCAGGCGGGCGGAAAGCCGATCCTCTCGCGACCGCTCGTACTCGATGAAAAAGCGATACTTCTCCCAGCCCCGGTAAAAGAATGAAATCATGCGATGGTTGAAGATATTGAGAAAGTCCTCCATCGCATAGTCTTTCCGCCGGGTTTGCGCCAGCAGAAACTCCGTGTAGGGCGCGGGCATCACGGAGATCGCGGCGCAAAGTCCCATAAACTCGACAGTCATGTTCATCTGGCCGTTCTCAGCGCGGCGCAACGCATGAATCTCGCTGGGCGGAAACGCGAGCGAAGTCCGCGCCGCGAAGCGGATCGTCTCTCCCTGGGGGGTGATGAAATACCCCACCGGCTTCAGTTCGCGCTCCATTCTCTGGAGCAGGCGCACAGCCTGAAAGAACTGCACCCGGAACGGCTCTTCGTCCAATAACTTACGAAGGTTGGCTAACTCGGGTCTTTCGTCGCTTGTCGTTGCCTGCCCGGTTACAGCAGAGCTTGTGTCCCGGCTCTCGGCGGCCATTTCCCCAGCGCCTCCTTTCGTAGAGTACTGCGCGCGGTGAGTTGCGAAAAGCTGTTCATCGCGGCGTAACCGGCAAGGAATCGATCGAGGACGGCGGCAAAAAGATACAATCCGCTGCCGGCAAACTGCTGCTCGTCGAACTCCATCTCCACCTGGGTTCCGCGCGCCGGAATAAGTCCGTAGGCCGAGTCGACCAGGGCAAAGCTGGGCGAAGAGTTCATCTTCAGGATCGATCCCACCTGGTTGTCGCTGGCCGTCGAGTCGTTCAGGTTATGCAGCCGCAGAATCTCCTGCATGGCGGTGCGGCCCTCTTCGTTGAGAGAGAGATAGTTCAGCGAGAGCAGCGAGATCAGCCGCCACAAGTGTCCTTGCCCGCCGGGGGGATTGACGCTCGCCGTGGGGCGCCGCAAGCCGGTCACCGTCTTGGCCGCCGCGTACCCGACGGCCTCAAAGTCGCCGGTTTCGGCTCCAAAGCGGAAGCGGGAAGGCAGATCGAAGTTGGTGCACAGGGTTCGCACCATCAGCACATCCGCCTCGGGGTCGGTGAAATTCCCGGTCACGTCGACCACCGAGATGGTTACGGTGGATGGCTCTCGCTCGCCAAGCTCATTCATGCGCCGGGTGGCGGCCCAGAAGGCAAGACCCTCCCGGTCGCGGGTCTGATGGCGGTAGGCATGGACAGGCTCCAGCACCACCGATTGCCGCAATTTCGGATTGGTCGCCGTCACCTCTTCAATGCTGAATATCTCCATCACATCGGCGTGGCGATTGTCCGGGATCACGGTGTACTCGTGCCGCGTCTGACTGAGCAGGATCGGCTCCGCGCCCTGGGGGAAGAGATTGATGGCCGGCGTGCAGCTCAGCCGAAAAGTCCGCTCGTTGACGCCAAGCTCCAGAACCTGCTGGCGCTCGGCGCGTTCGAAGCTCGAAAACAGGAATACGATCTCCGCCTCTTCGCCAAAACCGCCCTGCGCCAACGGTTCCAGGCCTTCAAGATCGAAGAACAGAAACTTCTCCGGCATGGCAAAGTACTCCTGGAGAAGGCGATGCGCGTCCATGGAGCGGCGTTCAAAGGGCAACAGGCTTTCGTCGGCGTCGAAACCCACCATGCGCAGCCGCTCGGGCTCCAGTACGATCAGCTTTTTCTCATCCTTGGGATCGCGAAGCTGAATCTCGATGCAATTCTCGGCGAGCAATTCATATAGCGAATACACCACGCTCGCATCCCCGGCCAGATGAAAACGCAGGCGCGAAAGAGGAAGGCCGGAAAAAACCACATCCTGATGGCAACGAAGCCGAAGGCGAACCGCGGCCACCGCTTGAGCTCCCGTGGAGGCGCGCGGCGGGCGCTGCATCCGCTCCGGCTGGCGCCACTCCGCGGCCGCCACTGCAAAGGGCCAAATCTCCACGTCGTAGGCGGTGCGAAAGCGGCACGGCAGCCCCTCGACGGTGGCCTTGGTCACCAGCGGCGTGCCTCTGGGAACGCGCAAGCCCGCCGTCTTCTTTCCCTGGGCCGGGTCCGCCTGGCACTCCACAATAGTCATCGACGGGATGGGACGGAGATAGCCCGGATGGATGATCCTGACCAGGGATTCGCTGATCTCCGGAAAGTCGTCGTCGAGGCGGCGATGCACGCGCGCGGCGAGCAGCGCGAAGCCCTCAAGCAGGCGATTCACGTGCGGATCGTCGCAGCGGTCCGGATCGAGCAACAGCCGCCCGGCCACCTTGGGATACTTGCGCGCAAACTCGCCGCCCATCTGGCGCAGATAGGTCAGTTCGCGCTCATAGTATTCCAGCAGCTCCTCGCGCATCCGCTACTTCACCTCGTACTCGCCGCTGATCAGCTCCAGCACGGTGTCGAACTTGATCTCTTCATCCATGTTCTCGTAGACGATCTGCCCCTCGATATGAAACTTGAGGCTCCGGCTGAGCAGATCCGTGCGCGTCAAATACACGCGCGGCTGAGTGATCCTGGGCTCAAACGTTCGAATGCACTTCTCCAATGCCAGAGTGAGGGCATTTTGATTCTTGCCCGCGGAGCCATCGAAACTGTGCAGATCCGGCAACCCGTAATTCAACACCGATACGGCTGTGGCGGGATAGGACTCCGACTCCGGAATCACCGGCTGCCTGGTATTCAACAGCCATTCCACATCCCGCTTGAGCGATTCGCGATACATGACGATCGACGCGGAGCGGGTCTCCGGCCAGGGCTCCCGATCGACCAGCCGATCGATCAACGACTGCGTGATTGGAACTTCAGACTTGGTTCTGGCCAACTTCCCCTCCCGCGATCGCTGCTAGGATTCCCGGGTCATTGCAGCACGGTTGCGTCCAGCCATTGCTGCGTCTCGGGGTTGGCGGCGCCGGTGTCGTCTTCAAGCGTCCACTGCCGCAACTCCGGCCGCGCCCTCAGAAGGCTCTTCACAGTGCCCACCACCGCCGCCGAGATCGCTTCCGCTCCGGTCTCCTGGCTGGCTCGCCAGATGTAGCGATGCAGATCCAGCCACGCTCTGGAGCCTTCACCGGCCAGGACGGGCAGCGATGCCCGCAGCAGCTCGTGCCACACTCCCCGCGCTGCCAGCGTCCGCATGGAGTGCCTTACGGCTGGAGTTGGCCCCACCGCGAAGCCCGGCGCCGGCGACGTGCCCTGCATCATCGTCTCACCCAGCCGCAAACCGGCGCAGACAAGATAGGGCACGGGAGATTTGGAATCTCGATCGAAGAGAAACTGCGCGCACTCGACAATGAGCGCGTAGGCGTCGGCAGCGCCGCCCAGTTGCCCCGCCGCGGCAACCCTCGACCGAACGGAATCCCCCGACGGCTCTCCATCCCCCGCCAACTCCGCCTGGCCCTCGGATGCAGCTTCGCCGCCGGCTTCCGCGGCCGGCTTTGCGGCCTTTGCCACTGGATCGGGGTCCGTCTTGCGCTTCTCGTTCAGCAGCGATTCCACGATCTGATGAACTTCTTCGAGCCCCTCTTGCAGCTTGATGAGATTGGGGGAGAGGTCGCCGTAGGCCTCCCGCTGGAACTGGTCGAGGCGCTCGGTCGCCGCCAAGGTCTCCCGAAGCGCAACATCCACCTCCGCGTAAAGGCTCTTGGGGCTGATCGCGACCTCATGGTCGAAGTCTTCGGCGGTCAGCTTGCCATGATTGATCGCATCGCTGCGCACTTCCTGTTTGGCGCTGGTGGTTGCGTCCTTCTCATAGCCGACGGCGCGGGACTCCAGATAGCCTTCATAGCTCAGGCCGCTTTTGGTCAGCGGCACCTTGCGCACGGCGATAACGATCTGCCGCGCCGCCGCCTCCACCGCGAGCGAGCGCAGTTCAAGGTCTCCGCCTTCCTCGATCATCGGATGAAGCGTGGGCCAGAATGTCTGCTGAAGCGCCAGAAGCAGCTCGATGAAGGGCGCAAGAACCTTGAAGCCCTCCATCCTGAGCTGCGATTCCGCCAGCCAGCCGGCCAGGCGCAGATCCTTACTCCTGGCGGCCAGCGCGTCGCCCGCCAGCTTGACCACCTGGCGATGGTCCGCCTTCTTCTTCTGGGACAGGACCATGTCCCCTTCCGGCAGACTCTCGTCGTCTTCCCTGCGCGCTTCCTTGATCTGATCGAAGACCTTGTCGTAGTAAAGGTCCGCGCCCGATGGATTCTCTCCTGCAATCGGCGTAAGCAGATCCTCACGCAGAGGCATCTTGAGACTCCTTCTCCGG
>Ga0181539_1004118_pt1 | contig 12706 bp, 9 predicted proteins | sample PEATcosm2014_Bin_46_FD_119767 | JGI IMG/M metagenome (GOLD analysis project Ga0181539, IMG submission 119767) | Peatland microbial communities from MTU Mesocosm Facility, Houghton, MI, USA - PEATcosm2014_Bin23_60_metaG | ecosystem: Environmental > Terrestrial > Soil > Wetlands > Peat | place... | reverse complement strand
ATTCTGCGAATGGAACTGCAACAGAGCAGACTTGGTTCCCTTTGCTCCAAAGTTGTTATGACCCGACATTGAATCCGCCCCCGCTCTGTCCCGGCCCTTACGAAGTCGCGCATTCTGCTCTAACGGCATTACGAAGCTTTATTCCGACGTGTAGCAACTGCACGGGAATTGTGTTTCAGCCCCTCGGCACCGCCTATGACGAACCGAGCTTCTCCCGCTGGCTTAACCACCCCGCTAAGCTGTATGACGGTTTGCGTTCCAAGATGCCGTTAGGGCTGATTTGCACATCGCCGAATTTCTCGGACAGCACCGCCTGCCGACTTCAGTATGGTTTTGAGACGAATTTCAATCCTTTCGCAACAGTTTCCGATTTTTTTGAAACCAACTTCAAACAGGGAATAACCAACATTACCCAAACCCCTAATCCATTCGCGCTCGTAACCTTTTACGATCCTCGCTCCATCTACGGTGTTTGTGCGGTTCTCGCAAGTGGCAGTTCCGGGTTCTACAACCAATCCGTTCTGTTCCACGAGGCCTTGCACGGTTTTTACGGCAAGTATGATCCCGATATCCAGGAGGCCTTTGGCTTATCGACGAACGCTCCGAGCGACAATATAACGGACTATATATTCGAGTACGTTTTCCACCCAGGAGTGCCCGAACAGTGCGGAAACTAAGGCTCGCCATCGTTCTGCCTTTGCTGCTTTGCGGCACTGAAGCAATGCTGTGGTATTGGCATCTTCACTCCCTGGGCTTCATCTCCAGTTATTTTGTCCGGGTAACTCACGCAATTCAGATTAGCGACGGCCTCGATTTTCCCGCGACGATTGCGTCCCTCTTCCTAAAGTACCACGGCACCCTAGGGTGGTTATTCTTTCTGGTGTGCGTAGCGGGTTGCTGGCACAGCATTGGAACCTGGTTGGATGATCGCGCGTCGGGGGACGAGGACGAGGAACTGAAGCTTGAGGCTTTCCTGAGTTGGCGAAGGATTTCGCAATTGGTGCTGCTCGTATTTGGATTGTTTGCCCTTGTCTTCGCCCACAAATTCAGGGTGTACGACTTTGTCGACGTCCTGGAAAGGGCGCTGATCCAAACCTGGGCAGTCTTTTTGCTCGCGGTTCCACTCTTGGGAATCGCACGGCGGCGCCTGGGACAGTTTGCGCACGAACGCTCAACCCAACTCGGGAGCCAAGCGCGAAGGCCCTTAGGTAACTTTGGCTTCTTCCTAACGGTGCTGGGAACATTCGCGGTTCTGCTGACACTAGGGATTTTAGCTGGGCCGTATGTTCCACGGGAAAACCCGGGAGGAAAACCGGGGACGGAAAACCGGGAAAACCGGGGAAAACCGGGGAAAACCGGGGACGCTCACCATGTTTTCCGAAAACCGGGGACGCTCACCATGTTTCCCGGTTTCGCAGCTACGCCGCATCCGCCACCCGAGCGATTCGCGCCATGGGCCGATACGATACCAGAAAACGTGGTGAGCGTCCCCGGTTTTCCGTAATCAACGGGGCGTGCTACGCCATTCCCACCACCATTCCGCCCATTGGACTTTTTGGGACAATAGCGACAAGCGCCAGAGTCGTTTTCGTTGGGACTTGTGACACGACCGACTGGTTTATTGGCTGGTGGAGTACAAACTTTTTTGCGCAACCCCAAGGGGGAGCACTCGTGGTACCCGATATTGCTACAATGATGACGCTGCCCGCCAACACAGCTCAGAATTATGCGAAATTACAATATGGCGAAGTCGATCTTGAACAGTCCACCAAAGCCTACCAGGTGTTTGTGAATAGCCTGGCACTGCACAACAACGTAGAGGCTGCCGTGCAAGCGGCTAATAACTTTCTGGCGCAAGATTATCCGAACGTTGTAGCTCCCCCGAATGGCATAAGACCGCCGCAGGTGGTCTTTAAGAGCATTGGCAACCTGGGTGTGTGCCTGTATTGCCAATAGTTAATGTTCTCAGCTTCGGAGTAACGATGAAAAATGGATCGGTTTTCGTACTAGTTATGTCCATTCTGGTGGCTGGACATGTGCGTGCGTCTGCCCAAGAGCCCATACCCGTGACCAAGAATTACGTCGCCTGGGCTCACGAATTCTTGCGGACCATGTATCCTGACATTAATGACAAAAGATACGTCCTTAGCCTGGAAGCGGCGGGCCGGTACGACAGCCCCGTTGCCGTCCTCCAGCCCGCCATGCTGTACGTGGGGTATGGACCGGAGTACGAGATTCTAGGCGAGTACGGCGGGGTGATAGGTTCTCCAGGCATGTACAGCGTGATAGGTTCTTCAGGCAAACACGGTGGGGTGACAGGTTCTCCCATCCGGAAGCCCAGTCGCCAAGAGTTAGAAGGCGTCCAGCCCGGGCCAATGCATCATGAGCAGGTCCTCCAGACGAGCTTTAGATTCGATCGGAATGACCACCTTACAACCTTTCTCGCTCAAGGAATTGGCATCGGCGACCGAGAGGCGGCGTGGGACGTCGCCCAGCAAGTTAAAGAGCACCCCTTAATGACAGATTCCGAAATTTTCGCAGCCCAGAAAAAGGCGGGAGCGAAATATGGGCCGGATGATAAGGAACTCTTCGTCAAGGATTTCCCCTTCGCGAGGCTGGGACGTTTTCTGGGAAGATTAAGAATTGTTTCCGTCGCTTACCTGCCGCCCTTCGAGGGGAACGGGCGAACCTTTGCCGAAAACGATTGGTGGAAGGTCACAGTAGAGGCCACGCAACGCGACGGAACAGTTATCACGTACAAACTCGCCTTCGAACAGTTCAAAGGGGACCTGGTAAGTTGCGTTGCTGACGGCGATCGCTAAACGAACCGGGAAAACCGGGGAGAGGCACCGTGTTATCAGCGGCGTAGCGCAGAGTTATTTTTCTTCGAGAAAAATTACTCTGCGGTACGCCATATTACGCCATGGGGGATTGAACTCATACGGAAATGACGTGTGGCGGTGACGGGTTTGAGGAATATACTGGGCGCTATGTCTCGACTTCGGCGCTTGGTGGTATCGTACCGTTGGTTCCTTATCACTTGTCGCGTCTTACCCTGGCGCGGGATTCTCACGGCCTCGGAATTCGCCTGCTGGGGCGGGGTTATCCACGAACGCCGCAAGAAACACGGCTTCCTCCTGAGTGCCTGGGTGTTCCTGCCCAACCACTGGCATGCGATTTTCTACCCGCCTTATCCGCTTACGATCTCCAGGGTGATGGAATCGATTAAGGTGGGCGCGACGAAGCGTATCAATCATTCCCGCGGGGAGTTGGGATTGCTGTTCCAGCCGCGCTTCTTTGATCGCGCTCTGCGGACGGTGAAGGGCGAAAAGGTGGGGTATATTCACCTGAACCCAGTGAAGGCGGGGGTGGCGATCCGTCCGGAACACTGGCCGCCAGGTATTCCGGCGGCAGAAAAGGAGCGGAGAAGATGTTGAGAAAAAGCGCAGTGGTGTTCGCCCTCGGCGCCGCCCTGCTTTGGGGTCAGCGGGGTTGGGGATCAGCATTCGATATGCGGATGGAGTCCGCGACCGAGCAACGGGGCGTGATCACGGTCATAACCACGGGCGCGAAGTTTCAGATTGATCGCCACGGCGCCATCCGCTGCTGGCAGCGCATTCCTCGCGAGCGGCTGGTGCTCGAGGTCAGCTTCGCGCCGGCGCCTGGACCTTTCCGCATCGAGAAAAAAGACGGGTTTTCCTGCACGGTTTCCTGCCCCGCTGGGGCCTTGACTTTCCAAGGCGATAGTCTGGTCATCTTGAAGCTCAAAGAAAACGTTAAGACCCGCTTCAGGGGTTTCTTCCCTCCTGCCTACCATTTTGAAAAAGGCGGCAAATGGATTCTCATGGATGAGGAGGGAGGGTTTGGAGTCTACCCGGTGGCGGAGAAGACCACCTTGGCTCCGGCATTTTCGAAACTCCCGTGGGACATCGCGTATGAGTTCACGGGGGGAGATGAGGCATGGTGGTCGGTGTTTCCACCGCGACCGTATAACTGGAATCGCGCCTTTGAAGCGATCGAGCACGATGGTGCGAATGAGGGTGCGGGCGCTTACCCGAGCAACGATCAGATTGCCGCTGCTGCCAAGTACTGCAAAGTGCTCACCCTGCATGCGGGCATTTGGAAGGACGTTCCGGAAGACGTAAAAGCCAAGATGACCCCGATTGTGCATACGCAAAAGTATGCCGGCCATCCCCAGCCATGGCTCTCATCGAAGCACGTGCCGTTCGATATGAAGGAATTTATCCGCGTGCGAGATGAGGCTCACAAGCGGGGATTGAAGGTTGTGGTCTATATGAGTCCGTACTACTCCACCGCCCCGGATATTTTCGCCGAGATGCAGCGGGTCCTGAACGAGTACCAAGTGGATGGCCTGTATTTCGATGGGATTTCGAGGGACTTCCGCAAGTCCTACGCGGTGATCCGCCGCGCGCGTGAGATTCTCGGAGACAGGATTCTCTATGTGCATTGCAGCAGCGATCCCCTTATGGATGGCCGCATCTACTGTCCCTTCATCGACACCTACGCGGACTACATTCTGCGCGGGGAACCGGGAGTGTGGGGCCTGAAGTTGGACGATTTCCTGCGTTGGACCATTAGTGGCTACAACATCAGCAATGCGGTGGGGTACTGGTGCTATTACGGGTCGAACCAGCAGCAAGGTTATGACGTCAGCACGCCCAAGGCGGGCAAGTACATCGATACCGTGCCAACTCCCGAGCACATCGACGCGGCTCTCAGGAATAAGGCCTTTATCTGGCGGCAAGGCCAAGAGTGGAGTCAGCCCAAGTTGCAAGACGACTTAGCGGCATTCGACAAGGAGTATTACGGCAAGCTTGAATTGCTTCGCCAAGGCCGGGAGAAGCAGGGGACGAGCCGCAAGTGAAACTCCTCGGGCGCCCCGGGCCCTGCGAACATTGAACTGATGCTTTGCCGAAAACCAGCCACGGTCACAACGGCATTGACCGGCTACCCCCTACTTCGGGTATGTGACCACCACGACCGGGAAGGACGTGTCGCGGGGGCTAAACCAGCCACGCGTTCCATTGTCGACGACGTACTCCCAGTAACGTGCGGTGTCAACGTACTGAACTCCGTTCCAAGGGTCCAGCAACACCAAGCGCGTGCCATCTTTCGATGGCCCAACGCAGACGGTCCAGTGGCCTCCCCGCGTCGTGTCCCCGAACGTCCCCCAATACCAGCCGATAATCCCCGGGGTGTTCTTGGAGCAGTTTTTGAGCCCATCCAGACATGCTGGGTGGCCGACAACCGTGCGGGCCGAAGTCACACCGTATGAAATGAGGACACTGACGACAGAGGGAACCACGGATCCGACTCTTTCCCAGTCATGATTAGACTTCGTCACGCCCTGATGGGCAATCCCGGATTCACACAAGGACATGTCATCGCGAATTTCCTGCTCGCTCGGCTGACGAAGATGAGTAAAAGCCATCAGCACGGAGTGGACGGCAGAGCATCCGCAGGAGTTCCCTTTCTCCTGCAACTCAAAATCGTAGTGCCGGTTGTCGGAGTCTTTGAGGCGAACCTGCTTGCCCGGCGCGTATATCTGGTCCGTCAGACCCGTACCTTGGCTATGAGCCTCAATCAGGCCCTCGAGCGGTGGAATCCGACCTTCCAGCCAAGTTAAAGCTTTCCTGTATTTCTTCTTCTTGCCGTCGGGGAGTCTCACCACCTCTTGGGCCACGTACACCGGGTTGTATGCTGGTATGAGGGTCTGAACCAGCGGCCCAAGTGATGATTTCCCTAAGTTAAAGGTCCAGTTGCAACGCTTAGCCTGACTAATGAAGTCTTCTCGCAGCGGCATAAGGCTTTCCTCCCATTCTCACATCTTCGGGATGACACTGCCGGGCCGTTGGATGACCCGGCTCAACCCGCAAGGTTCAATGCCAACAGGATTTTCTATCAGCGATAATCGCCGTCGCAGCATACACGTTACCGGCACTGCGGGCAAGCGTTATTCGGCCTGGTGTTATTCGGGCTGGCCAGCGGTTTCGGAATCTTGGCATAGGGGTAGTTAAGGAAGGGGGAGGGCAAGGGTTTGGGATGCGTTTGGCGAGGAGTTGCGGGAGCTCTCGCTGGCGACTTTCCTGGCCGACCACCTTCGAGTGGCAGACGCCCGCCTGAGCGCCGGCCAGCATGGAGTGGATGGGGAATTCCAGGAAGACGAAGACCTCGACGAACTCCCAGTGGATATGCTAGAGAATATTGCGTTGGCATCGGCTCGCTTCGACATGATCCTCAAGCGCTTGGCCGGCCAGTCTGCCGGGAATAGGTAAAAGGAGTTGCACCTTGAAGTATCGTGAAAACAAAGAAGCCTTGAGCCGCCGCAACTTTCTGAGCGGCTCGGTGGCTGCGACGGTTGCCTCGATTGGCCTGCCAGGAAATTTACCGGCTCGCGCAGATGAGAATATGGGGCAGGGAACTGCCTCAGCATCGTCCGAAATTGCTTTTCGCTCGGGTAAGCCCATCTGGCCGCAGGGGCGGGAAAAAGAGATGAATCTCTGGGTGGGATTCCGCGCCGCGTTTGAAGCTCCACCCGGAAAACATATCGATCTGCGTATGGCCGGTTCCACGCTTTACCGGGTTTATCTCAACGGAGAGTTCTACGCCTGGGGACCTGCTCGCGGCCCTCATGACCACTTCCGGGTTGACCTTTGGGAAATCACTCCGCGGCTGGTGAAGGGCCGGAATTTCGTCTGCGTCGAAGTGGCGGGCTACAACATCAACAGCTACTATATTTTGAACCAACCTTCTTTCCTCCAGGCAGAAGTGGCCACGGATTCAGAGGTGCTGGCTTCGACCGGAGGAAGCGGGCAGCCCTTCGAGGCCACGATTCTTACCCAGCGCGTGCAGAAAGTGCAGCGCTACACCTTTCAGCGCGCTTTCTCCGAGGTGTATCACCTGGATTCGCAATCTGCCGCGTGGCGCGAGCACGCCGACGCTCCCTTTGAGCCCGTGACGTGCGTGGTTTCTGCACCCCGAAAGTTGATCCCGCGTCGAGTGCCCAACCCCGACTACGCAAAACGCCAGCCGGAACTGATCGCCGCAGAGGGTTCGTTCAAGTGGGGGGCCACGGCGCCGAAGAGTCTGGCGGTGGACCGCTCCATTCCCTCCGCCGCCCGGATTGGCCCCAATCTGCTTGGTTACACCGAGGCAGAACTCACCGAGATCCCCTACCTTGAGCTGCAAAAGACTGAAACCACCCTCAACAATCGTATCGATGAGCCTTATGTTTGCGATAAGCCGATCCGGCTGAGGGCGGGCCAGTTCAAGACGCTCGATTTTGGCGCCGATCTACCCGGGTTTTTCGGCGCGCATGTGACAGTTCACACCCCCACGAAGCTCTACTTCACCTTTGATGAGACCCTGGTGGATGGCGACGTGGACTTCAAGCGCCTCATGTGCGTTAACATTGTCGCCTACACGCTGGCCCCCGGGGTCTACCATCTCGAAACCTTCGAGCCCTATGGACTTCAGTTCCTCAAGTTGATGGTTCTCGCCGGGGAGTGCGAAGTCGACCACGTCTACCTGCGCGAATACGCGGCTTCGGATATCTGGACGGCCCACTTTAGCTGTAGCCATGAAGCACTCAACAAGCTTTTCGCGGCGGGCAGGGAATGCTACCGCGCGAATGCCATCGATACCTTCCAGGATAACCCTACCCGTGAGCGCGGCGGATGGCTTTGCGACCCCGTATTTTCGGCGAGTGTGAGTCCCCTCCTCAGCGGGCACACCAAGGTCGAAAAGAATTTGTTCGAAAATTATCTGTTGCCCGATCATTTCGCCGATATTCCGGACGGGATGCTGCCCATGTGCTATCCCGCGGACCATTACGGCGGAGGGTTCAATCCCAACTGGCCTCTCTGGTTCGTCATTCAATTGGAGCAGTACCTGGAGCGCAGCGGAGATCGGGAGATGGTCGCGGCCCTTCGGCCACGCGTGCTGAAATTGTTCGCCTACTTCCAGCCCTTCCAGAATTCCGATGGGCTTCTCGAGGATCTGAAAGGCTGGGTCTTTGTCGAGTGGTCAAAATCCAACGACTTTGTCCAGAACGTGAGCTATCCCACGAACATGCTTTATGCGGCGTCGCTCGCTGCGGCGGGGCGAATCTACAATCTGCCGCAATTCATCGAGCAGGCTGAAGCCCTGCGGCGAGTCATCCGGCGCCAGTCCTACGACGGGCAGTTCTTTGTCGATAATGCGGTGCGCCAGGGAGGGAAACTTGTTCCCACCCACAACCGCACCGAAACGTGCCAGTACTACGCATTCTTTTTCGACATTGCCTCTCCGGAAACCTATCCCCAGCTTTGGGAGACGCTGCGTAGCGAATTCGGCCCGCAGCGGCACACCACCGGAGCGCATGCGGACATCCCTCCATCCAATGCCTTCATGGGCAATGTCATGCGGCAGGATCTTCTGTCGCGCGCCGGCCTGACGGAGCAACTGGCGCGCGAAGCCATCTCCAACCTGCTCTACATGGCGGAACTGAGCGGCACGCTCTGGGAGAACACCAGCGATGAAGCCAGCATGGACCATGCTTTTGAATCGCACATCGTCACGGCGCTTTATCGGGATATTCTCGGCCTCTATCAGGTGGACATGGTTCGCAAGGCGGTCCACGTGCGCTTCACGGAATTATCTCTTGAATGGTGCGAGGGGCGCATTCCCACTCCCGATGGCTTCGTATCCATGCGCTGGACCAAGACCCCGGACGCCCTTACCTATCAGCTCGATGTTCCGGCTGGATATAGCGTCCACGTCGAGAATCTGGGAAAACTCCATGTCGTCCAGAAGCGGTTTCCACGCGGAAAAGTCAATTTTGGTTACAAGATTGAAGGAGGATATAAGTAACGAGGGGCACATCCATTTTTGGCGCGCGACCGTACCAAGAGGGTACGGCAAGCCGCAACCTTGTGCAAATTACGGTCCGGCCGCGGGCCGATGACCCGCGGCTTCGCCGCTTGCTGTGCGGAAAGGCTCCGCCTTTCCCTCGAGTTTCTACATTTCCTGCTCAGTACCACCCCGTCGCCAAGGGCGCCTCCCCTCCTCATCTGAGGAGGGGAGCTTTTAGGAACTCCCCTCCTGAATCAGGAGGGGAGGCGCGGTCGCGCCGGGGTGGTTTCCAGCGCGCCAGTCACACCGTATGCAAATGTAGAAACTCCAGGGAAGGGCCGAGCCTTTCCGCCCAGCGGGGCGGCAGAGCCGCATGGAGCACCACGGTTTCCCGCTAATTTGGACAGTTTTTCGGCAGGCCGTACCCCCACAACCCGGCAGAAATCTGTAAATGCCCACAGGGAGAATGGCTGCCAACGTGCTAGCCTACCTCTAGGAGGGCGAGAGCAGCGTGATATCGCGCTGTACGGCTAGAGGTCAAGCCTCGGAGTGCGGTGCCAGGGGCTGTGGACGGGGTGCTGGCGGGGGGTCTCGGATCGCGGGACTGGTTCGAGCCGCGACGACTGTGTTTTGGGGAGTCCTAGCCCCCAGCGCCTAGCCCTTGATGCCGCGCCTTTCCAGGATGTACTAGAAACAAAAGGAGTTGGTTGTTTAACGCCAAAATGTCTTAAAACTCTATCCACTTCAAAAAAGGAGACTTAGATTGAAATGCGGAAGACGGGGCGAGAAGATGGGCGCGGCCTTCCACGATGTGTAAGAAAACAAAGGGGTTCGGTGTCTAGCGCCAAGATGTCTTAAATCTCTATCCCCTTCAAAAAAGGATAGTTATGCTGAAACACGGGATGCGGAACGGAAAAAAGGGAAGCAACTTTCCACGATGTAACAGAAACAAAATGTGTTAGCGATGAATCGCGAAGATCTTGCAAAAATCTATCTTATTGAAAATAGAGGAGTTAGGAAATCTTCGGCGGCCATGGTCACAAGAAGAAAAGGGGGTGAAAAAAATGGGCATGAGTTGCGCTAAGTTATTGAGAAAAAATGTAGAAAAAATGTCTGCTTTTCGACTTTCCAAGATGTTGATGAAAACAAATGAGTTACACACATCTTTCCAGGATATTATGGAAAACAAAGGAGAAAGTCGTTGGACGCGAGATCAAGACAAAATGGCATGTAGCCAGAGTAGCCTACTAACATTCATGGGCGCCACGGTGATCCCTCATGGCCAGGACCCCGATGGATCGGAGCAGGTCGGCCATGCCGCGAGGCGTGGCACGGGGGTTCCGCCCATGACTGGAGTTTCTACAGTATCCCCATCCAGGGACCGGAAGCATTGAGGAGGCATGATAATGAAGCTCGAACTCTCGCGGCGCACCTTCCTGCGCCTTTCGGCGGGCGCGGGCGCGCTGACTTGGACCCGCTTAAAGAGTTTTGCCTGGACGGGAGGGGCTTCGGAAGCCCTCACGCCCGGTGATTGGAAGGATCCGAACCGGCTGTTTTCGCCCGGCCTGAAAGGCGCGCAGTGGAACACCTTCAACGCGGCTGGCTACAGCAAGCCCGTGTCGGGCATCTGCTATCGCACGCAATCGGTGGGCTACTTTTCCTCTTACATCAATAAGCCCTTTCCGGTCTCGGGCATGCCGCTGGGGGGGATCGACACCGGGGCGTTGTATCTCGAGCCCTCGGGATCGCTTGGCTACACCTCCATCTTCAATCACCTGACACCTATGGGCGGTCCCTTGAATACGCCTTATCTCGGAGTCGCGGTCGGCGGCAAAGGGTGGGTTTGCGGCACTGGCCAGACCAAGAATTATGCGGGGAATAACCGTCCGACGTTGGGAGTAAACCTGGGGTGCGGCTCGATGCAGGAAAGCGAATACTGGGGCCACTATCCCATCGCCGATGTCGAATACAAGGCGTCGGAAGCGCCGGTGCAGATTGGCGTCCGGAGTTGGTCACCGTTTATCCCTGGTGATTCGAGGGTGTCCAACACTCCTGGCGCTGTCTTCGAAGTGCATCTCCGCAATAAGGGAACGTCCGCGCAAAAAGGCTGTCTGGCCTTCAGCTTTCCGGGCTTTGCCGATCATCACTCAAAGAACTATTCGATTGGCTGGCCCAATTTGGCCGCCCAGCCGGTGATGCCTCCTCCCCAGATCTCCCGGCGTCCCGCGCCCGATGGGCTTAAGGGCGTGTGGGTGGAGGACAAGGCGTGGGGTATGAGCTACGTTCTCGCGGCGGTGGACGCAGACGACGTGCGAACCGGTGGAGCTCTCGGCGTCGATCCACGAAATTGGGAAAAGGCGGAGGAGAAACTGCCTTCGACTGCGGTGGGCGACGACGGGGGCTCATCCTTGACCGTGGACTTCCATATCGGGCCGGGTGAGGAGAAGGTGATTCGGTTGATTCTGGCCTGGTACGCGCCGGAGTGGGAAGGCAATGGCGTCCCCGGAACCGGCGGGGAACGCATCTGGACTTATGCCCCGGAGGGGATGGCGCTCTCTACCACGGGCAAGCGCTTCACGCACATGTACACCTCGCGCTTTGCCGACGCCGGGGAGGTGGCGAGCTTCCTGGGACGCCACCATCAGCAGTTGCTGAAACGGATCATTGCCTGGCAGTCGGCCGTCTACGAGGACCCGACGCTGCCCGGATGGTTGGCGGATTCTCTCATCAACGCCCTCTATTATTTCGCCCCTTGCAGCATGTGGGCGCAAGCCAAAGATCCCATTGGAAGCTGGTGCAGGCCGGAGGACGGGCTCTTCGCTTTGGAAGAAGCCCCGCGATCTTGCCCGCACATGAGCACGCTCTCGAACGTGGGAATGGGGGGACCGACACTTTCATTTTTCTTCCCGGACTTGGCGTTGTCCCTGTTGCGCGCTATCCGCTCCACGCAGAGAGAGAACGGCGATGTTGCGCAGTTGATGGGGCGCTGGGCGGATCCGGCCAATCCCATGTCGTACGACTACCAGGAGGTGATTTGCGGCTTCTGTTATCTGTCGACGGCCTTCGTACACTGGAAGATCACCGGCGACGAGGCCTTCATGAAAGAGTTCTACCCTTCGGTGAAGAAGGCTCTCGAATATTCCTTCAGCCAGCGTCCGGACCTGGGCGCGTCGCAGATTATCGCCATGCCGCCGCATCGGGAGCATGCTTGGAACGATATCGAATGGTTCGAGGATCGCCCCATGTATGGCTACGTCACCCACCCGGGCGGGTTACGCATGGCCGGCGCCGAAATGCTGAAGGCTTGGGCGCAGGCAATGGGCGATTCCGAAGAGGTTGCGTACCTGGATACCCTGGTGGCCGCCGGCAAGGACGCCATGCAGAAGTATCTGTGGAAGGGCGATCACTACTTGATCTATAACGATACAAAGACCGGCAAGACGCTGGATGCCTTCTTTTCGCCTACGCTCAACGGACAGTACTACGCGCATTTCGCCGGCGTGCCACCCGTCTTCCCCAAGGAAAACGTGGAGAGTGTCCTCGCTTTTCTGCGGGACAAAGTCTGTAAAATCAGCAAACTTGGAATGCCACGATCTACGCGGAACCCGACGGCACGATCTGGAACCGGGATAAGACGGGGTACATCACGGGAGCATACGTCTACACCAACCACCAGGTCATCTGGAATGCCATCACTTTCATCTACGAAGGTCAGAAGGAATTCGGGCTTGAGTTGCTGCGCAAGAACCTCCAACTCAGCTACTGTGACTGGGGGTATATGTGGGATGGCACCAACTGCTGTAGCGCGGGCGGAGATACCGGGGAAGTAAACTACGGCTGGGACTATTGGTTT
>Ga0181539_1004109_pt1 | contig 12729 bp, 15 predicted proteins | sample PEATcosm2014_Bin_46_FD_119767 | JGI IMG/M metagenome (GOLD analysis project Ga0181539, IMG submission 119767) | Peatland microbial communities from MTU Mesocosm Facility, Houghton, MI, USA - PEATcosm2014_Bin23_60_metaG | ecosystem: Environmental > Terrestrial > Soil > Wetlands > Peat | place... | reverse complement strand
TGAAAAATCTGGCGCTCGCCAGACTTTCCTGACTCACCCGGCGGCCTTGGCGCATTCGGCGGCGCAGCTCGCGCAAGCCGCGCCGAGCGCCGCGCATTCGGCGACGCCGGGAAGCTTGTCGCAGTCCTTTTTGCAGGCGAGGCACAGATCCGCGACCGTGCGGGCGAAGGCCGGCGCATAGGGCGAGCCTAGGCCCGCGAGCGCCGTCAGCGCGCCGCAGGCGGCGACGACATCGGCGGTCGAGTTCGCGCAGTCGGCCAGAGCGACGTCCTTCGACGCGAGCGCGCGGCGCAGGCAATCCTGGCCGGCCGCGAGGCATGCGGCGCTGGCCCGCGCCAACCCCGGATAGGCCGGTTTCGGGCGAAGTTCCGGCGCGGCGGATTTGGCCGGCTTTTCCTGCGCCGCGACCATGGACGGCGATAGAGCCGCGAGCCCAAGCGCCCCGACAAATCCGCGTCGCTCCATGTTCCCCCCCGATAAAGCACGACGACATCAGCCGGTCCGCGTGGCGGGACCGTCACATTGCGACTATAAGCCGGCCTTGGGCGGATTTCACGGGGGGAAGCAACATGGCGGCGCTGGCGCATCTTGACGCGCAGGAGTTCATCAACACCTTCATCTCTTTGTTCGTCGCGCTCGTGCTGGGCGCGGCGATCGGCGCCGAGCGGCAATATCGCCAGCGCACGGCGGGGCTCCGCACCAACGCGCTCGTGGCCGTCGGCGCCTCGGCCTTCGTCGATCTCGGCATGAGGCTGAACGGCAATGTCGGCGCGGCGCAGGTGCTGGCCTATGTCGCTTCCGGCGTCGGTTTTCTTGGCGCCGGCGTCATTCTCAAGGAAGGCATGAACATTCGCGGCCTCAACACCGCCGCGACGATCTGGTGCTCCGCCGTCACCGGCGCATTCGCTGGAGCCGATCGCCCGGTCGAGGCGGTGATGCTCGCGTTCTTTGTGCTCGCCGGCAACACCTTCCTGCGCCCACTCGTGACATTGATCGAACGCGCGCCCATCGACGAGAGCGCCACGGAGGCGATTTTCGACGTGCGCGTGACGGTCGCGGAAAGGCGGCGCGACGAACTGCGCGACCTGCTGGTCGAGAAGCTCGAGGCCGCGAATTATCCCGTTCGCGACATAGAAGACATCGAGCGCGACGAAGACGTGGAACTGGTGGCCACGCTGTCGGCGATTAGCGTGGAGGCCAAGGAACTCGACGCCGTGACAGCGGATTTCGCTAGACTCGACGGCGTGCGGCACGCAACCTGGTCGTCGCGCAGCAACGATTAACAGCGCCGGCGCGTCCCCTCGCGCGCGGCGTCTCCGCTATTTCGCGCGTCTTGCGCTCGTCGCGTTTCACCCATAGACTTCGCGCCAGTCCCGGTCGATTCGTTGCGTAGCCCCTTCGCGGACGGCAGAAGCTCCGCCAACGAGGACATGGCGCATGGAAACCGACGCCGTCGCCGTTTCGCATGAGTCCGCTGCGGCTGCTCCCGAAAATGGCACCGAGGCGTCCGCCGAAGAGAAAGTCGTCACCGACACGGCTTTGCTCGTCACCCAAGGCAAGCATCGCTTTTATTCACTGGTTTTGCCAAGCGACGTGCTGGCGGCGACCTGCACGGTGGACCCAAGACAGGAAAACCCTATCGACGGCTTTCAGCGCCTGCTCGACAAGCGCCGGGCGCGCGACATCGCCGAGTATATCGACAGCGGTTTCGGCACGGCGCCCTGCGCGGTCATTCTTTCAGCCCAGCCGCGCGCGCAATTGCATTACGATCGCGCGAGCCAGTTGCTCCGATTCCGCAAAAGTCCCAACTCGTTCCTGATTATCGACGGCCAGCATCGTATTTACGGCTTCAATCTGGCCAAGCGCAAGGTGAGCATCCCCGTCGTCGTCTACAACAAGCTCACGCGCGCGCAGGAATGCCAGTTGTTCATGGACATAAACACCAAGCAGCGCCCCGTGCCTCCCGAGCTATTGCTCGACATCCGCCGCCTCTCCGAGACGGAGACGGAGTCGGAAGCGCTGTTGCACAACGTGTTCGATCTGTTTTGCGCGCGCGAGGACAGCGCCCTCAAGGGGCTGCTTTCGCCCTCGGAGCGGCGCAAGGGAATGATCTCGCGCGTGACGTTCAACGCGGCGCTGAAATCGATCGACGGAGCCTTCGTCGACGCCTCCGCTCAGGACGTCTACAGCGTTCTGAACCCTTTTCTTCTCGCCTGCGTCAATGGGCTGGGGTTGCACGAGGCGCAGGCCAATATCGCCAATCCGGCGTTGTTCAAGGCGTTGCTGCTGCTCTTCCCAAATATCGCCGAACGCGTGGCGGATCGTTTCGCGGGCGTTTACACGGCCGCCAATTTCGAGCAGATGCTGTTGCCGTTTTTCCGGCGTCTCAAAAAGAACGAACTGCCGAAACCTGGGGTTGGTCATCTCGCGTTGCACGAACATTTCCGCAAGACGCTGACCGCCGGCTTCTCGCTCAAGCAGTGGTTATTCGCTTAACTGCGTTTCCGGCGAGCGCGTCGAAACGGAAGCCTAAGGCTTCGAGATGGGATCGGCGCGCGGCGCGAAGCCGTGTTCCGTCTTGCGCCAAAGGAAGGGCCGCGCCCAAAGCTCGGCGAGCGCGCGCCAGGCGGCGAGGCTCAACATGAGCTGCCACAACGGCGCCGCCAGCAGCGCTGGCCAGAATCGCGTCAAACCTCGCCGGCGCATGCCGACCAAGGGCGGCCAGAGTAGCGCGGCGAGGCCCGATAGCGCGGTAAAGCACCAGATCGTGCTGAGCGCGACTTCCATGGGCGTGCGAGGCGTCAGCAAATCGCCGAAGGCCGCGCGATAGCAAAAGACCGTCGTCAGAAATGGCGCCAGCAACGGTCCCGCGAAGCCGCCCGTGAACATCGCAAGCACCGCCAATGCGCGGCGGGCGCCGAGATCCTTGAAGAGACGGCGGGGATACCGGCAATGCACCAGCGCGGTTTGCATCCAGCCCTTGAGCCAGCGGGTGCGCTGATCGACCAAAGCCTTGAAGGTCAGCGGGGCTTCCTCGAAGGTCTGCGAGTCGAATGTTTTAACGTCATAGCCGGCGCGGGCGAGGCGGAGGCCCAGATCGGCGTCTTCGGTGACGTTATAGGCGTCCCAGAGTCCGACTTTGCGCAGCGCCTCGATACGAAAATGCGGTATTAGGTAGCAAGCTCACCAACGCGGGTTTCGCGATTTGTTCGGAATGACGAACGGACCGTTTCGTTGAGCGGAGGCTAAGTCACGCTCAAGAGCGCCGGCCTACCGGCAACTTCATTGCAACGCGTTATTAACGTTTTATTAGCTTTTGTCCGCTTGATATTATCTCGCGCGCATCGTATAAGATCACGACTCGCGGCGGAATCACCCTTATGGCCATCAAAGACATCGCTTCAATCTTGTTCGCGCTGGGCCAAGCGGTTCACGATCAAATCAATGACGCCCTCGAAAAAGCTTATGAGCGCGGCCTAGCCGATGGTCGACGGATGGCTGCTGAGGAACTTAGCGCCCGCGTTGTGAGCGTTCTGAACATTTCGGCAGAGGCGACCGTTATCCGAAAAGAGACAACTGTTCTCGCCGCGCGGTCCGACAAGACAACAGCGCGGTCGCCGCGCGGTTCGGTTGCGCCAGCGGTCCTCGACGCCTTGCGTGATACTATCAAAGGTAAGAAACCCGCCGAAATCGCTGCCGAAAAAGGAATACCCGAAAATAGCGTTCGAGGGATACTCAACAAATTGCGCCATGAGGGTGCCGTCGAAAAACGCGGGGAACTTTGGTTTCCAGCCAAACAAGGGGGAAATCATAATTTCGACCCCAACAAGATTTTTAGCCCTCCCCTACCTCAGGGGGTGGCTAAATGAGATGAAGGCTCCGAGCTTTCGCCACGGAGCCTTAATATAGAGATTGGGGGTAGCAAGCGCGAGGTAGGACCGTCCAAGCCACGCCTCACGGATGCAAGTTCCGTTACCTCCACCGGGTTCGCCCCCTTCCATAAGGGGTGAACCGCCCTCTCCCTTCCATAAGGAGGGGCTATGTAAACCACCCCGCGCGGATCGGCTTCCAAAACCGGTTCGTGCGGCACGCTTCGTTTTCTACAGGAATCCTTGGATTCTGTCCACTACTCCGCGCCCTTTTCCGGCTCGGCATATAGGACGCCCAATGTCCCGCTATCGTCCAGGTCCACAAAGCGAATACCGCGCACCTCTAAGGCAGCTTGAATTGCCTTTAGATTTTGCAGCATCGGAGCGCGGCGCCCAGCTTCAAAATCTCGAATCGTCGAAACCCCGACGCTCGCGGCTGTCGCCAGCTCGGGTTGCGAAATATCAAGAAATGCGCGAGCGGCGCGGCACTGAGCAGGAGTCATGCCCTCAAAATAGCGACGACAGTTTATTTAGTCAAGGTCATCAATTTATGTTGACGCCATCACTATCAGCGCTTATTAATGAGGTCAACGCAAACCGTTGGACCTCTGGACATGGCGCAGCACTTCCTTCTTTCGACCGCCGCTCGCTCGCTCTCGCTGGCGAAGGTCGCTCGCATGTCCGACGACGAAGCCCGCGACGCCTTCAAGCAAATCCGTTGGGCCGAGACCGAAGGCCAGCCGGTTTGCCCACGTTGCGGCTGCTGCGCCTCCTACGCCTTCAAAACCCGCCCTCTGTTCAAGTGCCAAGGCTGCGACCATCAATACAGCGTGACGAGCGGGACGATTTTCGCGGGCCGCAAGCTCCCGGTTCGCGACTATCTCTTGGCCATCGCGATCTTCGTAAACAGCGTGAAGGGTCATAGCGCCCTTCAGCTTTCCCGCGAACTGGACGTGCAATACAAGACGGCTTTCGTTCTCTCCCATAAAATCCGCGAAGCCCTCGCGGCGGAAGTCGAGACGATGAAGGCCAGCGGGACCGTGGAAGTCGATGGCGCCTATTTCGGCGGTTACGTGAAGCCTTCCAACTACAAGGAAAATCGCCGCGACCGTCGCCTTGCAGTCAACCAGAACGGCAAACGCCGCGTCGTCGTCATCATGCGCGAGCGCGGGGGCCGCACGCTTCCCTTCGTGTTCAAGAACGAAGCTGCTTCGCTCCCGACGCTGGAAAGCCGGATCGACGCCTCCGCCACGATCCACGCCGACGAAGCCTCGCATTGGGATCGCTTGCACGCCAAATTCCTGACGAAGCGCATCAATCACGAATGGGCGTATTCAGACGAAGGCGCTTGCACGAACCAAGCCGAATCATATTTCTCGCGCCTTCGTCGCGCCGAAGTCGGCCAGCATCATCATATCGCTGGCCCGTATCTCACGGCCTATTCTCGCGAGATCGCTTGGCGCGAGGATCATCGCCGCGTTTCGAATGGCGAGCAATATCTTATGGTTTCGGCGGCTGCTCTGGCGCATCCTGTGTCGCGCCAGTGGAAGGGATATTGGCAGAAAGCCATGTAAACACAGCGCCTAAGTTCTCCACAGCTCACCAACAACAAATGCAATCCCAACCACAGCTCCCATAGCCATCATATCGACATCTGATCCCTTTAAAGTAACAGTATCCTTCCCTTGCATTACGTGAAAAAGGATCAAACAGAACGGTGGTATCATTACTCCATAGAAAAAATCATTAATAAATAGGCTTTGCGACGATATTATCTTAGAGCACTTAACGCGCCTATGAATAATCTTGCTTGCAGCCACTAGTAGACCAACGATGATAGTTATCACTCTCGAATGAGCATCTAAAAAATCTGATAATGATGATAAAACTACCAAGGCAACATTGTACGCATCCTCAGATTGTTCCATACATATCCCCTAAGCATGCTCTACACCGTATTATTACGCATCAGATAACAGAAACCCAACTATGAATCCGCCAACTCCGCTAACAATATCGATGACAATATTGTGAGTTGGTATGAAGAACACGACGCTGGTAATGGACATTGCCGCAATTGCGCCAGCCAATCCAAATTTTATCCTATATAAAGCTGATCTTCCACTGCGAATAAGCATGTGAGGCTCCTCACCCCGCGCTTGGATCAATGATGATCTCACTCGCCGGTTAACGGGTAACGAACAAGCGAATCACATATCCCCATTTTTGTCCATATCAAGCACTGCCAAGGTGGCAACGCGTCCGCGTCGGCTGCTCGGACTTTCATGCAATCCCCACACCACGCGCCCAAGGCCGTCCTTTGTCTGCATCACCGCGTCAGCATGTCGCAGCATCCGGCAAGCCTTGGATACGCGTCTGACGATATCGACCATCATCTTGCGGTCGGCAATGGACTTACCCTCAAGGGTAATGAGGGCTTCGGCTATCTCTCGCGAGGAAAGCGGTCTAGCGGCTTTCCGAAGCTCGCTTAGGACGAACTGGCGAAGCTCATTGCGGTAAAAGAGAACGATCCTTGCCGAGCGGGGCGTCTTGCCCTCTAATTTGCCTTCATAGCCGAAAGTCTCTAAGACGCGATCTATCGACTCTATGGCGTTGGCGATGACGGCCTGTTGGTCGCGCAAGGCGACGGCCTCTAGTGCTAAATCTTCCCGTTTTTTGAGAAGGCCCGAAATGACGGTTTCATCTTTCATGCCGCATTGTGACGCAACTACATGATAATTAATAGGCTTTATCAGGTGAGCCTGCTACATAATACCGCGAAAATGATTGGAGGTGCCGCCGAGAAAAATAGGCAGCCCCATCGAGCTGAGGCCCTTGTTGAACACGTCGAACAGCGCCGCGTAATCCAGCGCGAAATGCGCGGTGAGCCAATTATGCGCGCCATTGTCGATGCAAAGGCTGGCTTGCAGACAGGCGACGCGCGCGGGCAGTCGCGCGAACAGAGCCGCCGCGCGCCGCAACTGCCGCGGCTCCGGCATATCCTCCGCGTCGAACACCGCCAGCAGCGCGCCGCGCGCGAAAGGCGCCGCGACATTCATCGCGCGCGGCTTGGTTCTTGGCGAGCCGTCGGGCGCTATCAATATCTGGTGCGGCGCGCGCGGCCCGTTCCGCGCCAATGCCCGCGCCGTGGCGCGGTCGTCTTGCTCGACGACGAAGATCACGTCGAGCTTCGCGCGCGGATAATCGAGCCGGTCGATGGCCCGCGCCAGTTGAAGCGCCACGCGGGCCTCCCGATACAGCGGCACGATCAGCGTATAGACCGGCAATCGCGCCTCGGCGAGGGGGGGCGGCCCGCGCCGCGGGCTCGAAACTCTGAGCGCAGGCGAAGAGCCGCAGGAATACCGCGGATAGAAACGCCGTCGCCAACGGCAGCCCCACGGCGAGCACGAGCGTGGGATAAGGCGCGAACAGCGCGGCGAGCAAGCCCGCGTTGGCCGCGATGGCGACGGCGAGCGCGCGCCCTCCGAGCGCGCGCCGCACGCAAAGCGCCGGATCGGCGCGCTCGGCGCATGACGGCGCGGCGGCCGCGGCCAATTGCAGCGCTTCCCCGCGAGCCGCGACCAGAAAGCGGCTGGGCGTCGTGATGGCGAACAAAGGGCGGCCATTGCTCGCCCGCGCCGCGCCGGTCAGACGGACAATGGCCTCGCCCCGCGGCGCGAACAGCCAGACAAGGCCGTCGGGATTGGGGGCAAGCCGCGCGTGACCTCGCGCGAGCGCGAGCATGGGCCTGGCTGGCCGCTCGATCTCGAAGGCTTGGGAGAGAAAATCGACGCGAAGATGATCCGCCAGCGCGCGATAGAAAACCTCTTCGTCCACGAGGCCTTCCCCCAGCAACGCGGCGTCCGCGGAGACGCCCTGGCGTCGCGCCAGAATGGCGGCGTATTGCAACAGCGCCATTGGAACGCCGAAGCCGGCGAGAAAGGCGATCTCCGTCGGCAGGGGGCGCGGCGAGGCGTCTTGCAGCCCAACTCCCCAGCGAAGTCGCAGGCCCACCGATCGGGAAAGCGCCTCCACGCGGCGCCGGTCGAGGCGGCCTCGCTCTTCCCGCATTCTCGGGGCGGCGGTCGATAACCCGTCAAACGAATAAAGACTCATGCGCGCGACTTTTACTTAACGCCCAATCACAACCAGGCCTCTCCGCGCAAAGGCGACCAAAGGCCAAGGTCGAGACAGTCTGGCGCGGCCGCGGAAGTTTGACAAGCTTCGTAATGGTCGGGCGACGGAAAAACCGCGCCCGTGCGTCGCGACGCCCTTGGCGTCCGATCGGATTAAGCAATCAATTTAGATTTGATACGGCGCGTCGCCAACTGGAACCGAGAGAAACTCGATAAACGTCCGCAGCTTCAAGGGCGCGTGCCTATGACTGGAATGGATGGCGTAAATGCCCATCGGCTCGGGGGCATAGTCGGCCAGGACCTCTTCGAGCGTCCCGGATCGCAGATGCGGCGCCACGATGAAATCCGGCTGCATGGTGACGCCCTGTCCCTCCATCGCCATGCGGCTGATCGCGTCGCCATTGTTGCAGGCGACGCGCCCGCGGACGCGCACGGTTTCTTCCCCGTTCCGTCCAGAGAATGGCCAGACCGCGCCGGCGCTGGCGTAGGAGTAGAGAATGCACTCGTGATCCGCGAGATCGGCCGGCTTCATGGGGCGGCCGCGCGCCGCGAGGTAACCCGGCGACGCGCACACGACGAAACGCGTCGCGCCAATGCGTTTCGCGATAAGGGAGCTGTCGGCTAGGCGGCCGATGCGAATGGCCAGATCGTAGCCTTCCTCGACGAGATCGACGAGACGGTCGTTCAAGACGAGATCGATATTCACGCGCGAATAGCGCGCGGTGTAGGCGGCGATCCGCGGCGCCACATGTAAGGCGCCAAAGGACACGGGCGCCGTCACCCGCAACCGCCCCACGGGCTCCGACGCCTGGGCCGCGATCTCTCGCTCGGCCTCCTCGATCGCCGCCAGAATGTCGCGGCACCGTTCGAGATAGGCGGCTCCCGGCTCGGTCAAGCTGACCTTGCGCGTCGTGCGGTTGAGCAATCGCAGCCCTAGATGGGCCTCGAGGTCCATGACAAGCTTGCTGGCCATCGCCCGCGACAGGCCGAGCCGTTCGGACGCCATCGCGAAATGACCGCCGTCGGCCACGGCGACAAAGGCTTTCATCGCGCTCAACTGATCCATATTGTCTGATAATATAAGATAATTAATCTGTAAATGGCTTCATTATCTTTTGTGCGCTGCGAGATAGAGTTTGATCCAGATCGGGGGCGCCCTTGCCGCCGTCACAGCTGAAGGATGATCTCATGCCCATCGCCCGCACGGCTCCCTATGCGGCATTGTTGCTTCGCGTCAGTTTGGGTCTTTTGTTTCTCGCGCACGGGCTCCTAAAGGTGTTCGTGTTCACGCTTCCCGGAACCGTCAAATTCTTCGAGAGTCTTGGCTATCCAGGCGCGCTCGCCTATCTTGTCGTCGCCTTTGAAATCGGCGGCGGATTGTTGCTGCTCTTGGGCCTCTTCACCAGCGCGGCGTCCGTCGCGCTGATTCCGATCCTTCTCGGCGCCTTGTTCGCGCACCTGTCGAACGGCTGGCTATTCTCCAGTCCGAACGGCGGGTGGGAGTTCCCGGCGCTTTGGATCGTCCTGCTGATTGTTCAGGCCCTGCTCGGTCCCGGCGCCTTCGCCCTCAAGCTCCCCGGCTTCGCGGAAGACAAGCGCGCAACCCTGTCGGCGTAATCCATCATTTCAGACTGGAGTAGATCAATGTCTCTTATCGCTATCGTCTATCACAGCGGCTACGGCCACACCGCCAAGCAGGCGGAGGCCGTCGCCCGCGGCGCGCTGTCCGTCGCAGGCGCGACGGCGGAGCTGGTCAAGGTCGCGGACATCGACCGGCATTGGGCCGATCTGGAAAAAGCCGACGCGATCATTTTTGGATCGCCGACGTACATGGGCAGCGCGTCGGCGCCGTTCAAAACCTTCATGGACGCCAGTTCGAAGGTGTGGGCGGCCCAAGGCTGGAAGGACAAGCTGGCCGCCGGGTTCACAAATTCCGCCAGCCAGAGCGGCGACAAGCTCGCCACGCTCCAACAATTGGCGGTTTTCGCCGCTCAACACGGCATGATTTGGATCGGTCTCGGCCTCCCGCCGGGAAATAATTCCAGCGCGGGGAGCGTCGACGACTTGAACCGGCTTGGCGGCTTTCTGGGCGCGATGGCGCAGTCGAACGCCGATCAGGGGCCGGAACATGGGCCGACATCAGCTGATCTGAAGACCGCCGAGCATCTGGGGCGCCGCGTCGCGCAAGCGGCGAAACGTTGGGGCGGGGCCCTCGCCGCCTGATCGGGAGCACGAAGCGATGAACGCCGGGATCAACGCGAATACGACCACCGCCGCGACGTCGATCGATCCCGGCGTGCGCATCGGTCATGTCCATCTCAAGGTGGCGAATCTCGAACGCTCGCTGGCTTTCTATGTCGGGGTTCTCGGCTTCGCGATAACGCAGCGTTACGGCTCGCGGGCCGCGTTTCTTTCCGCCGGCGGGTATCACCACCACATCGGCCTCAACACATGGGAGAGCCGGGACGGGAATCCCCCACCCGCCAGTTCGACGGGGCTCTATCATGTCGCCATTCTGTATCCGACGCGCCATGCGTTGGCGGATGCGCTGCGTCGTCTCGTCGGCGCCGGAGTCGAGCTCGAAGGCGCGAGCGATCATGGCGTGGGAGAAGCGATTTATTTGCGTGATCCCGATCGCAACGGCGTCGAGCTTTATTGGGATCGCCCCGAGGAACAATGGCCGCGAGCTCCTGATGGCGCGCTCGCCATGACCACGGAGCCGCTGGATCTCGCGGATTTGCTCGCGGCGTGACGCAGGGTTTTCCCTCCATTCGCGGCGCGCTCCGCGATCATCGGTTCCGCGAGCTTTGTCGCCTTCACAGGCTTCGTCGGCTTTGGCGCTTTCCAACGCTGGAGAGGCTCGACGCGAATCCGCTCGACATTGGCGAGAAAGGCGTCGCGATCGCGGCCAGAGATCAAGACGCATCCTAGCCCGGCGGACGGTGACCGGCCTCCCCTTCGCCAAGTCTCGCGGCAAGTCTCGCCGGTCGTCCCGCGTCAAATGTTTAAGTCACGGCGGCCGTTTTCTTTGCCGCGAGAAATGTTATGGGTATCCGAAGCGCCCGGAGAGAACGGCCTAGGCCGAAGCGACGCGGACTGTCTCGCTGGAACATGATCCAAATGCAAAAGAAAAATAGCTTTTTAACCCTTTGACGGGCGAGGCCGGGAGATAAAAGCCACCGGAGTGTCGGCGCGCGAACAGCTCTCGCTCGCGTCAATTCATTCGCCAGCCCAGGATCAGCCGATCGCCGAGGGAGTCGGGCGAAATGTCAGGAGCCTTGCATATGCGGGTGTTGATAACGGGCGGCGCTGGTTTTATCGGGTCCGCCGTGTCGCGACATATTATCGAGAATTGCGACGATCAAATTTGCGTTCTCGATAAATTGACCTACGCGGGCAATCTCGACTCCCTCGAGCCAATCGCCGGCAGCTCCCGCTATTCCTTCGTGCGAGCCGACATTTGCGATCGCCAGGCCGTTCTCCAGACCCTGCTGAGTTTTCGGCCCGATGTCGTGATGCATTTGGCCGCCGAGAGCCATGTGGACCGCTCCATCGATGGCCCTTCGGCTTTCATCCAAACGAACGTCGTCGGCACCTTCACGATGTTGGACGCGGCGCTTGAATATTGGCGCGGTCTTGACGAGGCGGGCGCCCGCGCCTTCCGCTTCCTGCATATTTCAACCGATGAAGTCTTCGGAACGCTTGGCGGGGAGGGCTTTTTCCGAGAGGATACGCCCTATGCTCCAAACTCTCCCTATTCCGCCTCGAAAGCCGGATCCGACCATTTGGCGCGCGCTTGGCGCGAGACATATGGCTTGCCGACCATCGTCACCAATTGCTCAAACAACTATGGCCCATACCAATTCCCGGAGAAGCTCATCCCTCTCATTATTCTCCACGCAATCGACGGGAAGCCGTTGCCGGTTTATGGGCGGGGGCAGAATATTCGCGACTGGCTTTACGTCGACGATCACGCGAAGGCGCTCATGTTGGTCGCCCGCGCGGGGAAAATCGGCGAATGCTACAACGTGGGCGGGCGCAACGAGAAGCGCAACATCGAAGTCGTCAACACGATTTGCGACATTCTCGACGAAATCGCGCCTCGTCGCGCGGGATCCTATCGCGAACTCGTCATATTCGTGGTGGATCGTCCCGGACACGATCAGCGCTACGCCATCGATTGCTCGAAGATCGAGCGAGAACTGGGGTGGCGCCCAATCGAGACCTTCGAGACAGGTCTGCGCAAGACGGTGCGCTGGTATCTCGAAAATCCCGCTTGGTGGGGGGCGATCCGATCGGGAAAATATCGTGGCGAGCGGCTCGGGCGCCTAGATTAGGATATCCCATTCTTTAACGCTAAATCGGAACTTCATTCATGCTTGTCGAAGATACGGCGATCGAAGGCGTTAAAATCATCACGCCAAAGCGGCACGGTGACGAGCGGGGATTCTTCTCCGAGGTCTATAATGCCTCGACATGGGAAAAGGCGGGGCTGCGCTACCGATTCGTCCAGGACAACCATTCGCTATCGACGAACGTCGGCGTCATTCGCGGCCTCCATTTCCAAACCCAGCCGGTCGCTCAAGACAAGCTGGTGCGCGTCGTGCGCGGCCGGATTCTCGATGTGGCGGTGGACCTGCGTCGATCGTCGCCGACATTCGGGCGTCATGTCGCGGTGGAGCTTTCAGCCGAAGATTGGCGGCAGTTGCTCGTGCCGATCGGCT
>Ga0181539_1004108_pt1 | contig 12730 bp, 13 predicted proteins | sample PEATcosm2014_Bin_46_FD_119767 | JGI IMG/M metagenome (GOLD analysis project Ga0181539, IMG submission 119767) | Peatland microbial communities from MTU Mesocosm Facility, Houghton, MI, USA - PEATcosm2014_Bin23_60_metaG | ecosystem: Environmental > Terrestrial > Soil > Wetlands > Peat | place... | reverse complement strand
CCGAGAAGTGAAGTGACAATGGTGTCAGGGTTTCACTCTCAGTCCTCAGTCCTCAGGGAGCGAAGCGTAGTTCAGTCCTGATAGCGTAGCGCGGAGGCCGACCGCAGGATATGTCTATCACACGCGATTGGCGGGAGCGGGAGGCCTTCTGGAAACGGGGGAAGCCATGGAACAGGAAATCTATAAAAGACTGGCCGGGCATTTGGACAACCTTCCCGGCGGCTTTCCACCCACTGAGAGCGGAGTGGAAATGCGCATTCTGAGGAGGCTCTTTACCCCGGAGGAAGCAAAGCTTGCCGTTTATCTTACCCTGCTCGCCGAAGAACCCAGGGTCGTAGCACGCAGGGCCGGGATACATAGGGATGAGGCCGCTAAGCGTCTGGATGAGATGGCGCAAAAGGGGCTTATTTTGCGGCAGCAACGGGGAAAAGGTCCCACAAGATACCGGGCGGCTCAATATGTTGTCGGGATATGGGAGTACCACGTCAACGATCTGGACAAAGAGTTGATACAGGACATGAATGAATATTTACCGGCCCTTTCAGAACAGGTCTGGAAGGTCCCTCAAATGCGCACCGTTCCTGTAGGTCGCAGTGTGACTCCGGAACTTAAAGTGCTGCCGTACGAGATGGCTGAAGAACTAGTCCGGGCCCAGAAGAAATTTTCGGTCGGCCCCTGCATTTGCCGCCGTGAGCACAACATGATGGGAAAGGGGTGTGACAAGCGGGAGGAGAGTTGTTTAGGATTCGGCATGGCGGTGGATTATCTGAAACGGAATGGCATGGGCCGGGAGATCGACCTGAGGGAGACCCTTGATATTCTCAAATGGGCCGATGAGGCCGGTCTCGTCCTGCAGCCCGCCAACGCCAAAAATGCTCTCTGGATTTGTCTCTGCTGCGGCTGCTGTTGTCAGGTCCTGAAAAATTTCAAGCGTCAGGCCAAGCCGGCCGCAATGGCGGCCAGCCCTTTTTTTGCAGCGTATAACCCTGAAAACTGTCAAACTTGCGGCGTCTGCGTGGACCGCTGCCAGATGGAGGCCCTGAAGCTCGAAGCCGACAAGGTGCGGTTCGATGTCGATCGCTGCATCGGCTGCGGACTCTGCGTTTCCACCTGCCCTACCGATTCGCTTACTTTGGTCCGAAAACCTCAATCCGAACAACCAGAGGCGCCAAAGGATTTTATCGATGCTTCCATCAGGCTGGGAAGAGCCAGGGGAAAAATCACCACACCAGGACTGATGAAGATGATGGTCAAATCCAAGGTGGATAGAATCGTGACGAAAGTGAACCTTTTCAGTCGCGGGCCACAATCGTAGTTAACCCCATGCCGCCCCCGACACACAGCGTAGCCAATCCTGTTTGGACATCCCGGCGCGCCATTTCATAGGTGAGGCCGATCACGATTCGCAACCCGGTACATCCCACGGGGTGACCCAAGCCGAGGCCGCTCCCGTTCACATTGGTTTTGGAGCGGTCAAGATCCAGACCCGGTTCGTATGCGATGTACCGGGCAGCGAACGCCTCATTTAATTCAATCAGCCCGATGTATTGGAGCACCATCCCCGCCCCGATCGCACAGGTTTTCCGGATCTCTATCTGCCCTCTTGGATTGTAGCGACTAACCTGGAAAATCTTGCGAGGTCTCTATAACCACCACTGCCGCTCCGTACTGCCCGTCGTCAGTGAGGCTGAGGTGCCAGGACCCGACACCTTGGTCCCTGCAATATTGGAGAGCGCGCGGGGTTAGGGAAATCTCAGGTTTGCCCATCGTGTTATGCCTGATTTCGATATCCTGCCAGAGCACCGGTTTTCTAATCCCCAGCCCGAGGGCTTTTACGAAAGCCTCTTTTGCAGCAAACCGCAACGCCAGGCAAGCGGCACGCTTTTTTCTTCCCGAACAGAATTGTCTTTCGAATTCGGTGAACACACGCGTCTCAAACCGCTCGCCCCAGCGCTCAAGCAGCTTTTCGAGCCGGTCCACCCGCACCAGGTCAATACCTACACCGTAAATAGGCATGGTCAGCCCATCAGTTGGAGCATTTCGCGAACGGCCCGATCCATGCCGATCAACACAGCCCGTGCGATTATCGAGTGGCCGATGCTGAACTCCTCTATTTCCCTTATGTTCCTGAGCCAGACAATATTCTGGTAATCGACCCCGTGTCCGGCATGCACTCCTATCTGCAGTTTTTTTGCCAGCCTTGCTGCCGTAATGAGCTTTTCATACTGCTCCTGGCGGTTCGCAAAAGATTGGGCTTCCGCAAAAGCTCCGGTATGGAGTTCGATGTAATCGGTTTCAAGCCTTTGGGCCACTTTGATGTGTTTGGGATCCGGTTCTATGAAAAGGCTGACCGCAATACCACTGCCGTGAAGTGTCTCTATAACACGCGCCAGAGGGGTTTCGAAAAGGACGACGTCGAGGCCCCCTTCGGTCGTCAATTCCTGGCGCTTTTCAGGGACCAGGGTCACCACGTCGGGTTTTATCTTCTGGGCGATTTCGACCATCTCCTTTGTTGCCGACATCTCCAGGTTCATTTTAGTTTTGATGGTCTTTCGCAGGATGGCGACATCCCTGTCCTGGATATGGCGACGGTCTTCCCTAAGGTGAACCACTATCCCGTGAGCTCCCGCAAGCTCGGCAAACATTGCGGCGGCAACCGGGTCCGGCTCGGGGGCGAGGCGGGCTTGTCGAAGTGTGGCTACATGGTCTACATTGATGGCGAGTCTTGCCAATTTTGCTCCTCTTCATTAACCTCGCGGAGCGTCGAGTTTGAGCTTTCTCCGCGTCCTCGGCGTCTCAGCGGTGGACGATTCGGATCACTCATCCGTATCGAAGAACCACTCGAATTGTTCTCCGCAATGGCCAAGCATCGCAAGGAGTTCTTCGGTTTTCAGTTTCATCTCCTTGGCGCCTGCCGGTCCCGCCTCATGATCGAGGCCGAGCAGGTGCAAAATCCCATGAACGACAAGCAGGTCCAGCACCGATTCGAGCGCTGCTCCAGTCTCAGCGCTCATGGCTTTGGCGGTCTCCGCTGAAATGACTACGTCTCCCAGCATTTCGGGGGCGATGTCGCTGAATTCGCCTTCGAGCATCGGAAAGGAGAGTACGTCGGTAGTACGGCCGATCTGGCGGTATTGCTGGTTAAGTCTGGCCATTTCGCCGTTATCGACGATCAGGACGCTCAGTTCCGATTCAGTGTATCCCAAGGCGTTTAAGATCCGTTTTGCCGCGTTCTCTATTGACCCCGGATTTATCTTTATCCTGCTTTGGTTCGCGACTTGGATCAAGGCCATCCGTTTTTGCCTTTCCGTTTGCAGCCGGATATTCAATTCGCTTGTGATGTATCGTCGCCAGTATCTGGTTGAAGTGCTTGGCTATCTGGTGGATGTCCTTGAGGGTAAGCTCGCATTCGTCAAGCTGCCCATCACTGAATATGGCGTTTATCAGCCTGTTTACAAGACCCTGAATCCTGGCGGGAGTAGGTTCTGTAAGGGAGCGGCAGGCCGCTTCTACGACGTCTGCCAGCAATACCAGTCCGGCTTCTCTGGTCTGGGGTTTGGGACCGGGATAGCGGAAGTCGTCAGCGTTAATCGGAGGAAGGGGTGAAGCCTTCGTGCTCTGGGCTTTTTCGCGCGCTTCCACCGCCTTGTTGTAGAAAAAGGAAATGAAGCTCTTTCCGTGATGCTGGCTGATAATGCTTATGATTTCCTTGCCCAGACGGTGCTGCTTGGCAAGTTCTATCCCGTCCTTGACGTGGGAAATGAGAATGAGGCTGCTCATAGACGGGGCGAGCTTCTCATGCCGGTTTTCGCACTCGAACTGGTTCTCGATGAAGTAGAGAGGCTTTCTTATCTTGCCGATGTCATGGTAATAGGCCGCCACTTTGGCCAAAAGGGAATTTGCCCCGATCGAGTCTGCCGAGGCCTCGACCATGTTGCCCACTATGACGCTGTGATGGTATGTCCCGGGCGCTTCCACCATGAGCTCCCGCAGGAGCGGCTGATCCATTGTGGCGAGTTCGAGCAGCTTGATGTCGGTCGTGTAGCCGAAGAGCATCTCGGCAAGAGGGGTCAGACCGGTTGATAGAATTCCCGCGAAAATACCCCCGGACAGCCCAAAAAATGAGTCGCTCAGGACCTTCAAGAATACCCACTGGTCCTGGAGGAAGGCGCTTAGCACGATCAAAATGACGTTTGTAGAGCCCACGAGCAACCCGGTCTTTATGGAGACCATCCGGTTTCTGCACTGCGAAACGCCATGAGCGGCAACGAAGGCGCCTATCATAAAATAAAAGAACATTGCGAACTCTTTGCCGAAAATCATTCCGGAAAAGAGCGTGAGCACCAGCGAGAAAATCAGCGAAACCGTGACCCCGAAAAAGATGCAGGCTATCATCGCCCCGGCGCTCAAGGGAACAGCATAGATAAAGGTCTTTGTAGAAATTATTCCAGAGCTGTCGCCTATGCTGTCTCCAATCCAAAGCCCCGCCCTGGACAGCATCAGCAGGAAAATCAGAAGTATGCCCAGAAACAGGCAGTCGTGCAAATCCAATCGTATATGAGGAAGGCTCTGCTTTACAACATGCAACACAACACCGATGCAGACCATGCTGAATGCGAAAATCGCCAGGAAGATAAAAAACCAGGATCTGGCGGATGAGTTCCGGAGATGGTGCATAAGCTTGAGCACCTCCTCACGGCCGATGCTTTGCCCCTCACGCACCAGCATTTCGTTTCGAGCAATTTTGATAAAAACAGGTTTAACCGAAGCGTGTGCCTCCTCACGTTTTTTTTCGGTGGCTTCCAGATTGAACGTAAGATTGGGCTGTAGAAGGGAGGATACAACCGAAGATATCAGCATCAGTTCCCTGACGTCCCGGCCTGGTTCCAGCGCCTTCATGACGATCATCTTGCGGGCTTCTTCGATATCCGGATAGGGAAACGGCGGGGGGATCAGGGTCTCTTCACCCGTGTCCAATTTGCGGATCAGAAGGTTTCCGCTCTGCTCGTCGTGACCCCATGCCTTGCTGGCAACAATGCCGCGGTCCATTGTAGTCTTTACGAGATTTTGAATCTTTTCCTGAACTTCCAGGCTAAACTGCTGCTCGACGAGACACTTAAAGATGTCACCTTTGAGAGAGCAGCCAAGAAACTCTTCGAAATCCTTTTTCTTGCCCTGGAGCCGTTCCACATCAGTGGGGACAGCGGAGACATTACCCGGATCCGTCACAGATCTGCCGGGTCTCCGATCTATTAATTTAAATGGTTTCCGGCCCGAGGCCGCAGGGAGGGGTTCCGATTCGAGGCTGGCCTGAGCCTCACGCATCACCTTGAACGATCCTTCGAGTTTGTCGAGAAGATTCCTGGCGATCCTCTGGTCAAAATCATAGACAATAGGCGACTGGCGTATCGTCTCTTCACGTTTCTTTGCCGTCGCCTCTTCATCTTCTATCAAAAAATCATGTTGCGCCTTTATATTGCGATCCGCAATTTCGCCCAGCCGGTAGCGAGGATTCTCGACTATGAATGAAGGACTCACCAGAGCAGCTATGACAAGACTTAAGCCCGCCAGCAGCATCCAGTTGGGGCAATAAAGGTTTTGAAGATTACAGGAAATCAAGCTGGCCAGGAGTTTCGACCTGGGTTTGCTCCTTGCCTTTTCGGGCTCACGCTTCTCCCTGTCCATGTTCAGCTTCTCTCGGCGTCCCTGGAGGTGGTCGGGCTTTTTCTTTTTTCGGCTCTCTCGTAGGCCTCGATTATGTCCTGTACGAGTTTGTGCCTGACCACGTCACGTTTTGTGAAATATACCATTCGAATTCCATGAACTCCCTGGAGCAGTTCGATTGCCTCCACCAGCCCCGAAGGTTTGTTCTCGGGTAGATCTATTTGGGTTATATCGCCGGTTATGACCGCCTTGGAACCAAGACCAAGCCTCGTTAGAAACATTTTCATCTGCTCGGCGGTCGTATTCTGCGCTTCGTCCAGAATCACGAAAGAATCGTTTAACGTGCGGCCCCGCATGAAGGCAAGTGGCGCTACCTCGATTACCCCTCTCTGGATCAAATTATTTGCGTGCTCGAAGTCCATCATGTCGTGTAGAGCGTCATAGAGCGGCCGCAGGTAAGGGTTCACTTTCTCGGCAAGATCACCCGGAAGAAACCCGAGTTTTTCGCCGGCTTCAACAGCGGGGCGGACAAGCACTATGCGCCGGACAACATCCTTCGACATTGCGGCAACCGCCATCGCCATCGCAAGGTATGTCTTTCCGGTCCCGGCCGGACCTACCCCGAACGCAATATCATAGCTGCGAATAGCTTCTATGTACTCCTTCTGCTTGATGCTCTTCGGGCTGATAGCCCTTTTATTGGAGGCTATAAAAACCTGGTCGAGAAAAATATCTTTTAGACGGCGGTTGATATTATCACTTAGGATTTGAATCGCAAACAGGATATCGCTTTCGTAGAGCGGGTAACCGTCTCGGATCAGGTCGGCCAGTTCATTGAGAAGCCGCTCGCCAACTTCCACATCGGCTCGAGCCCCGGCAACGGTAAGCTGATTGCCACGCAGGTGAACCTGGACATCGAGATGTCTTTCGATTATCTTCAGATTGGCGTTTTGTTCTCCTGCAAGCAACTGAAGCAATCTGTTATCGTCAAAAATAACCTGTATAGAGGTTCTTTGAGGTTGGTTTCTGCGGTTTAAGACTGCCTGAGCCAAAATTATTTTGCCTCTGGAAAAGAAGATGCTGTTACCGTGTTAAACGGCAACCATCATTATTATCACGCAATTTTTGCTATGACAACAACCACATTATAAAAACCGGCATTTACTCTTGCAACCGCCCAAGAATGCTGCCAGGATAGAAAGGGAGATCGGCAAGCAGGAAGCGGGGAGCGGATGCAAAACTCTGCCCCCTGTTTGTTGCTCCCCACTATGCGGCGGCCTTTACTTCCACCCAATGGTGGCCAACTATGAACATTCTCGACTGGGTCCTGATCTGTGCGGGAGGTTTCTGGATGCTCAGGGGCCTTATGCGCGGCGCCATCTCTCAGATAATGGGAGTCGCCGGCATTTTAACAGGTTTTATTGTGGCCTCGTACCACTACCAGCCCGTGGGCTTTTTTATAACCAGCAAGTTTCCTTCTATTTCCGGTACCGCCGCCGGGCCCCTCAGCTTCATCCTGCTGTTTCTGTTAACTTGGTTCAGTATTGCGGTGGCGGGCTCCTGGGTTGTTAGAGTCGTACGCAGCGCCGGTCTAGGGTTTCTTGACCGGCTCTGGGGCGCGATGATCGGATTCGGCAAAGCGCTCCTTTTTGCGATTGTGACGATCTCTTTTTTGACGTTGTTTTCCTTTGGTGGCAAGTCGTCGCTCGTCGCAGAGTCAACGCTTGCGCCCAGAGTAAGGGAGGCCTCTCAATTCCTCTTCAAATTGGCGCCCGTAAAGGTTCAGGAGGAGTTTTCCAGAAAGCAGAAGGAGGTCCAGAAGCTGCTGACCGAACGAACATCGGCTCTGCTGAACTCCTTCTTTGGAAACGGTAATGATTCAAAGGAAAAAGGTGAAAGAAACAAAAACTGATCGCTGGAACGCGATAGAGGAAATCCTCCGGATAATCGAGCGTCTACGAAGTGAGACCGGTTGCCCCTGGGACCGAAAGCAGACCCCTGAAACAATCCAGACCTACCTTGTTGAAGAATCCCACGAAGCCGCTGCGGCAGTGCGGGCGAAAAAAGTCGACGAGGTGGCAGAAGAACTCGGGGACGTCCTCTTTATGGCGTTTTTCCTCGTTTATTTATACGAGCAGCGGGGAGATTTCAGCCTGGAAGAAGTTTGCCGCAGAGTCAGTGAAAAAATGATCCGTAGGCATCCGCACGTTTTCGGTGAAACGAGCGTGAGTTCGGCCGAGGAGGTTAAAGATAACTGGGAAATGATAAAAGCCCAGGAGAAGCGCGCAAGCGGCAAAACTCAAACCGAACCCGTCCCGGACTCCCTCCCGGCCCTTATTCGCGCACATAGAATCCTTTCGCGCCTCTCGCAAAAAGATGATGCAAATTGGAACGATCTCCTGAAACAGGGGCGTGAATTCGCCGGGGAAAGTAAAGAGCTGGCGAGCAAGATCGAGTCCGGCCGGCTCGACTCTGAGGATGATCTGGGCCGCCTCCTTGCTCGACTGGTTAATATCGCACGCCTTAAAGGTTACCGCGCCGAGGATATCCTCCATAATTTTCTGCGAAAACTCGAATAGCCAATGCGCGGGTCAAGGCCTCCCGCGCACGCCCCGTCTCGCGGGTGGGTGGGCGAAAAGTCCGGTTTTCGAAGGTTTGCCGGCTTGGAATTTGTGTGGAATTTATCTTGACAAAGTGGTTGGGATGAAGTCTACTCTGGACCGGGTAGGAGATAATATGTTCACTATATCTTATTATTACGATTATTATAACTCCAGCGAAGGGAACGCTTAAGGTATGCTCGGGTCCTGAGAATTAAATTTGTTTGTTTTGAAGCCGTGAGCACCTGGGTGCTCACGGCTTTTTTTGTATGCGATTGTTCCGAAATTGGGAAAATATGGGGGGAAATCGTCATGATCATTGTAATGCGTCCGGATCACCGGGAAGAAGACCTGCTCAGAATAGTCCGGCGCCTCGAGGACACGAACCTCCGGGTGCATATCTCCAAAGGCGAGCACAGGACCATTGTGGGTGCGATTGGAGATGAACGGGTTATAGCGGAGATCCCGATGGAGTCCTTTCCGGGAGTGGAGAAGGTGCTCCCCATCTTGAAACCGTACAAGCTGGTCAGCAGGGAATTCAAGCCTGAAAACACCGTGGTGAATATAAACGGCCTTGAGATCGGCGGCCCTCAGATCCAGGTTATTGCAGGGCCCTGTGCGGTCGAGAGCCGGGAAGTTCTCGAGGAAATAGCCGAGGAGATCGAGCCTGCCGGGGTTCATTTTTTGCGCGGAGGCGCTTTCAAACCACGCACTTCACCCTACGCGTTCCAGGGCTGGGGCGAAAAGGGGTTGAAGTTCCTTGCCGGAGTCCGCGAAAAAACCGGTATGAAGGTAGTTACCGAACTTATGGATCCAAGAGATACCGTGCTGGTTTGCAAGTATGCGGACATCGTCCAGATCGGTACTCGCAACATGCAAAATTTCAGGCTCCTCACAGAGGTTGGCAACATCGATAAACCGGTCATCCTGAAACGCGGCCTCTGCGCAACTATAAAGGAATTCCTCATGTCGGCCGAATACATAATGGCGCAGGGGAACGAAAGGGTAATTCTGTGCGAAAGGGGAATACGCACATTCGAAACCGAAACCCGAAATACCCTCGATATCAGCGCAGTGCCGCTTCTGAAGCAACTCACACATCTTCCGGTAATCGTTGACCCGAGTCACGCGGTGGGGAGGGCAGACCTTGTGCCCGCCGTCTCGAGGGCGGCCGTTGCGGCCGGCGCCGACGGGCTCCTCGTTGAAGTGCACGTGCGTCCTGAGGAAGCAATGAGCGACGGTCCTCAATCTCTTCGCCCGCAGGTTTTTCTTTCTATGATCGAGGAGTGCCGCCGGGTCGCCGAAGCGATCGGCCGGTTTATGTGAAAGAACACAGGCATACAGGTTAATGGGTGAACAAAGTATGGATGGCCCTCACTTTTGCGGCCCAACCAACTCAAGCCGCCGGTGGAATAAGCGTTCCGTAATCGGGATAATCGGCGGGCAGGGGGAAATGGGTCGGCTTTTTTCAAAGTTCTTCAGCTCGCATGGTTTTCACGTCAATATTGCCGACTTGGGTACGCCGCTTACGCCCGAGCAGGCTGTAGGCGAATCAGATATAGTCATTTTTGCCCTGCCGCTTCATAAGACCGTCGAGATAATCAGGAGACTCGTTCCGCATACCCGGCCGGGTCAGCTCCTGATGGACCTGACCAGCCTGAAGACCGCGCCCGTGAAAGAGATGTTGCAATCCCCCGCCAGCGTCGTCGGGCTTCACCCGATGTTTGGAGGCCGAATATCGAGCTTTAACGGCCAGACTCTGGCCGCCTGTCCCGTTCGCATCGGCCAGGCCCAGTGGCGGAGGCTGCGCGCGCTTTTTACCTCAAGTGGCATCCGGGTCAAGGAATGCAGCCCGGAAGAACACGACAGGATGATGGGCATCATACAGGTGCTTTTCCACATTACGACCATGCTCATCGGAAGGACCTTGAGAAAGCTCGGTGCAGACATAGACGAAACTATGAATTATACGAGCCCGAGCTACCGCATCGAAATGAACCTCGTCGGGAGGATTTTCGCGCAAAGTCCGGAACTCTATGCCGCCATCACCCAGATGAATCCCAATACCGAAGAGATTCTTTCCGCTTTGAAGGATGGCCTGGAGGTCTATGAACAATTCTACCGTTCGGGAAACCTTGATGGGTTTATCGAGGATTTCGAGCTAAGCGCTCTGCATCTTGGCGATTTCTGCTCAGATGCATACCGCGAAAGTTCGCAAATCCTGGACTTTTCGGTTGAACTGGCCAATCATAAGAGGAACTCCAGCGGTGAAAGGGGTTGAAGTTTTGTAGCGGATCAGCTCCAAGCGCTGACAAAAAGGTCTTGGATCATCATGTATACGGGTTTCTGGGGACTTCCTGAGAAACCGGACAAAAACCCTACCCCTTGATCCTTTTCAAACAAATCCCTCATAACCGGGACTGGGTGGAGGGATCCTTGGCAGGAAACGAGAATACCCGGGGACAGCATATGGTGTGACGGTATTGTCGGACGGTCGCACGGCGGACGGGGAAGGGTGTGTATGGAAAAGCATCTGTTGCTCACAGTCGCCGATGACGTCGGATCGATCTTTGAAGCTGATTTTATCGGTTCTTTCTTCAGGAATAAAGCGGAAGTCAGAGTCACTCTTTTTTCCGTCGCACCTAAATCATACGACGAGGGTGTCGATGAGAACGGTGGCGCACCTGAGCCGAAAGTTCCAGGTGCTCATGTCCATAGGGATAAGTGGCAAAACGCGATCCATTTGAAACGCGATATCCTTATCAGGCTTGGTTTCCTTGATGACCACATCACCGGCAAAGTGATCAGATCTCGCTACGGAACAATTGAGGATATCATCCTCGAAGGGAAAAAGGGTCTTTATGATGCGGTTATCCTTGCAAGACACACCGTTGAACTCCTGGACCAGACCTTTCTGACAAGTGTGAGCAGAGAGATTTTGAACCACAAGATAGACTTCCCCGTGTGGATATGCAGACATCCTGAGATAGGGCGCAGAAACGTGTTGCTTTGTGTTGATGAAGATGAGGCCAGCATGCGTATTGCCGATCATGTCGGGTTCGTTTTGCAGGGAGAAACCCAGCATAACATAACCCTCTTCCATGTTGATACGGGGGAAAGAGCAAATCCCCGGGATATACTGGACCGGGCAAGACAAAAGCTTATGGATTATGGAATCCCGGAAACGCAGATCAAAAACCTTATAGTCCAATCTCGCAGCGTCCCCAGGTCTATCCGGGAAGAGGCTGTGAGTGGAGCATATGCCGTTATTGCTGTTGGGCACGACAGGGCGCAGCCAAAGGGCCTGAAGGAATGGCTTGTCGGCTCAATGTGTATGAAGGTTTTGGAGATGTTGAATAGGTGTGTTCTATGGGCGAGTCAGTGATAAAACTGCCATGGTGCCCGCAGCTTACCGGGATGGGTGCTTTAGGACTCACACCGCACCACAAATTCCGCATTCTTTGGCCAGTCCTTTGAACGGGGTCTGCAGCCAGTAACGGAATCCGCCGGTCACGGCCTGGACGCATGTCCGTCGATCCCGATCGAGATTTATCATCAAGAGGACCTCGATTGGTCCCTGTATCAAGTTGCATTCCGATAGGTAATATAGTAAGCTGTCCCTGAACCTTAACGGAGGGGGAAGGGATGGGCAAAGTGACTCAAGTAGTTCATTACCTGACAGCCGATGAAGTAATGGAGAGGATGAAGCAGACAGTTGGTTTCTGGAGGGTTCAGAAGTGGCTTGTAATACTCAATGCCACTATTGACCCTCGTCCCGCCAAGCTTGTTGCCTTACACACCGGACTGGCGGAACAAACGGTTCATAACCTTGTCTCAAGCTATAATCGGCATGGGCCAAAAGTCATGGAGGGGCCGGGGAAAGGAGGGCGACGAAGAGCCTATCGCAGTTTAGATGATGAGATGGTTTTTCTGGAGCCCTTCTTCAAAAAGGCTCTTATCGGACAGATTGCAACTGTTGCCGAGATCAAAATGGCATGGGAGAAAGTCTTGGGGCGCAAAGTCCATAAGACCACGGTTTATCGATTACTCGAACGACACGAATGGCGCAAGGTAGCTCCGCGACCTTTCCATGAGCAGGCCAAAGCAGAGGAGCAAGAGGCTTTTAAAAAAACTCCCTGAACTGGTGGCGGAAAGACTTGCGCAAAGGAATAGAGGCGATCACCGACCGGTTCTGATTTTCGCCCAGGATGAGGCCAGGTTCGGCAGAATAAGCATCACCAGGAAGTCATGGGCGCCCGCTGGCATTAGACCAAGATCGCCCCGGCAAGTTATCAGGAAATATGTTTATGCCTACTCGGCGGTATGCCCTGCAACGGGCAAGATGACATCTTTGATCTTGCCGAAAGCCAATTCAGAGATGATGAGCCTTTTCCTGCAGCAAGTCTCAAGCGATTTTGCGGACTATTTCATTATCATGCTTGTTGATCGTGCAGGTTGGCATGTAT
>Ga0181539_1004098_pt1 | contig 12753 bp, 11 predicted proteins | sample PEATcosm2014_Bin_46_FD_119767 | JGI IMG/M metagenome (GOLD analysis project Ga0181539, IMG submission 119767) | Peatland microbial communities from MTU Mesocosm Facility, Houghton, MI, USA - PEATcosm2014_Bin23_60_metaG | ecosystem: Environmental > Terrestrial > Soil > Wetlands > Peat | place... | reverse complement strand
CTAAGCGAGCGCAGCGAGACAGCAAGCATGTTCGCCGCGAAGTCATGCCCACGACAAGCGTGGGCATGGCACCCATTCTTCGTAAACTATGTAAGACACACGCCGTCATTTCTCATGCGCTACACTAGGTTCAGGTAGACGCCGCTCCCTCTGGCCGCTCCAGTAATAGGGCTGCTGCCATTGTTACTCTCGATTCTAGCCGCGCCTCCTTTGGTTCTACCAGTCCCGCCCGCTCGGAGTCGCATGAATCCGGAGCGTAAGGGACTTATTCGATCCCGACTCGTCGCTTATCACTCGCTACCCGCGCCACCCCGTTCAATAGCAGGGCGTGGGCGGGCGGTAATGGCTCATGTTGATCGAACGGAACCACTCGATGGTCTTGGCGAGTCCTTGCTGCAAGCTCACGGTCGGCTGCCAGCCCAACTTCTGCCGGGCGATGCTGATATCGGGCTGGCGCTGCACGGGGTCGTCGACCGGCAGCGGCTGAAAATCGAGGCCCACCTTGGAACCGGTCATCTCGATCACCATCTCGGCAAGCTGGCGGATGGTGAACTCCCCCGGGTTTCCCAGGTTCACCGGCCCGATGAACGCCTGGTCATTCTCCATCATGCGGACCATGCCTTCGATCAGGTCGTCGCGGTAGCAGAAGGAGCGGGTCTGGCTGCCGTCGCCGAAGATCGTCAGCGGTTGGCCGGTGAGGGCCTGGCGGATGAAGTTGGAGATGACCCGTCCGTCGAAGGGATGCATTCTCGGTCCGTAGGTGTTGAAGATCCGCACGATCCGCACCTGGACCCGGTTCATACGGTGATAGTCCATGAAGAGCGTTTCGGCCGCCCGCTTCCCTTCGTCGTAGCAGGCGCGTGGACCGATGGGGTTGACGGCGCCGCGGTAGCTTTCCGGCTGGGGGTGGACTTCCGGATCGCCGTAGACCTCGCTGGTGGAGGCCTGGAGCACGGTGGCCCGGCAGCGTTTGGCCATGCCCAGCACGTTGATCGCCCCCATCACCGAGGTTTTCATGGTCTTGATGGGGTTGTACTGGTAATGCCCGGGGGCGGCGGGACAGGCCAAGTTGTAGATCTCGTCGACTTCCAAAAAGATCGGCAGCGTGATGTCGTGACGGATGAGCTCGAAGTTGGACCGCCCCAGCAGAGAGTCCAAATTCGATTTTTGACTGGTAAAACAATTGTCCAAGCAGATCACGTCGTGACCCGCGTCGACCAGGCGTTGACAAAGGTGCGAGCCAAGGAAGCCGGCGCCGCCGGTCACGAGGATCCGTTTCAGGGAAGACATGTTCTGCACATCGGGGGGACTGAAGAGCGAACCGGGACAACCTCCTAGTGTAGCGTCTCAGCGTGATGGTGATTTATGGGTGCCATGCTTGCTAAGCGAGCGCAGCGAGACAGCAAGCATGTTCGCCGCCAAATCATGCCCACGGCAAGCGTAGGCATGGCACCCACTCTTCCTGAATTACGCAAGATACACACTGCCATTTCTGAGACACTACACTAGCAAATCGCTAACTGCACCCTCTGGCCCGAGGCGCTGGAGCGTCTCATGGCGTCGATGATCGCCGCCACGGCGTAGCCGTCCTCGAAGGTGGCCTGGTAGGGCTCCAGCGGCCTGTCATGGGCCACGGCGTTGAGGAAGTGGAACTTCTCGATGATCTGGCAGTGTTCCCAGCCCAGGTTGTGGCCCTGCGGCCACCAGGGGCCAACATAGGGATGATCGCTTTCGGTGACCGAGATCTCGTTGAAGCCCAGCAGTTTGTGGCCCCCTTGCGGTTCCAGGCAGGCGAACAGGCTGTTGGGATGCTCCAGGTCCCAGCGGAGCGAACCCTTCGAGGCGTTGATCTCCCAGGAGAGGAAGTTCTTTCTGCCGGTGGCCACCACGGAGGACTCCAATACGCCGATGGCCCCGTCGGCAAACTCCAGCACGGCGGCGGTCCCTTCGTCGGACGACGCGGCGGGGTCGCCGGCGGATGGGACGGCCCGCTCCCGGTTGAACGTCCGCACCAGGGCCGAGACCGAGGCGATCTCGCCGACCAGGAAGCGGCACTGGTCGATGGCGTGGCTGCCGATCCCTTGCAGGCCGCCGGAATGCGGCCAGGCCGAGTACCAGCATTGTTCGGGCCGCAGCGCCGGGTCGTGCCCCGCCATCTGCAGGTAGTTCACCCGCATCTGGTAGATCGTGCCGAGCTTCCCCTCGGCGATCAGGTCCTTGGCCAGGCGCACGGCGGGCATGAAACGGTAGTTGAACGTACACATCGATTTCGTGCCGGCGGCCCGCGCGGCGTCGCGCATCCGCCGCGCGTCGGCCAGCGACACCGCCATCGGCTTCTCGCAGATCACGTGTTTGCCGGCGGCCAACGCGGCAATGCAGGGTTCGGGATGGACCGGGTCCGGCCCGCAGTTGTCGATCACGTCGATCCGCGGGTCGGCCACCATCTCGCGCCAATCGGTCGCCCACTCCTCGTAGCCGTATCGGGCCGCCTCCTCCTGGACCTTCTTCTCCTGTTTGTCGCAAAGCATCAAGAGCCGCGGCGCCACGCCGGCCGCCGCGTAGATGTAGGGGATCTTCTTATAGGCGTTGGTGTGGCACTTCCCCATGAAGCCGCAGCCCAACACGCCCATGCAGAGCTCTTTGCGACTCGGCTCGCTTGTCTTGATCGCCATTGGCTGGATTCCTCCGTTCACTCCGAGCTGGCGGCCGACGGGCGGCGCCGTTTCTTCGGTTTTTCCACAACCGGGACCACCTCCTTGGCGAACCACTTGGCCGCCAGGTCGGCACGGCTGGCATGTCCTCCGCCGGGCAGAATCTCGTGTTTCAGGTTCTGGCAGCCGATCTGCTGGAGGAACAGCAGTCCCGCCGGCCCCTCGGGGGCGTGGCCGGGCATGGGCTTAATGATGATCTCATTGTCCTGCTCGCCCCAAAAGATGTAGACCGGACGATTGCGCCATGCCGAGAAGTCCCGCGTCGCAAAAAACATCGTCCCATGGTAGTTTGCACTTCGGAAGCAGAGCGCCGTGAAAATCTCGGGACGGGTCATCGCCAGGTAATACGTGGGATTTCCGCCGCCGCTGAAGCCCGTGTGCATCACGTGCTTGCGGTCCACGTTGAAGGAGCCCAAGACGCGGCGAAGGACCTCGTCGAGCGTCACCGCATCCTGCCGGAGCTGTGCAGTCTTTTCCGTATTCGTGTTCCTCCCCGCCGCCGCACAGGCATACGACGGACAGACTACGAGGAATGCGTACTGGTCGGCCAACGGTTCCCACTCGCCGATCTCCCCCGGACCATTACCGCCGGAGCCGTGGGAGCTAACGACCAGCGGCATGGGCGTGTCGGCAGAATACGCCTTGGGCACATACACGGCGAACTGCCCCTCGGCGTATCCGCCCGACTCGGTCTTGTAGATCTGCTTGCCGGGCTCGGCGGAAAGCCGCAGCTCCTCCGGCAGTTTCGGGGCCCTGGGCTTGGCGGCGTAAGCCCAGGAACTACCCACGGCCGCGAAAGCAATCAGAAGACCGGCGGAAATACGGTTTCTTCGAGACATGTCTGGTCAACCTCGGCTAATCAGGTCGTGCTGTCGACGCCCAGCGAGCGCTCATAAATGACTTGAACAATTTTCCCCTGATGGGTTTTGACGATCAAGTTCAGTAGTTGCTCGATGCCGAGTTGTTCGTGCGGGCACACTAGCCCGAAGCGCAAGCGAGGGACAACGTTGCACCTCCCTCGCTTGCGCTTCGGGCTAGTGTGCCCTGCGTGTGCCGGTCCTGTTTGTCAAAACTCATTAGGGAACGCCCTCCGTGGCGAGCACCTGGGGCGGCTTTTTCCGAACGCCCGGAACGCCACGGAGGGCGTTCCCTACAGGGATTTGGTCAAAGGAATGTGTTCAACCTATTTGCGGGCGCTGCCCAATTAGTTTGGTGGCGCGCCTTGGCGTTGTCAAGCCGGGGTCGGGGTGCATTCACAAGCCTTGCCGAAGGGGACGGTCCCCTGTGAACACTCACGACCACGGCGACAACAACGGCCGGAACGTCTCTTGCGCCCAGCGGACCGAGGCCTTCAAGTGCTCCAGCTCGAGGGCCCAGGACTGCGGGCCGTCGGCCAGGTTGGCCGGATGCTCGGCGAGCATGGGCTTGGTCCACGACTGTCGCAGGTACCAGGCCAGCCCGTCGCCCGGCGGCGCCGGGTGGCGCTCGAAATAGGTCTGCTCGAGAATGTCCAGCTTGAAGGGCGCGAACTGCGAATGGATCTCGATATTCAGATGGATCTGCGGATTCAAGCGGGCCAGAGCCTGGACGATCGCGGCCAGGTCGATCTCGCCGCAGGCCAGGTCGCAATTCTCCAGGGCCAGCCCGGTCGCGGTGCGGACCACGCGGTAGTTCTTGAAGTGCGTCGTCAACGCGTAAGGGGCCATGATCCGGGCCAGCCGCAGCGGATCGTCCAGGTCGAAGGCCAGGTTGGCGCAGTCCACGGTGAAGCCGAAGGCCGGGCTGTTCACCCGGGCCAGGATCGACGCCAGCTCCCGCACCGTAAAGTCGGCGTGGTTCTCCATGGCGATCTTCATCCCCATCGCCTCGGCCGCCTTGCACGCCTCGCGGAGGATCAGCACGGCGGCGTCGGCCATGGCCGTCATGTCGTGGCCTTCGTCCCGCGTGAACAGGTTGCCTCCCACGCACCGCAGCCAAGGCGAGCCCAGCTTCTTGGCGACTTCCAGATGGTCGATGACGATCTGGGCGTCGGAGACGTTGACGTTGTACCCGGCCTTGGCCAACAGCTCGCGCCCTTTGGCCGCCATGGGATGCCAAGGGAAGATCGAGCCCATGCCCAGCTCCACGTACAGGCCGAGACGTTGGGCGGCGCCGCGGATCGCCTCCAGGTCGGCATCGTGGAAGGAGCTGAAGGGCGACAGCTCGAAGAGCACGCCCTGCAAGCCCAGGTCGGCGGCCAGTTCCAGCACGCCGGCGGGGTCCAGGCCCGAGTTCCGCGTGGAGTAGGAGTCTACGCCCAGCTTCATGGAAATTTCCTTTCGATCTCTTCTTTGGCGATCCGGCACCAGCGCACCGCGTTTTCCGGCCGCCCGGCCAGGGTATGGTTGTCCTTCATGATCACCTCCACGACGCAGCCCCGCGTAATGTCCAACGCGCGGCTCAACCCTTCGCGGATGGCCTTCTCGTCGATCTCCGGCACGGCCAGCGCGGCCGGATTGGGCTTGTACGAGAGGACGTAGCGATCCCGGAGACAGTCGGCCATCTTCTCCAGGTCGGCCCAGGGCGAGCACGACACGCGGCGGAGATGCTGGTGCCGCTTGACGACGTGCCAGCGGCCGTCGAGCGGCTCGCAGCAGCCGTAGCAGGTCAAGCCGAAGCGGTCCATCAGCGGCTTCTCGCAAGGGAAGATGAACTCCTCGTACATCTCCGGCGACACGCCCACCGTCTCCTGGCTCTCGGTGAAGCCCCACATGTCGCGGCAGCGGACATGGCCTTGGAAATCTTCCGCGGGCAGCGCGTCGGTGACGCCGAATCCGCCCGAACCGACGTAGCTGCTGTCGTTGTTCAGACCCAGGAGCTGGTTGGCTTCGAGGTAATCGAGCTTCTTCATGTGGCCTCGGGAGATGATGCCCAGCAACTCCTTGAGCCCCTGCGGGTTCTCGTACAGGTCGTAAAGAAGGTTGGTCAGCCCACGGAGGAACACCGCAGGCATAGTCACCCCCAGCGACCACCACCAGATCCCCTTCAGCCGGGCCGGCAAAATGCCCTGGAAGACTTCGCCGGCCAGCTCCAGGCAGCCGCGGGTCGTTCTCCAGTCGATCTCGAAGCGCGGCGCGTGGAGCTTCTTCAGGTCGGCGTCGTAGTCCTTGATCGGGGCGTCCCAGACGCACGAGCCGAGGTTCTCCGTCCGGTGGTAGACGGTCTGGAGGCCCCAGTCGTCGGCCGAGACGGTGTAGGGGACGTCGAACATCGCGTCCAACGGCTTGTCGTCGCCCATCTCCTCCGCCCAGAAGATCTCCTTGCGAAGGTCCATCTCCCACCGCCGCGCGAGCTTCCCCCGGCACTCCATCTGGGCCTCGGTGATGATCTCGTTCCAGCCGTTCTCCGGATCGCAAAAGACCAGCGGCCGGGTCTTTTCCAGCCCGTTGTGCCGTTGCCAGAGCCGGCGGGTCTCCGCCATCCGCGGGCTGGCGGCGATCCGCGCGACGTGCTCCGCCAGCCGCACGAGAATCTCCCGGTCGGGGCCGGCGACGAAAACGTCGCCGGGGCACAAGCCGGTGGTGATCTTGCCGGCCGGCGTCTGCTCCAGTCCGGTCGAGGGCCCGTTGCCGTAGTGCTGCATGACAAGTTCCCCGGGTAGTCGGCGCTCAGCACGCCAAGATAACCGGAATCGGCCGCCCTGGCAAGCTGCCCCCTACCGTGGCGTCGCAGAAACGGCGGTATTTGTGTTGCGAAAATCAGGAGGATTGGGTGCCATGCCCACGTTTACCGTGGGCATGATTCCGCGACGAACATGCTTGCTGTCTCGCTGCGCTCGCTTAGCAAGCATGGCACCCATGAACCACTATCAGGCTAAGATATTATTTCATCCGGCATGAACCGCCTCCACAAAGGCCACCAGGTTCTCCAGCGGGATGTCGCCCGGCATGTCGTGCGACGGGGCAATGATGAAGCCGCCGCCGGCGCCCACGCCGTCCATCAATCGCCGCACCTCGTCGCGAATCTGTTGCGGCGTGCCCAGTGGAAGAAGCCTCTGCACGCTCACCCCGCCCAGGAAGGCCAGCCGCGAGCCGAACTCGCGCTTCATCTGGTAGGGATCCATCACGTCGGGCTGGAACGGATTGAAGACGTCCAGCCCCGCCTCGATCAGCTCGGGGAACAACTCCTGCACCTTCCCGCACGAATGGATCAGCACCGCCTTGCCGGCACTCTTGGCCGCGCCGTACAACCGCGTGATCCGCGGCTTGACGAACCGCTGCCAGAGACGACGGCCGAAGATCAACCCCTTCTGCTGCCCCCAGTCGTCGCCGAACATGACGCCGTCGATGTCCCGCGGGAGCACCTCGTCGAGGATGCCCAGGTCGAAGGCGGCCAGCGCGTCGAACAACTCGTCGACGAACTCCGGGGCCTCCAGCATGTCCATCAGTAATTGCTCCATGCCGCGCAGCGTCCAGGCCCGCTCGAACAGCGAGAAGCCGATGCTCACGTAGCGGAAGCGGTCGGGATGGGCCGCCAGGAACGCCGGCAACTGGGCATACCGCCGCGGATCGTGCGGGTCGGGAAAGGCGAACCCCGCCAACGAACGGTCCTTGAGCTGGTACTCCACCACCGTGCCGATATCCTTGTCGATCGTGCGGTTCCAGACCACGCCGAACTCGTCGCGCCAGAAGCCGGGCCGCACCTCCACCAGCGAGTCGGAGGCTCGCGGACGATACTTGACCAGGTGGTTGCCCAGCACCGCGTCCAGGTCCGCCGTGCCGAAGTGCTGTTCCAGCTTTTGCCGCGCGGGAACCGTGTAGCCAAACTGCCAGGGCACGCGGTCCGGTTGTTGGTGCCGGATGGCCTGCCATACGCGCTGTCGCGGAGTGACGGTTGTCATTGTGCCACGCGAGAAAAGTGCCCAAGGAAGAGGACCGCCAGGGCAAGGACAACGCAGAGGGGGGCCAGGAGGATCATGCTCTTGCGGATGCTCGATCCCCGGGCCAGGTTGCCGATGGCCTTGGGCACGGTGGCCCCGCCCAGCAGCGCCCCGGCGAAGATGATGCCGAAAACGCTGCCGTGCATAGCCGGGTTGGTCCTGTCGTTGGTGGTTCCCACAATCAGCGGGAAGAATGGGGCGCTCAGCAATCCCACCGCCAAGATCAACAGCCGGCCCATCGTCGGACGCCGCGTCCAGGTCATCCAGCCGATCAGCAGCGCCACGGCCAGCGAGGCGGCGGCGAAGACCACGCACTCCCGCGGAGCGACGTTCTTCAGCATGTCCAGCGCCCGCTGGCCCCATTCGATGACGGCCCGCGGCCTGGCGAACTGGCTGGCGTACTCGATCAGCCACGACATCTGGCTGGCCACGAGCCGCCCGAGAATAATCGCCACCGCGTAGACCGAGATCAGCCGCTGCGCCGAGGCGTCCACCGCGTCGGGAGCTACTTCCCGGCCAGACGCGGCCAACACCTCTTTTCCGTACGCCGGCAGCCAGTTGCTGAACGAGACGTCCAGAGAGCTGTAACAGAACAGCGCCAGTGCCGCCACCAGCACCACCGGCTCACCCAGCAGCGCCAGGGCCTTGGAGAACTGGAAGGCCGCCCCGCCTCCCACCGGGTAGGTGGCCGCGGCCGCCAGCGCCACTGGCGCCAGCAGCACCAGGGCGATCACCGAAACCGTGTTCTCGTAGGACATCTTGCGGAACAGGAAGCTCATCACCAAGGGGGCCAGCAGCAGTCCCACGCCGAAGGCCACGTTGCCCAGGTTCAGCGCATCCAGGGGCCTCTTTCCCTCGAACAAGACCCGCGGCAGCAGCGTGTTGGCCGCCGTATTCAGTGCCATCGCCCCGAAGCCCAGCAACAAGCAGGAGCCCAGCACGGTGGCGTACGACTTACTCCGCGCCAGCAGGAAGATGCAGACCGCTGCCATCGCGAACCCGAAGACCGCCACCGGCTTGTGGCCCAACCGGTCGGTGACCACGCCCATCAGCAGCGAGGCCACCAGGCAAGCGCTCATGAAGCCCGTCACCAGCGTGCCGAAACGGGCCTGGTCGATCTTCAGCCGCGGCATCAGTTTGACGCTGATCGCGCCCAAGAGCGAGAAACAGACGCCCAGCCCGAACGAACAAAACAGCGCGACGATCTTGACCACGGTTCGCTCCTTTTCAGCTCTGGTTCTTCCGGTCCTTCGGTCGGCAGGCTTATGGTTTTACAGGCCCTCACTTGGCGTCGCCGAGACAGTACAGCCAGTGCAGCGTGCGGAGGTAGATGCGGCCGCCGCAGATGGCGGGCGTGGCAAACCCGCCGTCGCGCAGATCGTTGGTGGCCAGAATCTCGAAGTTGCGGCCCGTCTTGAGGATGTACATCCGGCCCGCCTCGTCGGGCACGAAGAGCTTGTCGCCCACCAGGACCGGCGAGGCACTGAACTCGCCGTCCAGCTTCTGGCTCCAGACCGTCTCGCCCGAACCCGCGTCGAGGCACATCGCCAGGCCGCGGTCGTTCACCACGTACAAGAGGCCCTCATGCACCAGCGGCGTGGGGACGAACGAGCCGTTCTTCGGCAGTCGCCAGAGCACATGGGTTGCGGTCACGTCGCCGGAGCCGTCGGCGCGGATCGCCGAGAGCCGCTTGTCCGGATAACCGGCCGAGGCGTAAACCGTCCGGTCGTCGAACACCGCCGTGGCCGCATGTTCCTTCGTGGGACCCTCGCAGTGCCATAGCCGTCGGCCGCTGCCGGGGTCGTAGCTGGTGACCTCCAGGGGGCCCATGACCAGCAGTTGGTCGCGGCCGGCGATGTGGCCCACGTTCGGGCTGGCGAAGCTCTGGTAGTCGGTGCGGCGGATCCGCCAGACCACGGCCCCCGTGTCGCGCCGCAAGGCCGTGAGGAAATTCGGCCCCGGATTGTCGGCGGGGACGATCACCAGCGACTTATAGATCAGCGGCGACGGCCCGTAACCGTGCATCGACTTGAACGGGGCCACCTTCTTCTGCCAGACGATGTGCCCCTGAAAATCCATGGCGGTGGCCTCGATCGCGTCCTGGATCATGAAGGCCGCAAACACGCGTTGGCCGTCGCAGGCGGGCGTTACCGAGGCGTAAGAGCCCTTTGGGTTCGAGTGCATGAAACCGCCTCGATGGATAACCGTCCGCCAAAGCTGCTTGCCCGTCGTGCGGTCGTAGCCGAGCAGGTACTGCACCTGTGCCTTGTCGTCGGCCGTGGCCAGGAAGATATGGTCTCCCCAGAGGCAGGGCGAGCCAAGGCCGCGCCCCGGCACCTCGGTCTTCCAGACCACGTTCTCCGTTTGGCTCCAGTGAAGCGGCGGGGCCTGGTCCGGCTGAGCCTTATTATCGCGCGACGGTCCCCGCCACCAAGGCCAGTCGTCCACCGCCGGTCGGACGGCCGGCAAGTCGTCCCAGCTTTCCCCCGCGGGCGGAGACACCTCCTGGAAACCGCCCGCCGGCGGATCGCCCACGGCCATCCGTTCCGCACCGGGCGCAAAGCAGTTCACCAGCAGGCAACCACAACAGACCAGGACCATCCAAGCTGTACGGCGCATCGTGGCAGGGTTCTCCTTCTCAGTCATCGTTAGTGGCAGGCACGCTCCGCGTGCCGTCCGCCCTGGAACGACCCTCCTGTTTCGACGCCTGTCGCGAGTGCAGCCTCACCCCGGGGCGGACGGCACGCGGAGCGTGCCTGCTACTTTCAGGAGCCCCCAGTTTCACCGTTCACGGCGGCAAAGTCAACAGGCCACACCGTTATCCGCCTAGGCCGGGAACGCAGGCACCTGATTTCACCCCGAACTCCATCAGCATCTGCCTTCAAACCGCTGCGCAAAGTGTAAGAGAATCGCCAATCCGGCTTCCTCACGGGCACGGGGCATGCGCTTGCCTTTCGGCGTCGGAGGGTTCATGCCGTTGGGGCCTGCACATCCAGCCACGCTTGGACTACTTGACAAACGGTCTTCCTTCAGCAATACTCATGCTCAAAGGCAGGATCATCACCAATAATAGAGTACATCCTATGATAGACTTTCCCGGTTGTCCGTGTTCGGGCGGCACGCTTGATAAGCTGATTCAGCCCGCCATGCTGGCGGTTCTAGCTGAACAGCCGGCACACGGCTACCGGATTGCCGAGCGAATTGGCGAAATGCCCCATTTCCTTGGCGAGAAGCCGGACGTCTCGGGAATCTATCGGTCCCTCAAGACTATGGAGTCCAAGGGGCTGGTGGTCTCGTCCTGGGAAACGCCGGGGCAAGGCCATGCCAAGCGATTGTATGAGATTACTGCAGCCGGTGAGGCTTGCTTGGCTCGGTGGATTGAGACCCTCGATGGCTACTTGGAAACCATCACAGCCTTGTTGGATGCGGCCCGAACGGCGGTGCCCAGCAAGGTCAAGAAGCCGGTTCGTCGTTCTGCAAAGCAGGCAAAGCGTCCTTGCTGTCCACAATAGTATTGAGTTGCCCGCCAGTATATTTCGTACCCAGGGATTCTATGGTGCGGACCCACAAGTTCACCTCGGATCGGCCTGTGACCTATCCGTTCAAGGACATCAAGAGTCTTCAATGGTCGGCGAGTGTTCGCTGATCTTTATGAGGAGCGTCGTAACAAACCCTAAACCATCGGGAGAAGACCATGGCAATGACCGTCACGCTGGACCGGATGATTCACACCAACGCCGTCCACCATGAACTGGGCAAGGAGATCGGTCTGGAGGGATGTTGTGCCTTCGGAGGCAAGGGGGAAGACCTCAATCCCATCGACCTGGTGGTGATGGGCGTGGCTTCCTGCATGATTATCGTCATGGCGAAGTCAGCCGAAGGCAAGAACATCGACCTGACCGGGACGTGGGCCGACGCGGCTTACGACTTGAAGGACTACAAGATTGCCTCGCTCACGGTGACGATCCACTCTCCATACTGCCCCTCAGAAGCCGACCGGGCATTTCTGGAGAAGGAAAGCCATCGCTGTCCGGTCTATCTGGCCGTGAAGGATGGCGTGGCCGTGACGGTGGCGTTCGATTGGGGAACGACGGCCACCCCGGTAGGGAAATCTGCGAAATCATGCTGCAAGTGTGCATGAGAGAAGAACGTACTTGGGGTACCGCCCCTGGCCGTGGTTAACTCCGCGCCGCTGGTGCTGGGCCAAGAGGGCGAGTAGTGCCGGCGAATCAATGAGTGTCGCAAGTAGAGTAGCGGGCACCGGCCAGCACAACCCGTTGTGGTTCGGTGGGCGGTGCCCACCCGAAATTTGGATACACATCGGGGCCAATTCTACCGAAACGGCCGCCGTGTTACAATGGGCGACAGGGGTCTCGCATCTTGATCCCTCAGACTGACGGAGAAAACCTCGATGAACGGCAACGTGAAGATCAAGAAGTATCTCGTCTTCGCCGGCCTTCTGGCCGCAATCCTCGCCATCGCCCGCGCGGCGACCGCCGACAAGCTCGGCGCGGCGGCCAATCTGCCCATCGCCCCCGGGCCGTTCAAGCCCACCTGGGAATCGCTGAAGCAGTACGAGTGCCCGGAGTGGTTCCGCGACGCCAAGTTCGGCATCTGGGCCCACTGGAGTGCCCAGTGCCAGCCCGAGCAAGGCGATTGGTACGCCCGTTCCATGTACGAGGAAGGTAGCGCCGACTACAAGTATCACGTGGCACACTACGGCCACCCCTCCACGTTCGGCTTCAAGGACATCGACCACATCTGGCACGCCGAGCACTGGGACCCCGGCAAGCTCATCCAGCTCTACAAGCGGGCCGGTGCGAAGTATTTCGTCGCCTTGGCCAACCACCATGACAACTTCGACTGCTGGAACTCCAAGTGCCAGCCGTGGAACTCGGTCAACATCGGACCCAAGAAGGACATCGTGGGCACGTGGGCCAAGGCGGCCCGCGCCGCCGGCTTGCGGATTGGCGTCACGGTTCATTGTGCTCGCTGCTGGGACTGGTTCGACGTGGCCCACGGCGTCGACAAGACCGGTCCGCTGGCAGGCGTGCCCTACGACGGCGTCCTGACCAAGGCGGACGGTATGGGGAAGTGGTGGGAAGGCTACGACCCGGCCGACCT
>Ga0181539_1004087_pt1 | contig 12778 bp, 8 predicted proteins | sample PEATcosm2014_Bin_46_FD_119767 | JGI IMG/M metagenome (GOLD analysis project Ga0181539, IMG submission 119767) | Peatland microbial communities from MTU Mesocosm Facility, Houghton, MI, USA - PEATcosm2014_Bin23_60_metaG | ecosystem: Environmental > Terrestrial > Soil > Wetlands > Peat | place... | reverse complement strand
TACGAAATCGATCCGTACAAGGCGGCTGCAGGGTGCGACGCGATTGCTCTCATGACCGAATGGAAGTTGTACACCGGGCTCGACTACGAGCGCATTTACGCCTCCATGATGAAACCGGCCTTTATTTTCGACGGCCGTAATGTACTCGACCGCAAGCGCCTCTTTGAGATTGGCTTTAACGTCTTCTCAATAGGCAAAACTCCAATGGTCCATGTGTGAGTGCGCTGAAGGCATCGGAGAACGCACGCGTTAAACAATAAACGCAAATCGCGAATCGTAAAACTATTTATGAAAAAGGATCAGAAAGGCAACGCGTAACGCGAATCTCGGATTGCGAATCGCAAAATTACGCTCGGCGATCCGCGTTTCGAGATTCACGCTGCCTTTCTGAATATCAAGGAGTTAGCGTGGTCAGACCCCAGAAGGAGTGGACGCGGTCCGACCCCGACGTGAGATTTGACTTCCAGAGTCGACATGCGTAGCTTTCGTAGCCTTTGTTGGATTCTGACAGCCGCCGCCCTTGTCTCTTGGGGTGGCGTCAGGGATTGCCATGGGTTTAGTCCGCCCCGAATCGAGCAGGATGTTACTCTCCTCGCTCACTTCGATTCCAGTCTCGTTCCTGAATATACAAGGGGTAAAATAGAGCCGGTCATGGCAGGAGCTTTATTGATCCCGAATGGTAAGTGGAGCGGAGGTATGAGCTTGCCAAAGGGAGCCTATTTTGCAGTCCCGGCCATGAATGTTATTCGGTTCAGGCGTGGGACTATCATGTTTTGGGTATATCCGCAGTGGCTGAATGGAAGTAGTGTTTCCCACACGTTATTTTCGATGCGGTGGAAGGATGGAAGGATGGGCTATTTTGCCCTGTCGAGCGGATGGTGGGAGCCGGCAGGGGCCGGTAGGCTCTATTTTGTTCTTAACAATCAAGTAAACAATGCCCACTGTTCGGCAGGCAGAAGTGTCGATCTTCTTCGCCAGGGGATCTGGCATCATGTTGCGGTTACATGGGACACCACCGGCCCGGCAACCATGGACATTTATGTCGACGGAGATATCGTTGCTTCCCAACCAGTTAAGAGCGAAGAAGACTTTCAACCTGACGGGTATTTTTACTTGGGCACCGATCTTCCCACTGCAGAAAAGAGTGGTCGTTCTGCGGAGTCTCTGTTTGATGAGCTGGTCATGTATGATCGTGCACTGTCGAGGTCTGAAATTAATGCCCGATATTTGCAGCAAGAAAAAGACATGGCCCTGGCCAGAGAATTCAGAGAGGCGTGGCTCAACGATATGACGGTTCATCCGAGACGACGAAATAAGGGGATTTTTCGAGACAAGATCATTCTGGACGAAGATGTGGCGTGGTCGTTGTCCAGGAAAGCGATCGACGATCGTCTGCGAAGGGCCAAGGCGGCTGGATTCTCCGTTTATGCTCCATGTATTTGGCATGGAATGGGTAGCCGATGGCCGAGCGAGTTGGTCCCTTCAGAATGGACCGTGAGATCGCTCAGGCCCGAAGACGGGCTTGATCCCTTGGCGTATTTGTTGGAGCAGGCACATAAGGTGGGGCTGAGAGTTGTCGTATGGGTGACCATCGCTCTCGGGCCGACTTGGGGGAACGTACCCGCCGGTTTTTTATCGAGGTACTATGGCGTCGGGACACCGACAGGCGCCTTCAATATCCACGATCCGGAGTTTGCGTCCTTTATTGTGGGGCTTGTTGCGGAAGTGGCCAAAAATTACAGTATTGACGGCGTATTTCTTGACTATGCCCGGTCGATGGGCATTTGCACGGATCAGTTGTGCATAGCCAGTTACATGGCAGACACCGGACGTGATCTGAACCGTGATGTACTGCTATATCAAAAGGACGCGGGCGTGTACAGGCTGATCGCCGACTGGAACGAAAGAACGGTCGGTGGAATAGTGAAGAGAATTTCGGAGACCGTAAGGCATTACAGGCCAAAAGCATTAATTAGCGCTTACGGTTCCGACATCGATGTGACCAATCTCGAAGGCCGCAATGTAGTCAAGTGGGCCAATCAGGGGACCATCGACCTGATCGGTCATGGCGACTACAATGCCGACATCGACTATAGGTCCATCGATGCGCAGGTGGATCGGGTCAGCAACCCGGACGCCGTCTTCGTACTACTAGGTAACTTCGATCGTGATGCCTTGGGTAGTGTAAGGCCCAGGAACGCCGGTTTTCTGGCAAGGCTTGTCACTTTTGCGGAACGCCGCTGGCCGGGCAACGCAATCGGCATCTATTTTTATAGCTACCTGACAAATCAGCAGGCAATAGAATTATCGAAGGGCCCGTTTTCAGAAAAGCCCTCCAAGACTTCAGGGGACTGAAGACATGACGGTGATCGGCACATGACAATCGCATTGCTCGGCTGTATTTTCCTGATGGCTCCATTTGTTTCATTATGGAAAAGAGAGCTATTCGTCTTTTTCGTGCTGCTGATAGCTTCCCAGTTGCTCGGGCTTATCCACGAGTTCGACTTCGGTTTCGCCGGCTACTTCGACATCAACGCGATCATAGTCATATTGTCGGGTTTTGCGATCGGTATGTCTGCCAATCGGCTTCGCGAGATTCGAGGGTCTGTCCTTGCAAAATACTTTATACCCATTGTCATCCTATGGATCTACGGAACGATGGGCCCCTATTGGCGGGGGCATTCGTCGCTCTTCTATTCGATCAAGTATTCGAAACAATTTTTAAGCTATATCTCTTATTTTGCTGTTTTTCTCTTCTTGCGGAACCAAAAACAAGTTGACCGAAGCTGGAAGTTTATAGGATGGCTGGCTGTCTATCTGTCGGTATTCGAGATTGCCGGCATCTGTACGCGCGGATATGTTTTTTCCCTCTTTCAGTATGACTACCGTCCCGAACCGCCTATTTTTTACAAGGTATATCCACCCGTTTATACTGTTATGATCATCGCCTTTCTTCAAGTTCTTTATGAATTGCTGTTTAATAAAAAGCGGACAGGACGGGCGTGGGTCTTTTATGTTGTGAACAGTCTTGGAATATTGTTTACCTTCTTCCGTAGCTACTACCTTGCGCTCTGTGCCGCCATTCCGCTCGTTTTGGCAATGAAGGGAAGCTTGGGAAAGGCAGCAAAATCCGCCGTTCTCATTGGAGTGGTAGTTGGTGTCTCCACATTGGGCATTGCCGGTATTTCCAGTAAAAACTTGGGTCTTGGCGATGCCTTTGATTCATTTATAGGGTCGGGGGTGAGAGAGTTAGTTCATCATACAGGAGGTTCCCTGGTGGGCCGGGACATCGTATCGCAAGGCCGTATGGCCATTGCGCATGAGCGATACTGGATGGGGTGGGGCTTCATAGATAAAGACTCGGAGATGGGCCGTAGGATGGGCCGTAGGCTGGGCCGGGGACTGGGCCTGGGTGCCGTCGGGGGTGTGGACACAGGCATGATCGATAAGGGCTATTTGGATGTGGAGATGAAATTCGGAATGATCGGCCTTGTAGTGCTTTACGGCACGATGTCTTTTCTTGGTCTTCGCTTGGTCCGGTTGTTGCGCTCGGTGGACGATATAAAGTTTCAGGCGAGGATCTTCGCAGCGGCTGCATTTGTATTTATACTGATCATCGTTCAGTACGTGCATGCCAGTCTGACATACCAATTTGCGGTTCTCCCGCTGTCAATAATACTCGGTCTCATTGATCGGGAGTCCATGCTTCTCAGGAAGAGAACAAAGTCTTCCGAAGCCCCTCCTGTCACGGGGGGTTCCAAGTGAATGCAATAATCCACGTTATTTCGCACCTTTCTCCATATGGGGGAACAACCGCCAAGTACTATGGGTGGGTCAAGTATTCGCAATTCGATCATGTATTTCTCTTGCATGAAGCCAGTGCTCAAGCCAGGGAGACCATCGGCTCGTTTCTTGCTTCCGGCGCGCGCATAATTGAAATACCGTCGCGAGGTCTCGTCCCTCAAGTATTGGACATCAAGAGACTGTTGAAGGCTTATCCTCACGCGGTAATAGTGGGCCATTACTTCAGAGGCGCGCTGCTTGCCTTCCTTGTCAGCCTTCTTATTGGAAAACCTCTGGTTATTCCGTTACACGGGTCTGCAAATCTCTTTACCTTCAGTAAACGTACCCTTTACAGGGTAATGATGCGTCTTGCCCACGGAGTTGTGTATAACTCGCACTTCACTGCCGAGTCTTTTGATTGTATGGCCAAGCATGAGATCATCTACAACGGCTATGATTTTCAGTCTATCCCGAGAAAAGAGTCCTTCGTTCCTAAAGAAGACATTGCGTTACTGGCAATCGGCGGGCTGATAGCAGTCAAACAGTATGATTTGCTGATAAAAATGATGAAGCTGCTGCCGTCCTGGTTTACCCTCACGATAATCGGAGACGGGCCGGAAAGAGGCCGTCTGGAGCATCTCGTGCAGGCGATGGGCCTATCCGATCGCGTTCGCCTTACAGGATATGTAATGAAGGCACGCGATGAAATAAGGAACTACGATGTCTTTCTCCATCCTGCCATTGACGAATCCTTCGGAATAGTCGTGGCGGAGGCCCTTTTCGCCTGCGTGCCTGTGATCGTTACGGACCGATGCGCCACATATGAAGTGATAGGGAACGGAAAGTATGGTTGGGTAGCAGACGCGAGCGATCCGGAATCCTGGGCGAAGACCGTCGAGGAGATTATCGCTCAACCTTCGCAGACATGGACAAAAGTTCGGGACGGCAGGGAATGGGCCGTCCGGATGTTTTCGGCCGAGTTGTTCGCGAAGAGAATGGACAGCTTCGTAGGAAAGCTGCTCGATCACCACTAAAAGGAAATCCAGATGATCGGAACAGTCTGCCTTATTACGAACATGCCTGCCCCTTACAGGGTACCCGTTTTCGATCGTCTGTCTTTGCTGCTGAAGGAGCTGCATATTCAGTTGCTGGTGCTCTATTTGTCCAAAACGGAGCCAAACAGATCATGGGCCTTTCCGAACATGGCTCACGATCATGTGGTATTGGCCGGGAAAACATACTCCTTCGGCAAAACGTTTTTTCATTGGAACCTTTCGTCTTTGCTTAAGGAGCTCAGGAGGTCAAAGCCCATAGCCGTAATCACATCGGGCTTCGATGCTTCCATGCTGCAAGCGTTTTTGTGGGCGAGGATTGCCAAAGTACCCCACATATCCTTTAGCGACGGCACTCTGGACTCGGAGCGGAGGTTCGGCTTCTTTCGACGCCTCACCAGAAGGGCCGTCGTAAAGGGCAGCCACTGTGTGATAGGCGCCAGCATGAAGACCCTCGCCCTTTATCGGCACTACGGGGCGCCTTCCGAGAAGTGCTTTGAAAGCTGTCTGTGCGTGGATAACGATCGATACCAGGGCCGGGATCAGAAAAAGGAGTTTGATCTCCTGTACGTGTCACAAATCATCCACGGAAAGATGCCCGACCTCATTATAGAGATCATGGTTGAATTGGGTACCAATTATTCGCTTCTCGTCGTCGGAGACGGAACTCTCAAGACGTGGTTCCTGAAGGAGCTCGAAGAGAAGGGGGTGCGCTATAGGTACGCAGGGTTCGTTCAACCCGATGAGACTCCGGCCTTCTTTCAAAAGGTCAGGCTGCTGTTGTTCCCGACCAGGCGGGATGCTTGGGGGATCGTGGCAAATGAGGCATGCGCGGCAGGAATCCCCGTTCTCACGACCCGTGAGGCGGGTGTTGCCGGAGAGCTGATTATCGACGGCGAGAATGGGTTTGTTCTCCCGCCTGTGGCAAGTGTATGGGCTGAGCATATCAGGACGCTACTGAACGACAGGAAACTTTACTCGGACATGTGCCGGGAAGCCTCCTCAAGGGTGCGCATGTTTACCTGCGAAAGAGCGGCCCGGGGAATTGTCGATGCGGTTACTGCCTCTTTGGACGAACAGGCACGAAAACGGTGAGCGTGAAGCACGCGCAACAAGAGGGCTCTTTCCCTCACGCTTCGCTCGATAAGAGAATAGCTTGGACGACGACCGTCGGGTTCATCAGGACGGGATGCGCAATTCCGATCTACTTTCTTCTTACCCCCTTCGTCGTAAGGGTTCTTGGGAAGGACTATTACGGTCTATGGTCGCTGAGCGGAGTAATATCAACCCTTCTTACGCTGAGCGATTTTGGGTTTCAAAACAGCCTGGTTCATTTCACCGCAATGAGCCTGAATGACTCGACTAAACTCGGTAAGCTGTTCAACACGATTTACTTCTTGTTTCTTGGGCTCTCGATTCTGTTTTTGGTATGTATCCTTATTTTTAGCGGGGTTCTTATCGACAGCGTCTTCAATGTAGCTCCCAAGTACCACCAGGAAGGCCGATTTATCATGGCATGCTCGGGAATAATGCTTTCACTGCGATTCATCACCGTGCCGTATGAAGCGGTTATTCAGGGCAATCAACGCGTATATTATACTCAGGCCGCCTCCCTGTGCTGGCTGCTCTTTACTGCCCTCGCGACCTTCATTGGCCTGTCGCTCTTCCCCTGCATATATACCATAGGAATAGTTAATGTGTTGGGGACTCTCCTGCTCCTTGCGCTCAACTTTACAGAGGCGCGAAGACGATACGAATACGTGAGGATTGCGCCAAGATTGGTCGATATGAGGACTATCAAAAGTGTCCTTCCATACAGCGCCTGGATACAAGTAGCATCCATATTGATCGCGCTTCGGGAGCCTGTTCTCAAAACCGTCTTGTCGAGGCGATACGGTCTTGCGGATTTGGCCTCCTTTGATATCGCTTACCGGTTGACCATACAATGCATGGCGTTTGTCACAGTGCCGTTGCTCACCGTGCTCCCCGTTTCTTCGCTTCTTCACGACAAACCGCGAGTGCTTCACAGGTTTGTGCGTCGCTATACCTGGTGGGTTCTGTGTATACTTGTGGTTCCGTGCATTCTCGTGTGGTTTCTTGCCGATGATTTCATTCGACTTTGGCTGGGAAGTGGGTTTCGCACGGTTTCAGCCATCTTGCCTTGGGTGTTTACAGCCTATTGTATAGCGTATCTTACGGAGCCGCTCTATAAAACCGTTCAGGGAATGGGCAACTCCTCTTCGACAGCTTTTGCACAAGGCCTTTTTTTCGGTATTCTCGTACTTTCCTTGTATTATTGTCCGATGAATTGGGGAGTAGGAGTAATCGCATACTCGCTGGTTCTTGCCAGTGTTGCCTTCGCGTGTGCAAACGTGGTCAATTACAGACTATTGGTGGAAAGCGCCGCCGTCCTGCGTGTAAAGTGATACTTCTGTCACTGCGGCAATGTCACCGGTATCTCCATATTTTGGGCGTGAACACGCATACAGTTTACTCTGGTGTCCGCATAATCGAAACAGCAAAAAAAGACGCAACAGGCATTAACGATACGGGTTTCGGTCAAGAGAGGGAGATAGCCACATCATGGAATGCATTATAAATGCGGATGATTATGGCAGCAGACGGAGCGTCAACGCCGCAGTTCTTGATTGCTTTCGGAACCGATGGATTTCAAGTGCCACGGTAATGGCAAATATGCCTGCTTTTGCAGAAGCGTGTCAGATCGCGCATGCTTTCGGCTTTGCCGGTCATATCGGCATACATGTTGTTCTGTCTGCCGGCGAGCCCCTGACAGATCGCATTAAACGGCAGACGCGTTTTTGTGATGAAGACGGGTTTTTCCGACCCCGTCCGCGATCCAAGAGATTTCTTTACCTGAGCACCGATGAGAAAATTGCGGTGGCGACAGAAGCAGCCGCTCAGATTGACCGCTGTAGAGGGGAAGGCATAGCGCTTTCTCATCTGGACACGCATCATCACTTTCACGAAGAATGGGGAATAATTAGGGTTTTGGCCGGTATAGCCAAGGACCGTCATATCCCTTACGTCCGTCTTATGAGAAACACGAGCCGTTCTTGCCGCTTGCATCGGAAGATTTACGCGAGTCTCTATAATAGGTGGTTGCGTCGGAGGGGCCTGGCGCGAACCGAATTTTTCGGGTCAATTTACGATTACATGGAATTCCGTGAAAAACATTGCGCCTATGGAGAAACGGGTACCTTCGAGATAATGCTGCATCCGGACCAAGTCAATGGGGAAGTGATTGACTTGCAAGATCGACAGCCGGTCGGCCGTTTGATTGAAGCGGCCGGCATAAAGGAGATGGAATCGTTCTAGAGTTGTAGCTGTCAACGGCAGTGACTGAACAGCCAGCGTGGTGGAGGTCATCAAAGGGAGCACGCGAGGGGATGGCCCGAATCTCCGATAGTTTAATCGAGATATTATGAAAAACAATTATAGGACCCGAATGACAAGGAGAGGTGAGAAAGAGCCAAAGAAACCTTGTGTGCTGTTTATCGCGCATCTTCCACCACCAGTTCATGGGGTCACTGTCATGAGTGAGTTGATCGCGAACTCTCAACTGTTAAAACAGAACTTCGAGATCAGGGTAATACCCTTGCAGTTTGCCAATACCATAGCAGAGATAGGGCAGATTCAAATCAAGAAACTCTATAAAGCCTTTGTTACAGCTTCTAATATTATTCTCGAATGCCTATTTTTAAAGCCGGATCTTGCCTATCTTACTCTTACCCCGACGGGTTTTTCGTTCTATCGTGACTTGATATACGTCGCCATTCTGAAAGCGTTCAGAATTAAGCGCGTTTTCCACCTTCATGGACAAGGAATTGCCGCAGCAACCAATAGGCGATGGATTACAATAATTTACGGTTGGGCGTTTCGAGAGTCGGCAGTGATATTACTTTCCGATTTGCTGTATGAAGATATCAGGTCTGTCGCTTCCAAAAGCAACTGTTTTATTTTGCCGAACGCGATTCACGACCCGGAAATGGATTTGACGACCCGTGGCTTCCGAAATGTGCCGCCCAACATTCTTTACTTTTCAAATTTGTCAGAAAAAAAAGGTTGCCTCGTGCTATTGGATGCCTTGTCAATACTAGCCAGGACAGGAATATCATTTCGGGCAACGTTTGCCGGCAGCTGGGCATCTGAGGCGATAGAAAAGATGTTCTTTAGCAAATTGGAAGAATATAGTATAGAACCATACGTGGAGTACTTGGGGCCACAGTATGGAGAGGATAAGTGGCGGCTCTTTAACCGGGCTGATATTTTTGTGCTGCCCAGCTTTACAGAGGCTTTTCCGTTGGTTGTTCTTGAGGCTATGGCAGCTTCCCTTCCTGTCGTAGCGGCGAATGTTGGTGGAATTCCTGATATGATCCGAGACGGCGCGAATGGCTTTCTGGTATCTCCCGGGAACAGCGAGATGCTTGCTGACTGCCTAATAAAGCTGGTAAACGATCCTGAGCTCAGAGCTGACTTTGGTAGGTCAAATCGCCAAAAGTTCTTACGCGATTATGGAGTCGAACGTTTTGAAGCGGGTTTAAAGGAAGTTTTCGACACAGTCATCGTTAAAGGGAACCGGAAAAGAAGAGACGCCGTTGAATGGCATTCAGAAGCCGCTATTGCATTCGATAAAAAATATGCAAATGACAGGTTTTTCAAAGATCGCTTCGCTGTCTGGGTTAAATTAATTGACAAATACGTGAGCCCGGAAATGCACGTCCTGGACGCAGGCTGCGGCAGTGGACTCCTCAGTGTTTATACCGCTCACAGGGTGAGAAGCGTGACCGGAGTTGACGCAAGTTCTCGAATGCTAGAGCTATGCGAGGAGAAGAAGGCAGAGATAGGATTAGATAATGTAAACTTCTTGATGTGTGACTTTGCCTCAATGGAGAATGTCATAAATGAAAAAATGGACTTGATTATTTGCTCCAGTGTACTGGAGTATTTGGATGACCTGGACAAATCATTAGCAATTCTTTCTTCTTTATCCAAAAAAGGCAGTTTACTTATTCTTTCCATGCCCAATAGGAGGAGTATTTACAGAAAAGTGGAAAGATTTGTCTTCTGTTTGACACGGCGACCGAAATATTTGAAATATATGCGACACGTTTCAACTGTGGAAGAAATGCGCGTGATGCTCAGGGAACACGGATTCAATATATTGGAGACCACGTATATCGGGAAGATACGAGTCTTGTCAAGAATGCTTCACATTGTGAGATTGCCACAGATCTATGAAAGCCTATTTATTGTCGTGGCACAACGGACATAGTGACAAATAGCAGAGAGAATGGTTCGGGCGGCGTTATGGAAGCCCGGTTGATAACCGTTCAACTATATAGAAACGTGAGTGGAGGGAAATGAGACAGCTGACCCAGAAGCTTAAGGACGGTTCCATGCAGATCATCGACGTGCCCGAACCCTTGGTCGGGGCTGGCTCTGTCCTCGTAAAGAACCACTTCAGCCTCATCAGCGCGGGGACGGAAGGGAGCACGGTAAAGACGGCTCGCATGGGCTATCTCGGTAAGGCCAAGGAGCGGCCCCAGCAGGTGAAACAGATTATCGATACGTTGAAATCTCAAGGCGTGGTGCAGACCTACAGGGCCGTCATGAAGAAGCTCGACGCATACTCGCCCCTCGGCTATTCCTCGGCCGGCCGGGTAATCGGGGTCGCGCCTGATGTACGCGGGTTCGTCGCGGGTGATCTCGTGGCCTGCGGAGGCCTGACCGCGTCGCACGCGGAGGTCGTCTCCGTACCGGTCAATCTTTGCGTGAAGCTGAAGGCCGACGCCGATCTGAAGGCGGCCGCATACAACACCCTGGGGGCCATAGCCCTCCAAGGGGTGAGACAAGCCGACCTGCGTCTCGGCGAAACGTGTGCCGTCATTGGCATGGGACTCCTGGGACAACTGACCGGGCTTCTCCTTCGTGCTTCGGGCGTACGCGTGATCGCCGCCGATGTCGATCCCTTCATGGTCCACATCGCCGCCGAGCATTGTGCCGACATCGCCATGACCCGTGATGATCCCGGTATCGAAGGACGGATACTCGAATCCACCCAGGGTCTTGGGTGTGACGCGGTTATCATTACGGCAGCATCCTCATCTCTTGACCCCATCAATTTCGCAGGGGCCATCTCCCGCAAAAAGGGTACCATTGTCGTGGTCGGCGCCGTCCCCACCGGATTTGACAGGGACCCCCACTTCTACAAGAAGGAACTTCAGGTACGCATGTCGTGCTCCTACGGCCCGGGGAGGTACGATCCGAGCTATGAGGAAAAGGGTATCGACTATCCACCGGCCTACGTGCGCTGGACCGAGAAGAGGAACATGGAATCCTTTCAGGATCTGCTTCACGAAAAGAAGATCGATGTTTCTTACCTCACGACGCACGTCTTCAAGCTTGCAGATGTGATAAAGGCGTATGACATGATGCTGAACAAGCAGGAACGTTTTGTCGGCATCCTCATCGAGTATGATTCGGCTGCCGCAGAAGAACCAGGCTCGAAGATCGTGCTCAAGGATGCTGTTGGCAGGCATGGAGAAGCAAGGGCCTGCATAGGGTTTATCGGTGCCGGGTCCTACGCCCAGAGCCACCTGCTCCCCAACGTGCCGAAGGAGACCGGGGTATCACTCAAGGGCGTCATGACCGCAACGGGCACCAGCTCGCGCTCAGTGGCCGACCGCTACGGCTTCCAGTTTTGCACGAACGACGAAAGAGACATATTGGGTGATCAAGACATCAACACGGTCTTCATCGCCACCCGCCACAATTCGCACGCCTCTTACGTGGCCAAGGCTTTCACGTCGGGAAAACATGTCTTCGTGGAGAAGCCCCTATGCCTTACCGAGGTTGAGCTGGAAGATATCAGGACCACATATTTCGATGCCTGCGCCAAGGGGACCGCACCGCTCCTGATGGTAGGGTACAACCGACGGTTTTCCCCGCTTGCCCTGACGATGAAAGAGACATTAGGCGACGGACCCATGGCCATGGTGTACCGTATCAACGCAGGAGCCATTCCCGCTGACTCATGGATACAGGACCCGTCAGTGGGCGGCGGCCGGATCATCGGAGAGGCCTGCCATTTCATCGATTTTCTCACTTTCCTGAATGGGACGCTACCCGTCTCGGTGTGTGCCACTTCCATGCGGTCAGTACTTAACCTGAACGACACTATGACCATCAATCTCACGTATGAGAACGGGTCCATAGGCAATGTGTCCTACTTCTCGAACGGGGACAAGGGCCTGCCCAAAGAGCGGGTCGAGGTCTACTGTAACGGAGCAACGGCTATCCTGGACGATTTCAGGGTCCTCTCGCTTCATGCCCACGGCAAAAGAAAAGAGAAGAAACTGCTGAGCCAGGACAAAGGTCAGAAGGCCGAGGTGGCCGCTTTTATCCGGTCGGTGCTCCAGGGTGGGAGTCCCCCTATTCCCTTTGACGAGATATATACCACCTCTGTCGTCACCTTTAAGGCCCTTGAATCGGCCCGGTCAGGGCAATCGGTGCCGGTTTAGCAATCTGCCTCACAAACGCACGTACGAAGAATGATGATGGCGTTGAACGGAAAACGCGTCTATCTCACCAGACTACGCAACGCCTCCCTGCCTGAGCTCTTGCACCGGGTGATGGAGCTGTACTTTCTGTGGAGGATGCGAAATGGAGCGGATCGGGTGACACGCAGCCTGAAGGCCCTCGCGGATGATCGATTCGAAATAGAGGATCTGACGCTTCCGACACTGCGCGCCATGGCAGCCAACGACCTGCTTACCGTCCTTAACGCCGGAAGGACGTTCAACCTCAACGCCCCCGGGGCGGACATCGATCGATTCGAAGAGACCTGGAAGAATGCGTTTTTCTCGGACGTTAAGCAGACGAACGCTGTGGACATCAGGGCAGTCTGGGAGCGGGCCAGGCTT
>Ga0181539_1004081_pt1 | contig 12795 bp, 10 predicted proteins | sample PEATcosm2014_Bin_46_FD_119767 | JGI IMG/M metagenome (GOLD analysis project Ga0181539, IMG submission 119767) | Peatland microbial communities from MTU Mesocosm Facility, Houghton, MI, USA - PEATcosm2014_Bin23_60_metaG | ecosystem: Environmental > Terrestrial > Soil > Wetlands > Peat | place... | reverse complement strand
TTGAAGTCATAATGTCGGCAACCGCCTGGGCGGCGGAGTCACTGTATTCTGCCACCTGATGCATAGACGCCATTGTAAATGCCTGGGCAGCAGAAACGCGATGTTCCCGCTCTGCCGGAGCGACTTTGGCTGCTCCGGGGCGATCCTCCCGGCTACCGGACTCCCCCTCGGGCGCGTCAAATAGGGCGGTGCTATACTTTAGCCCAAGACGGCTCTGCGGGCGTTCCGCGAGCGGATCTTGCATCTCCCTGGCCTTGCCGGTACCGGGCAAGGTCAATTTTTATCGAGGGTGCATCCTGTAACTTACGGATGCGCTCCGGCCGGTAGATGCGATCCTGGAGGCCATCATCGACGCGATCTTCGCTGCCGCGCATGTGCCGCACAGGCCGTCTGGAGGTTCGGTTTGTCGAGGTTCAGATTGTCCATGACTCCGCGCGCCCGCCGCGCGCTCTTCGCTCTCGCCGTCTTCTTCGCCGTCTGTGCCGTTGCCGGCACGGTCCTGGAACGCCGTGTGGGTGCGCAATCCTCGCAGGACGAGAGCCAGCTCCGTGACAGCCTCAAGACCTTTACCGACGTCTACACGCTGGTGGAGCAGAACTACGCGGAGCCCATCACCGGCGACAAGGCCGATGACGCCATCTACGACGGGGCCATTCCCGGCATGTTGCAGGTGCTCGATCCCCACTCGCACTTTTACGATCCCAAGTCCTACGCCCGGCTCCGCGAAGACCAGCGCGGCCATTACTACGGCGTCGGCATGGTCATCCAGCAGCAGAATGACGACGGCAAGACCAAGGTCGTCGTGGTCACGCCCTACGAGGACACGCCCTCCTTCCGCGCCGGCATTCATCCCGGCGACCAGATCGTCGCGGTCGACAGCAAATCTACAGAAGGCTGGACCTCTGACCAGGTGGCGAAGGCGCTCAAGGGCCCCAAGGGAACGCAGGTCGAAGTGACCATGCTCCGCTACGGCCAGGCGAAGCCGCTGGTCTTCGATCTGATTCGCGACGAGATTCCGCATCCCTCCGTCGATCTCAAGTTTGAGATTCGTCCCGGCATCGGTTACATCCACCTCACGCAGTTCCAGGAAACCACCGGCGACGAGATGGAAGCGGCCATCAACGGCTTCGGCAACCTGAAGGGCCTGGTGCTGGATTTGCGCGAGAACCCAGGCGGGCTGCTGAACCAGGCTGTCGACGTCTGCGATCACTTGCTGGCCAAGGGCCAGACCATCGTGACGCAGCGCGGCCGCGCCTACTCCGACGTGAACTACACCGCGACGCACGGCAACGGCGGCAAGACCTTCCCGATCGTTGTGCTGGTGAACCGCGACACCGCATCGGCCGCTGAGATCGTCTCCGGCGCGTTGCAGGATCACGACCGCGCCCTGATCGTGGGCGAGACCACGTTTGGCAAGGGCCTGGTGCAGACCGTTTACAACCTCAGCGAGAACACCGGCCTGGCGCTGACCACGTATCACTACTACACGCCCTCCGGCCGGCTCATTCAGCGGAACTACGAAGGCGTTTCGCTGTACGACTACTACAACCACGCCGGGGCTCTGGCGCCCGACGCCTCGAACCGCGAGGTCAAGCTGACCGACTCCGGCCGTACCGTCTATGGCGGCGGAGGCATTACGCCCGACGAAAAGATCGAGACGCCGAAGACGAACCGCTTCGAGGACGAGCTGCTCTATAAGGACATTCTTGCTCCCAACGCAGGCTCCGGCAGCTTTGGACCGATTTTTGTGGCCACCCACACCGTCGACAAGAACTTCCAGGTGGACGATGCGGTGATGGCCGAATTCAAGAAGTACCTCACCGCGCAAGGCGTCGAATGGACCGATGCCGACGTGAGCGGCTCCATGGACTGGCTCAAGGCGCACATCAAGAAGGACCTTGTCACCATTCAGTTCGGCCAGCTGGCCGGATTGCGCGTCATTGCCGACTGGGATCCCATGATCCAGAAGGCGCTGACCTATGTGCCCGAGGCGCAAGCTCTGGAAGACAACGCGCACAAGGTTCTGGCTGAAAAGGCGCAGGCGCGCAGCAACGCGCCGCAAGGCGTTCCCGCGCAGCCCTGAAGGGCAACATCGGCTATCTGCTGAAAAGGCCATCCCGCGGGATGGCCTTTCTGTTGTGCAATCGCCTGAAGCTCACTGAAGAATTGTCATCCTGAGCGACGAGCGGAGCGAGGAGTCGAAGGACCCGCGGTTGCTTTTAGGCGAACGCCACCACGCACAATTCTCCGTGCCCCATCCTTTTCGCGTTTTGTGCGAAAGGGTGGGAAAGCAAGAGGGCAATCCCGCCCTCCCATCGCGCCCATGAACGCGAATGATACCAAGCCATGCCGGCGCGTTTTGGCCCCATGCCTACTTGGGCGGCGGAGGCGTGAAAATCTCACGTCTGCTCGGTTCTGGTTTCGGCTTCGGCTTGGGAGCCTTCTTCGCTTCTTTTCTGCCTTTATCCTTGCTTCCCATGCAGCTAGCATGACACAGAACCCCGCTGCTGAAAAGCCCCGCTTAATGCCGCATGTCGCTCTTGCGCTTCATCACTTCGGCCACAAAGCCAGGGCGCGAACTCTTCCAGAACTTTGCCAGGTCGTCGGAGAACCCTTTCACCGCCCACGGCGCTCTCTCGCTCGCCAGCGCCAGCAGTTCGTCCACTTTTTTCTGGCTGCCGACCACCTCGGCCTGACCATCGCTGAAGTTCAGCTCCGCGGCGTACGTGGTTCCCGCGGGAATGAAGAAGTACACGCGGCGCTTGATCGCCTTCTTGTACACCCACACCAGGTTGTCCAGCCGGAACAGGTCGAAGCTCAAGCGTGCGTTCTTCACGGCGTAGTTCTCGGTCAGCGTCCAGCCGCTGCGCTTGGCTTTCACGGCCATCTCGAGCTCCCGCTCTACCTCGGCTGAGGTCACCGCCAGGTCGCCCCACGCCTTGGCGCGGACGATGGCCGGATGCTCGACCTGCCCCGAGAGCCGCCGCCACGCGTGCCAGGCGAAGAACCCGAAGAGCGCCTCCGCCAGCAGCAACCAGAAGGCTCCCACATATCCTGATTCGCGGTAGTTTGTATCCAGCAGCAGGGGATAAAACACGGCCTCGTCGGCCGGGTCGGTGCCCGGGGGAAACAGATCCGATTTCACGTCGAAGGGCATTGTGCCCAGCTCGCCGCTCACCGTTGTCGAGGGCGTCTTTGCGCTCTTCACGATCAGAATGCGGTTGCCCACGAGCAATGCATAGTAGCCCGCCGAAACGTTCTTGATGAAGCCCTCGTAGGTCGTTACCTCCTGCACGCCTGTGTTCAGCACCTTGTCGCCGGCGATGGTTACGTAGGGTGTGGCAATGGGCTGATTGCTGTTGTCCGCTTTTTCGGCGGCATCCAAATCGGCCGCGGTCGCCGGCGGAGGGCCCTTGAAGAACACCTTCATGTAGGCGCCGTTCTCGGCGCAGATCCACACTGCGATGGCCGTTACCACGAGGAAGAGTACGACCTGGCCAATCGACTTCTGACGCGCAGTGCGCTCAATCCATGTCGTCATGGCAGGGACTTTATCACACGGAATTGCGCAAGTTAAAGCGGAGATTCGTCCCCTGTTCTCTCATTTTCCGGTAAATCCACTCGCGATAGGCGTCAACACATCCTGCGCATCGGTACGGAACGGGGCGGCGGGAAGCCCGGCACCGTTCACCAGGTTTGCGCCCTGCGGATAGTTGTCCCAGGCATAGCGAACCGATACGGGTTCAGCGATCTGGTCGCTGTGTACGATCACTGTCTTGCCCTCAATGGAGGCTGTCGCATCGACATACCGGCCGTCGGGACCAGCGATCTGAAACCACTGCAGCGGGCCCCCTTTACTTTGAAGGCCGTCAGCGTGAGTAAAGCGGATCACAATGCTCTGCCCTTGAACTTTCATGCCGGCGTAGACGGGCCCCGAATACTCAATCTTCCGGTGGTACACATTCGCAAGTGCGATTCGGCTGAGGCGATCCCCAACAGGTTCTTTATCTTTCGGATGCACGTTCGCCGGATCGCCCACATCCAGAGTCACAGCCATCCCGGTGTTGGGTAGAGAAAGGATCCCGGACTGCGCCTCGCGCACGGCGGGGTTATTGCTGACATTCTTCAGCGGCGGCAACTGAACGCAATAGAAAGGAAAATCACCCTCGCCCCATTCCGCCCGCCAGTCCTCCACGAGCGATTCCATCACGTGAGGATACAAAGCGATACCCGCTTTGCCTCCAACGATCGATTCTCCCTGGTACCAAATCACGCCGCGCATGGCGAACGGGAGTATGGGGTGGATCATCCCGTTGTAAAGCACCGTGGGCTCGTGCTGATCCTGCACGGGATCGCGTAACGGACCGGGCTTGGCTGGTCGCGCATTGATGGTTTGCGGAAGTGGCGGAGCCTGGTCCGTGGTAGCGCCGGGATGCGTGTTGAAAAACTTGTAGAGGTCATCGAAACGGCTCAACATCGAACTCAGTTGCGGGTCGTTCGCAAGAACGGTGCGAGAAATCCATGCCTCCGCAGTACTGGCGCCGTAGGCCACTACCACCATGCCGACCGGTTCGTGCAGAGCCTGGTTGAGGTCTCGCCCAAACAGATATGCCACAGCCGAGAAAGCCGGCGCGTTCTCCGGAGTAGCGACCTTCCACGATCCCTTGATCTCGTCCTGCGGTTCATAAGCTTTCTTCGTTTCCGCCATGAAGATCCGCAACTGCGGATAATTCGCGGCGGCAATCTCCTGGTCCTCATTGAGAATGCCCGCATACCGGGCCACCTTCACCGAGATCGTGAAGGCCATGTTGGACTGTCCGGATCCAATCCAGTCTTCGCCCACCAGCACATCGTTCACAGTCACGGTGTTCTTGCCCGCAATCGTCATTACGAACGGACCGCCCGGCTTCAACTTTCCCAGACGCACCATCCAGCGTCCGCTGGCGTCCGTCGTAGTCGACTTGGTCTGGTTTTCGATTTTGACTACGATCTTTTCTCCCGGCGTTGCCGTGCCCCAAACGGGTACAGGCATGCCACTCTGGAGCACCGCGTGATCGCTGAAGAGCGCATTCGGTGTAACGTCGGCGTGGCCGGACGTGGGAAAAAAGAGGATTGCACACGCGCAGATAGCCCAAATTGTTTTCATCGCGACCCCAGTGCAAGCTGTTTTCGGGAACGAAGTGTTACTCGGTTGACGATGATAACAGTGGCGCGGAGTTGGAGTAAACGCTGAACTCGATGACACTTGGGAACGCGCTTTGCCGGCGGGCGGCCCCGGTCTCGACGCCTCGAAAACCACACTGAGGGTGCCCCCGGTCCCTCGCTCTTGGGGATCGGGGATGGAAGCGCCTCCGGTAGGATCGCCGCCTATGCGGAGGCCACGGCAGTCAGTCACCGGCATTCGCCTTACATGGCCCCTGCCCCATGGTTTTGGAAGTCAAGAGTCAATTTCCAAAGCCAACTGGATCCATGGGAGTTAATTGAGGCCTTTCATTGCAGACTCATTCCGCAAACTCTCTAAACTTGTCTTAAGCGCCAGGGAGAGACCGGGAGCGCACCGAAAATCATCGAGCTTCGCAGCCCCGCAGTAAATGGTATGTATAGTCGGCCCATAATCCCTTTGTTTTCAAATATGGAGGTATGGCATATAGGGGGAGGGGGGCGCGCAAGCGGGAGAGTGGTGCTCAGCCCTTATTCTGGAAACATCATGAATCAATCAACAAATTCTCTGCGCCGCGTGGCCGTTTTTTGCGGATCGGCCTTCGGAACGAACCCTGCCTTTCGCGCGGAAGCTTCGGCGCTCGGTGCCGCCATCGGCAGGGCCGGTCTCGGTCTGGTGTATGGCGGAGCCAGCCGTGGGCTGATGGGCGTGCTTGCGGACGCGGCCCTGGCCGAGGGCGCTGAAGTCATCGGCGTATTGCCCGAGGCGCTTAACGGCCGCGAGTTGGCGCACACTCGGCTCACTTCGCTCGAGGTGGTGCTGACCATGCACGAGCGCAAGGCTCGCATCCACGAGCTTTCGGATGCCATCCTGGTGCTGCCTGGCGGCTACGGCACGCTCGACGAGCTGATGGAAGCCGTCACCTGGGCGCAGATCGGCATGCACGCCAAGCCCATCATCCTCATCAATACGGCCAGTTACTGGGACGGGCTGCTGGCTTTTCTGGATACCGCCGTAGCCAACGGCTTTATCGAAGCGCGCAACCGCGAACTGATGCGCGTGGCCGCGAATGCAGCCGATGCGCTGGCCATGGCGGGGTTGCGAAGGGCGGGATGAGGTTCGTGCTTTCCCACATCTCAAAATCGAGATGTGGGGCACCCGTTTTCGTGCTGCGTGGAAAGAGCGCGGGTGGCTGTATCATGCACCTATGTCCAAAAAGCTTCGCTTCGGCGTGCTCAGCACCGCTAACATCGGCCTCAAAAAAGTGCTTCCTGCCATGCAGCAGGGCGAACTCACCACGGTTACCGCGATTGCCTCCCGCGACCTGGGCAAAGCGCGCGAGGCGGCCGCTCGGCTGGGCATTCCCACCGCCTACGGTTCGTATGAGGAGCTGCTCGCCGATCCCAACATCGACGCCATCTACAATCCGTTGCCCAATCAACTGCACGTTCCGTTGACCGTGAAGGCCGCCGAGGCCGGCAAGCATGTGCTGTGCGAGAAACCGCTGAGCATGACCGTGGCCGAAGCCAAAACCCTGCTCGGCGTGCGCGATCGCACCGGCGTGAAAATCTGCGAGGCCTTCATGATTCGCAGCGCGCAGCAGTGGCTGCGCGTGCGCCAGCTTCTCGACGAGGGCCGCATCGGCGAGTTGCGCGCCGTGAACGCGCATTTCAGCTACTTCAACGTGAATCCCGGCAACATCCGCAACCGCGTGGAGACGGGCGGCGGCGGCGTGTACGACATCGGCTGCTACTGCATTCAGGCTTCGCGTTATGCCTTCGGCCAGGAGCCGCAGCGCGTGGTCGCGCTCCTCGATCGCGATCCCGAGATGGGTACCGACCGCCTGGCCTCGGCGATCCTTGACTTTCCCTCCGGCCAGGCCATCTTCACCTGCAGCACGCAAATGATTCCGTATCAGCGGGTGCATCTTCTGGGCACGCGCGGCCGCATCGAGCTGGAAATTCCCTTCAATGCGCCCAACGACCGGCCCACGCGCCTCTTTCTCGACGCGACCGGCGACCTCAGCTTCACCGGCATTGCCACGGAGACTTTTCCCACCGCGGATCAGTACACGCTGCAAGGGGACGCATTCGCGCGCGCGGTTCTGGAAAACACTCAGGTTCCGGTTCCGCTTGAGGATTCCATCGCGAACATGGCGGTCATTGAAGCCATTTTCCGCTCCGGGAATTCGGGGCAGTGGGAGCCGGTGGAGCGATAGGAACAGTCAGCGCCCCGGGTCTCTGAGGGCCAGGAGGCCCTCAGTACAGCCGGTCTGGAGACCGGCGTTACGTTTTTCGGCGACCTTTGAGTGATCCGTGTTAAACCGGCTTGGCCGCCGTCGCGCACGCGAACAGATCGTGGCTCAGTGCTTCCATGCGGCGGGGATCGGTGTCCCATGCGAACATGAAGCGCGCCGCGCCGCCGATGAAGGTGTAGAAACTCCATCCCCGCGCGCGCAAGCGGCTCAGGATCTCCTCGGATGCTTCAATAAACACCGCGTTGGCCTCAACCGGCTGTGCCAGCTTGACGCCGGGAATCGAAGCAATGAGCAAGGCAAACTGCTGCGCACAGCGGTTGGCGTGCTCGGCGTTGCGCAGCCACGCGCCGCTCTCCAGCATGCCCACCCACGGCGCCGAGAGAAACCGCATCTTTGACGCCAGTTGACCTGCCTGCTTGCACCGGTAATCGAAATCCGTGGCCAGCGCGCGATCGAAAAACAGCACCGCTTCTCCCAGCGCCATGCCGTTTTTGGCGCCGCCGAAGCAAAGCACATCCACGCCGCGCTTCCAGGTCATCTCTGCCGGCGAGCAGCCCAGGCTGGCGCAGGCGTTGGCAAAGCGCGAACCATCCATGTGCAGCGAAAGCCCGAGACGCTTGCACTCCTCGGCAATCGCGCCCAGCTCCTTGAGCGTGTACACGCGCCCTGTCTCCGTCGATTGCGTAACTGTGACTGCACGCGGCTTGGGATAGTGAATGTCGTGGCGCTTGGTGGCCAGCTCGCGAATCGACGCGGGCGTGAGCTTGCCGTCGGCGCTGGCGGCTGCCAGCAGCTTGGAGCCGTTGGAAAAGAACTCGGGCGCGCCGCACTCGTCGGTCTCTACATGCGACTGGTCCGAGCATATGACGCTGTGATACGACTGGCAGAGCGAGGCCAGCGCCAGCGAATTGGCGGCGGTGCCATTGAAGACGAAGTACACATCGCAGTCGGTCTCAAACAGGCTGCGGAAGGCGTTGGCGGCTTTGGCCGTCCACGGATCGTCGCCATACGAAGTGACGTGCCTGCGGTTGGCAGTTGCCATCGCCTGCCAGGCTTCGGGACAGATTCCCGCGTAGTTGTCGCTGGCAAACTGCTGGTGCAAATCTTTTTCGGCGATTTCAGACATGGAACATCCTCGATATGCGTCACTCCGTAGCGTCCGGCGATCCGCGCCGGATGTCGTCGGCCAGATCTTCAACGAGTTGCCTTTGCATTTCCATCAAGCGGGCAGCCGTTTTTGCGCCCTCCTCGGTCTGGCACGAGCAAACGTGCATGCGGATGTCCAACCCCGTGCGGGCGAAAATCTCGCATTCATCGGCAAAAAACTGGGTTGCCTTGGACGCCAGCGTCCGGCAATGCTCCTCCGTCGCATCCACCTCGCCCAGGTGCGGGCGAATGAAGCGGAACTCGCGCGGCGTCTCATCCTGCAACAGTTCGCGGTATTCGTAGGGTAGAGGGCGCGGATGGCTTTCCTTGATGTCCTTTATCACCTGCGACATTTCCACCAGTTCGTAGCGGCCGTCGCGTTTTATGAGCGCCATTCCGCTGAAGAAGTTGTACTTTTTGGGATCGCTCATCGGCGGCCTCCAGGCCGTTGAAGGCAATTCTAACGTTCGCATCTCCACCGCGGAGCCTGGCAGCTTGGAGGACGAGCAGCCGGCAAGCCGCGCAACGCGGCTACGATGCATGCTTCGGCGTTTGGTCCCATCTGAATGTTTGGAGTTGGAGGCGCGGGCCGGGATCGAACCGGCGCATAAAGGTTTTGCAGACCTCTCCCTTACCACTTGGGTACCGCGCCTTGGGCCAGGCCGTAAGCCGGGATTGCTCCACTCCGCCGTGCACCTCGACGATTTCCACCGGGGTGGTGCGGAATGGAGCGGGAGACGAGACTTGAACTCGCGACCCTCGCCTTGGCAAGGCGATGCTCTACCACTGAGCTACTCCCGCTTGACGCAGATTCGAGTATACCGGGCCGCCGAAACCGGGTCAAACCGCGCAAGGGGATCAAACTGGCATTGCCGCGCCGCGCAACGGCGTTAGCCCTCTGAACTTTAGACGCATTCTGCGGTCCTCCGGCTCGCTCTGCGCCGATTGACCCACTGCCTGAATTCCCGTAGACTAAGAGATTGCGAGGGATGCGGCTCGAGCTGCTTTCCGTTCCGCATCATTTTTCCTGAAAAACAGGACAGCCCCTGACATTCAGGCTTTGGAGATTGAAGCAAAACCATGGCAAATCACGTATCGGCGCTCAAGCGCGCACGCCAGACCGAAACCCGCACGGAAGTTAACCGCGCCAACCGCAGCCGCGTGCGCTCCAGCCTTCGGGCATTGCGCGAGGCACTGGCCAAAGGCGACCTGAAGGCCGCCCAGACGCAGTATCGCGCCACGGTCTCAAGCCTCGACAAGAGCGTGCAAAAGGGCGTTCTGCACTCCAACACGGTTTCCCGCTACAAGAGCCGCCTGAACGCGCGCCTGAAGACGCTGGCCACCACCACTGCCGCCCCCAAGACGAAGAAAAAGTAGTCGTCCAGCGGTAATCAGATCAGTTGAATGGGAACAGCCGGGCGCGATCCCGGCTGTTGCTATTTCTGGTGTCCCTGTTTGCTCACGGGCCTTTGTGCAGCAACGGCTTGAGCACAGGCAGCAAGGTGTCGGCGATGATCGCCGAACCTTTGGCGGTGGGATGGATGCCGTCGTCCTGGATGGTTCCGGGCACACGCACCAGGTTCACGTAGAGCATGGGCACAAACGCTACGTGGTGCCGCGCGGCCAGGTCGCGAAACATCTGGTTGAAGGAACGGATGTAATCGGGTCCGTAATCCGGCGGCAGAGTGATGCCGGCCAGCAGAATCTTTACGTGGGCATTCTCAAGCGCAGTGAGCAGTTGGTCGAGATTGCTGCGCGACTCTGCGACCGGCACACCGCGCAAGCCGTCGTTGCCGCCGAACTCCACCATCACGACGGCCGGATGCAGGCGCAGCACGAACGGCAGCCCGGCGAGCGCATCCTTGGTCGTCGCGCCACTGGTTCCCTGGTTGATGACCTTGTACCGGTAGCCCTGCGCGTCCAGTTTCTTCTGCAGAAAGTCGGGATACGCCTCACCGTAAGCGAGGCCGTGCCCGGCGGTGATGCTGTCGCCGTAGCAGACAAGGACTGGCCGATCAAGAGCTGGTGGCTCCGCGGCAAACAGAGTCGCAACCCCAAAAATCGGCAGAAAGAGTGCGGCGAGAACCAGTCGTCGAACGTCCACGTAATAGAGTGTAAGCCGGGGATTGGGGGAAAAGCTGTGCAGCCACCCCAGCTACACTGTCGATGGGCAGGAGACCGCATTGATTCAGGTCAAGAACGCAAAGAAGTGGATCCAGAATGGCGCGCGGCGCGTGGAAATTCTGCGCGGAATCTCGTTGGAGATCCCGGCGGGGCAGTTTGTCGCCATTGTGGGCGCAAGCGGCAGCGGCAAGAGCACGCTTCTGGGCCTGCTTGCCGGCCTCGACACGCCCAGCGAGGGCGAAATCTGGCTGGACGGCGTGCCGATCCACAATCTGGCTGAAACCGAGCTGGCCGCGGTGCGCGGGCGCAAGATTGGCTTCGTCTTTCAGTCCTACCAGCTCATCCAGACGCTCACCGCTCTTGAGAACGTGCTGCTGCCGTACGAATTGAATGTGGAAGGCAGCGGCCTCAAGCAGGCGCGGCGATTGCTCGACGAAGTTGGACTCAGCGAGCGCATGGATCACTATCCCGTGCAGCTCTCGGGCGGCGAGCAGCAACGCGTGGCGCTGGCGCGGGCTTTTGTGGTCGCGCCGCCTATTGTGATGGCCGACGAGCCCACCGGCAACCTCGACTCAGTGAACGGAAAGCTGGTTCTCGATCTGCTTCTTGAAGGCAATCGCAAGGCCGGAACCACGCTGGTGCTGGTGACGCACGATCCCGAAATCGCCGGCCGCGCCGACCGCCGCATTGTCTTGAAGGATGGTCTCGTCGTGGAAGACACTCTCGTCCAAAACCGGGAAAAGATCCAAAACCAGGAGAAAAATGGCTAAGCGCGCATTGAGCTGGAAGCGCGCGGCGGCCATCGGCTGGCGCGATCTGAAATCCGCTCCCGGCAAATTCGGCTTTGTGGTTCTCTCGGTTGCGGTAGGCGTGGCGGCCCTGGTGGGCGTGCGCGGCCTGAGCGATAGCTTTCGCCAGACGTTAAACACCGAGGCGCGCTCGCTGCTCGCGGGCGACCTGAGTGCGCGCATGTTGCGCTCGCCCACGCCTGAGGAGTCAGACAAGATCGCCGCGATTGCCGGGCCAAGCAGCGGCATCCGCTCCACCTGGGTAATTGAGACGGTTTCGATGGCCTCCGTGCCATCGTCTCCCGTCCCGATTCTGGTTTCGCTCAAGGCCGTCGACCCGGCAGAGTATCCCTACTACGGAACCGCCGATCTGGAGCCCTCGATGCCGCTTGCACAGGCGCTCCAGGGTGACTCGGCGGTCGTGGCCGAGGAGTTTCTCATCCGGCTCGACGCGCACGTGGGCGATACGCTGCGCCTGGGCGGGCGCGACTTTCGCATCACCGCGGCGCTGGAGCAGGAACCCGATCGCATCAGCGAGACCATGGTGATGGGCCCGCGCGTGATGATCTCGCAGGCGTCGCTCAAGAGCACCCAGTTGCTGGCTCCGGGCAGCCGCGCGTCCCGGCGCCTGCTGTTCAAGTTGCCCGCGAAGCCGCCGCGCGGCGTGACCGCCGACGCCGAAGCCGCGGCGGTGCGCGCGCAACTGGAAGCGGCCCTTCCCGACGCACAGGTGATGGACTTCCGCGAAGGCAATCCCGGGCTCACCCGCGGCCTCGATAATTCGACATCCATTCTCAGCCTCATCTGCCTTGTCGCCATGGTGCTCGGCGCCATCGGGGTGGCCATGGCCATGCATGCGCATCTCGAGCAGCACATGGATACGCTGGCGATTCTGAAGGCACTCGGCGCGGATTCCGCCGATTTACTGCGCATCTTTCTGCTGCAGACGCTGAGCCTGGGGCTCGCCGGCGGGTTGCTGGGCGTGGCCGCCGGTGTCGGCGTGATGGTGGCGCTGCCGGCGGCGTTCGGGCCGCTGCTCACCATGCATTTGCAGTTCGCATTTCCCTGGCAATCGGCGCTGGCGGGCATGGGGACTGGTCTGCTGACCACGTTGCTCTTCTGTTTGCCGCCGCTGCTCGATGTGCGCGCGGTGCGTCCTGTGCTGGTGTTGCGCAGGCTGGTCGAACAGGGCCCTACCGGCATTTGCGGCTGGTTTGCGCGCTGGTGGGGGCGCCGCCTGCAACTGGGAATCGCCGCCGCGGTGGTGGCCGCGCTCGGCGGCATCGCCTGGGCGCTTACCGATTCGCCCAAAGTCGGCG
>Ga0181539_1004076_pt1 | contig 12805 bp, 12 predicted proteins | sample PEATcosm2014_Bin_46_FD_119767 | JGI IMG/M metagenome (GOLD analysis project Ga0181539, IMG submission 119767) | Peatland microbial communities from MTU Mesocosm Facility, Houghton, MI, USA - PEATcosm2014_Bin23_60_metaG | ecosystem: Environmental > Terrestrial > Soil > Wetlands > Peat | place... | reverse complement strand
TCCACCAGGTGGTGCTGGAAAAGTACCTCGGCGATCATCCGCATCCTGAATCCGCCGAGTATTATCTGTGCGGCCCGCCGCAAATGATCAAGGCCTGCAATCGGATGCTCGATTCGATTGGAGTTTCGGCGCGGCAGATCGCGTACGATGAGTTCTAGTTGCGCTGCAGGGGCTAAAGCCCAGCGGTTTTTGCGCCTCTATCGGCCCGACTAAAGTCGTGCCCCTGTTACAAAGCGCGCGCAGGTTGCGGCCCGGCGAATGCCTTGCTTTTTATAGAAGGAATCAGATGAGTTCTAACTACGGTGCAGGGGCTAAAGCCCGCAATCATTGTGCGCGATTTACGGCGCGAGTAAACTCGCGCCCTGATACAAAGCGATGCGCGAAGTGAGTTGCGACGCCTAGGGGCTAGCCACGTTTTGTAACTGTGCGGGCGTGGACGCCCGCACTACAGCCGGTCAGGAGACCGGCGCTACATAAGGAGCGACTCGATGGACGAGTTACGCGATCCGCGCCTGCGGATTTTCATGAACCTGCAGGCTTTTGGCGACATGCCGCAACAGGCGAACGGCCTCAAAGCGATTCGCGACGCCGGCTACGACGGAGTGCAATTCTCGCAGCCGCTCGATCATACGCGAAAAGATGAAGCGCTGGGCCTGGGGCTGGGCGTTTGCGGAAGCGGTCGCGTGAATACGCCGGCCGAGGCCGCGCCGCTGGCTAAGGAGGCGCACGAAGCGGGTCTCGATTGCCTTACGCTGCACGTGGGCTGGGGCACGGAGAACGATGATGAAGCGGCTGCGCTAATCGCCGCGATTCTTGACGCCTCCGCCCAGTTTTCGATTCCGCTGTATCCCGAGACGCACCGCGCCACGATCTTTCAGGACCCCTGGCGCACGGTGCAGTTTCTTCAGCGGTTCCCAGAGCTGGAATTCAATGGCGATTTTTCGCATTGGTACACGGGGACCGAGATGGTCTACGGCGGATTCGAAAACAAAATGGAGTTCTTCCGGCCCGTCCTCGGCAGAATCGGGTTCCTGCACGGGCGCATTGGCAATCCCGGCTCTATGCAAGTCGACATCGGCGACGGCTCGGTGGACGGGCGTCCGTACGTCGCTCACTTTCGCGCGCTGTGGACGGAGTCGTTTCTTGGTTTTCTTCGTAGAAGGCCGCTCTCTGACCGGTTCTGCTTTACGCCGGAGTTGCTGGGGCCGGAGTTCTATTACGCGCGACTCTTTGGCGGACGCGAAGAATCAGATCGCTGGGAGCAGTCGCTGGTGCTAGTGCGCATCGCGCAAGAGTGCTTTGCGGAAGCGCGGAAACGCTGGGAAGCTCCGAACCACCCAGCGTAACATCCCTGCAAGTGCGGTTGGCTCAATGGATGCCGCATTCACACGGGCGACCGCTTCGGCGCGTGCAAATACGCGCGATTTCGACGAAAATAGAAGGAGACGAGTTTTTCAGGCAGGATTGAGGAACGATTGACCGCTACACATATAGAGATTCAGAAATGGACAACTGAAGAGTTTGAGCGCCTGGTTTTTGAGTGCAAACCCAAGGCCGCGGTGTTCGATTGCGACGGCACGCTCTGGGGCGGCGACGCAGGTTATGGGTTCATGGCCTGGACGCTGGAACAGGGACTGGTGTCGCGCTCGACCAACGACTGGATCGATTCGCGCTACCGCGATTATCGTGCGGGCAACGTCAGCGAAGCGGCGATGTGCGGCGAGATGGTGCAGATGTACGCCGGGTTGCGCGATGCGGAGCTGCGCGCCGCCGCGGCCCGATACGTGGACGAGTTCGTGCGCAAGCATATTTTTGAGGAGTTGTTTGCCCTGGTAGCCCGGATGCGAAAGGCCGGAATCGAAATCTGGGCGGTCAGCTCCACCAACCGCTGGGTGATCGCCGAGGGCCTGCGCGACTTCGGCATTCCCGAGCAGCGCATCCTGGCGGCCGACGTCCGCGTCGAAGACGGCATCATCACCAGCGAGATTCTCGACGTACCGACCGACGAGGCCAAGGCGACGGCTCTCAAGCGCGTGGGCCTCTCCCGCCCCGACGCGGTCTTCGGCAACTCCATTCACGACCTGGCGATGCTGGAACTGGCGCGTTGCGCTTTCCCGGTGAATCCTTCTCCGGCGCTCAAGGACGCGGCGGCGAAGAAGGGCTGGGGCTACTACAGGCCCAGGGCTGCCGAAGGGATCGATGCAGCCGTAAATGGCGAATCGGCCAGCAAGGGCTAGTTGCGTATCTGACCCCGGCGCCAGCGGGAGCCAATCTGCGAATCGTACTCGATTTACAGGGTTTACACTAGAGTCGTGGATGAAATCGAGCCCGGTTCCGGCCAGCGTTCCGCGCCTCCCGCTCTCCGCTTTGTGGCGGCCGCGTTGATCGTGCGCGATCGCGAGGTTCTGATCGGCCAGCGCAGGGCAGATCAGCCCATGGGCTCGTTGTGGGAGTTTCCCGGCGGAAAAATCGAGCCCGGCGAGAGCGCAAAGGAAGCCCTGGCCCGCGAATTATCTGAGGAACTGGGCATCCGCGCCGAAGTGGGGTCCGCGGTCACGCGCATCCGCCATCACTACCGCCGCGGGGGCGCGGTCGACCTGCAGTTTTTCGCGGTGCGCGAGTTTAGCGGCGAGATCAATAACCAGATTTACCAGCAGGTGCGCTGGGTCAAGCTCGAAGACCTGACCGAATACGAGTTTCTGGCGGCCGATCGCGGGCTGATCAAGGATCTGGCCGCGGGGAAGCTGCTGTAAAAGCGGTTGTCAGTTGTCAGTTCACAGTTCTCAGTCCTCAGGGCACGCGGGTCAGCGTGATGGACCCGTGCATCATCTGGTCGGTCAATGTGACTGTGTTTTGTCCGTTGAAGACGTAGGAGTCTGTGGCGCCGGGCGGCTTGGCCGTGAGCTCATTGGTGTAGTAGCCGCCCACGGTTCCGGTCGGGTGATAGATCTGCTGCGTTCTCGGCGCCCAGTTGGTGACCGAGAAAATGATGGTGTTGGGAGCGACCAGCTTGTACGGCCCGGATTGCTGCGTCATGAGCGTGCCCGATTGGGCAGTTTGAGTGTATAGCCCGTTGGGCTGGATCACGATGGTGAGCGTGATGCCGTTGTAGACGCCGCGCCATTGGCCGATGAGGCTGTTCTGCTGCGCCGCAGCGGCGGTTGCGCCCAGCACCAGAACGGCGGGAAGAACGAGCCTGCCCATGCGGAGGAATCTATCCGCCATGCCTGAAGTGAGAAGCGACTTTCTCATCGCAACCTCCTCAAGATTTTCCGGGGGATTGCAGGGATCATAGCATGCAGGTTCCACAGGCGTGTTAAGTTTCGCTCCCCCATGAGGATGAGGCCCGATTCAGGCGCCGGGCGACGGGAACGGTTCCGAAACCGGAGATCGAGAGTACGCCTAGCAAGCGGGCCGTTTGACATCCGTTACGTTACGCGTTACGCTGGCTCATGATTAAGTCCTTCCGCCACAAGGGGCTGAAACGCCTCTATGAGGAAGACGACCCTCGCGGCGTCGTGGCGGAACATCTGAGCAAACTGCGCAACATCCTGGCGCGCCTGGACGCAGCCGGTTCAGTGGAGGATATGAATCTCCCAGGATTCAACCTGCACTCCCTGAAGGGCCGGTTACGCGGCTTCATGGCGGTCACGGTTCGAGCCAATTGGCGGGTGACCTTTCGATTCTTTGAGGGCCATGCGTTCGATGTCGACTATCTCGATTACCACTAAGGAGGTTTCCCCATGCCGATGAAGAATCCGCCGCATCCCGGCAGCGTTGTTCTCAGCGAGTGCATTGAGCCACTCGGCATTACCATCACGCAAGCTGCGCGAGCCCTGGGCGTCACGCGCACCACGCTCTCCGAACTGGTCAACGGCAAGCGCGGCATCTCGCCGGAGATGGCCATCCGGCTCTCCCAGGTCTTTGGCGGCAGCGCGGAAAGCTGGATCACGCAGCAGGCGCAGTACGATCTCGCGCAGATTCCCGCAGGGCGCATACGGCTCAAGCGGCTGGCAGCGGCGTGACCACCTGTGATGTGGCAGTGACCTTGGCGTGAACACCGAACGAGATCGGCGGCAGCCGGCCAAGCTGAAGCAACGGCTGGACTATACTTCCGCTATCCTTGGCCGACCAAGATTCTTGGACAAACGTGTTGAGGATGGGGAGGGCCTGTGCCCATTTTCTCCGAATTAATGAGGATCGTTGGCTTGAGGCGCGACCGGGAGCTTCAAGCTCCACGACCTGGAAGCCTCGTGATTGCGAATTTGCCTCCGCAAAGAGACCTTTCCTTAGCTCTACCAGATGAAGATTTTCCTGCCGTAATGATTATCGGTCGTGCTGGTACTGGAAAGTCGGTTCTCGTGCGGGAAATGGCTAGGCTGCAGGGCGTCAATCAAGTGGTGCTTTCGCCAACTGGTATCGCTGCGCTGAACGTGGGCGGGCAGACCATTCATTCCTTTTTCCCAAATTTCCCTCATCACATAATCGACCCCAGCAACCTGGAACCTGTGATTGGCAGACGGCATATTTACCAAAACTTAGAGCGTCTAATCATCGACGAGATGTCTATGGTCAGAGCCGACCTGCTGGATGCTATTGATGTCTCGCTTCGAATGCATCGCGGGAATGGCGCACCGTTCGGTGGGGTGAAGGTCGTCATGATCGGTGATTTCTTGCAGCTTCCCCCAGTCGTGAGGAATGAGGAACGGCCAATCTTGGAAGATCTCGGCTATCGGTATCCGCATCTTGTTGCTTCCAAGGCTCTCCAGAATCTCCGGGTCAGATTTGTAGAAATGACCAAGGTGTTTAGACAAAATGATCCGCAATTCATTCAACTTCTTGGAGACATTCGGCTAGGTCGTAATCTTGAGGGTGCGGTCAACGCAATAAATCGCGCTTGCTGCGGCCCGCACCGAAAGGCTGTAACACCGATCGTCCTAACACCGAGAAACGTCGAGGCGGATCGCCTCAATCGAACCAAACTCGCGGCTCTTCCAGGCCCAATCTTTCGATACGAAGGAATAGTTCAAGGGTCGTTTAGTTTGGAGAATGACCCGCTGCCCGTCCCGCTTTACCTTGAACTAAAAGTGGGAGCGCGGATCATAATGGTCAGAAACGACCCAGGCCAGCGTTGGGTAAACGGCTCCCTGGGCACGATGACCCGAACAGGACCAAACTGCGTATGGATATGCCTGGATGGCAAAACGGAGGAATATGAGATTACCAGGCAGAAGTGGGAGAAAATAAAATATCGTTGGAATCAAGCAGAAAACAGGATAATTCCAGAGGTAGTAGGAAGCTATTCGCAATTGCCATTGAAGCTTGCGTGGGCAGTTACGATCCACAAGGCACAAGGATTGACCTTGGAAAACGCCCGAATTGATTTTGGTTCCGGGGCGTTTGCGCCGGGGCAGGCTTATGTGGCGCTCTCCCGAGTGACGTCGCTCGAAGGCTTATCCCTTGCTCGGCCGTTTACAGTCGCAGACGTAATGGTCGATCCTACGTCGCTCGCAGTGACCCAGGAAATCTCCCGTAGATCAATCCCTTGGGCCGACCAGTGAGGCTTGAGGCACCTCCGAGGGCCAGAATCAATGTCCGGTCATCAGGCCCCACAGCATGGCAAACGTCATGCCGATGACGATGACGCTGGTGCCCCACGCGACCCAGTTCCAGAGGCGCGAGTTTTTGTATGCGCCCATGAGGTCGGTGCGGTTGATGAGCATGAGCATGAGAATGATGACCACCGGCAGGAGAACGCCGTTGAGCACCTGGGAGAGGATGGCGACGCTGACGAGCAGCGCGTCGGGCAGCAGCAGAACGGTGAGCGCTCCGCCGACAATGAGCAGCGAATAGAGCCAGTAGAAGAAGGGCGCTTCGCGGAAGTTCTTGTCGACGCCCGACTCCACGCCCAGGCCTTCGCACACCGTGTAGGCCGTGGAGATGGGCAGAATGGAGGCCGCGAAGAGCGATGCGTTGAAGAGCCCGAAGGCGAAGAGGATGAAGGCGAAGTCGCCGGCAAACGGGCGCATGGCTTCGGCCGCGTCGGCGGCGACCTGAATGGCGCCCATGCCGTGCACGAAGAGGGTGGCTGCGCAGGCCACGATAATGAACCAGGCGATGACGTCGGTAAAGATGCAGCCCACAATGACGTCGAGGCGCGAAGCCGTGTAGTCCTTGACGCGAATTCCCTTCTCCACGATCGACGACTGCAGGTAGAACTGCATCCACGGCGCGATGGTGGTGCCCACCACGCCGATCGCCATGTAGATGTAGCTCTCGTTCCACACGGAGCGTTTGGGCAGCGTAACCGTGGCCACCAGGGCCTCGTGCCAATCAGGCTTGGCAAAGATGCCGGCGAAAATATAGGCGATGTAGACCAGCGAGGCGGTCAGGAAGATTTTCTCGGTGCTCTTGTAGTCGCCGCGCAGCACCAGCGCCCATACCAGGAAGGCGCAGATGGGCACGGAGATGAACTTGGAGACATGGAACAGGTGCAGCGACCCTGCGATGCCGATGAACTCGGTGACCACGTTGGTGTAATTGACCACCACCAGCAGCACCATGAGGACGAAGGTGATGCGCAGGCCGAACTCCTCGCGAATGAGGTCGCTGAGGCCCTTGCCGGTGACCACCCCCATACGGCTGCACATCTCCTGCACCACGATGAGCGCGATGGTGATGGGAATCATGGTCCACAGCAGGGTGTAACCGTACTGGGCGCCGGCCTGAGAGTAGGTGAAAATGCCGCCGGAGTCGTTATCGACATTGGCGGTAATGAATCCGGGACCGAGAACGGCCAGAAAGAGAAGGATCCGGATTCGCCAGCGCTTCCACATGTCGATGCGAGTTCCTAGGGTGGATTCATTGCGGTTTTTTGATTGGCGGAAAACTTTTCCTTCCTGACCATAACAGGCCGGACGGCGATGGCACGAGCCACCGCACGATTTTTCAGCGGGTGCGGTGCGGCGAGGTCCGGCGGGGCACCGCATGTTGCCGGCAATGCTTGTGCTAGAATTCGCTGTCGCGTTTGCGGAGCACGCGAGTGTCAGCGAAAGAATCCCCCAAGAGAGGACAGCATGAAGCATCCTCCGAGCCTTGGCACAAATGAATGGAACCGCCGCGAGTTTCTTCGCGACCGCGAATCATCCGCAGCGGGGAAGACTATATTGGATGCCGTCACAGCTTTTGTTTTGAGGGAGTGAACTATGTCTTCGAATAGCGGAAATGGGATCGGGACAAGCCGGCGCAGGATGCTGGGAACCATGGCTTCGGCAGGCGCGTTGTTGGGACTCGGCAGCGCGGCAGGCCATGCGGCGACGGTGGGCGCGGGGGCCGCGGAAGCAACATCGGGAGCGCCCGAGAATCTTTTCGCGCTGGCACGGCTGCGGAGCTACAAAAACCTGCGCTCCTCGAGTTGGGATCGCAGCGGCGGCAACGCCGATTGGGTGGTCGTGGAACCGGGCAAGACGGCCACGCTGCTCGACGTCGAGGGCGCGGGCGTGGTAACGCACATCTGGTTCACCATCAGTTCGCAGGACCCCATGCACCTGAAGAACCTGGTGCTGCGCGCCTGGTGGGACGGCGAAGCCTCGCCGTCGATCGAGGTTCCCATCGGCGATTTCTTCGGACTCGGCCTGGGCGAATATTTCGTTTACCAATCAGCCCTGCTTGCGGTTGCGCCCATCAAAGCCCTGAACGCGTATTTCCAGATGCCGTTTGCGACCGCGGCCCGCATCACGCTCGAGAACCAGGGTGCTGCGCCCGTGAGAAGTCTTTACTTTGCCATCGACTACGTGGCGCTTCCGGCACTGCCCGAGGGCCTGGGCCGTTTTCATGCGCAGTTTCGCCAGGCCACGCCCTGCAGGGCCGTGGTGAGCGACGGAAAAAACCTGAGCGGCAAGGAGAATTACGTGTTTCTCGAGGCTGCGGGCAAGGGACATTTTGTCGGCGTGACGCAAGCCGTGCTGCAGAACGAAAACGGATGGTTCGGCGAAGGCGACGACATGATTTTTGTGGATGGGGACCGGCTACCCACGATCAACGGCACGGGCACGGAAGATTATTACAACGGCGCGTGGGACTTTGGCCTCCAGGCCTTCGCCAACCAGCACCAGGGCGCGCCCTACGTGGTGGATCCGGAGCGCATCGGCGGCCGCTATTGCCTCTATCGCTGGCACATCGAGAGTCCCATCGTCTTCGAGAAGTCCATCAAGGTGACGATCGAACACGGCACGGCGAACGACCGTTCCGATAACTTCTATTCGACGGCGTATTGGTACCAGACCGAGCCGCACGCGCCGTTCCCGGCGTTGCCGGCGGTAGCCGATCGGGTTCCGAAGGTGTTCAGCGTGGGCGGTGCGAAGGGAGTGGCGACGCCAATGGGCTAGCGTGATCTCCCAGAGGTTCGTAGCCTAATTTGGGGTCGCCAAATGCAGGTCCTTCGACTCCGTTTGGCCCAGACGTGGGCCAAACGTCGCTCAGGATGACCTCATTTTTATAGTGCGAACTTTAGAGACAGGACACTAGAGCGGTTTCGATTCACATGTTGACACTTGAAGATCGTGCAAGGTGGCATTTTCTTGAGGAAAATGCCACTTGGCATCGAGGTTTCTGTAGAGAGCAGAATCGAAACCGCTGTAGCCGCGCCTTCAATCTAAGCCGTAGCCTCGAGCAGGGAATCTTCCTCCTGCGGCACTTCCGCGGCCAGGCTTAATAGCTCCTCCACTACGTCCGCGGCGCTATAGCTCTTGCGGCCTGGGGCCAGGAACTGGGTGACGGTGTTCAGGTCGTCGCCCACGGTGACCAGAGCCGGCTCCTCGACATCGCCCTTGCGTATCTGCCCGAGGCCGATATTGGCCATCAGCGCATTGCACAGGCACTTTCTGCCCACCGTGTCCTCGATCTTGCCGCTCTTGGCCACGTAGTTCGCGACGGGTTCGGCGGCGCAGCGATAACCGATGCCGCCCTCAGGCGTAGAGTAGGGCTCCCGCAAATAGCCGAGATCGCAAACGCGCGTGCGCTCCTGATAGACGTGGAGGGCGGACGAAGTGCCTTCAAGCTGAGCCACCTTGAATGGAAAGCCGGTGGGCGAGGCGAGCGGATCGGTAAAGACCTGGCCGGAACCAGCGGCCGCCTGCTCTAAAAGCCGTTGCTTGAGATCGGAGCGCAGACCGGATTCCCGGCTGAAGGCGAAGGCGGTGCCAGTTTGCACGCCCGCCGCGCCTTGTTCCAGCGCCTCGCGCAGCTTAGCGGCATTTCCGTATCCGCCAGCCAGCCAGAAGGGAACGTCGAGGGTGCGCAGTTCGGGGATGTTGACCCGGTCGCGTTCGCCATAGACCGGCTCACCGGCCGCACTCAATTGCAGTTTGCCGCGCGGAGGGGCATTGTGCCCACCGGCCGTCGGACTCTCGATCACGAGCCCGTCCACGCGGCCGCTTGCGCGCCTCAGCATGGTTGTGGCCAGGGTGTTGGAAGAGACGATGGCGAGAAACTTTGGACGATGCAGAACAGGCAGCGGACCCTCGGCATATTCGGAGGGATCGAATCGCATCATCGTGTCCTGGTCCTGCGCCGCGCCGGTCACCGACAATCTGTATTCCGCCGCATGATGCGCCGCGAAAGCATCCAGAACGCCGGGAATGTGCAAGGGGATACCCGCGCCCATGAGTACGTAGCCAACGCCCGCCAGCATGGCGCCATAGATCGAGGGCAAATGGGGGATCTGTACCTTTTCCAGATAGTTGATGCCTACTGGATTCTTGTGGCCTTCTTTCGCCAGAAAAACCTCTACGAAATTACTCACGATGCACAGCTCAACCACTTTGCGCGGGTCTCGCTGTTGGTGCATGGGCAGGCTCGGATAGGGCGTTCCAGCGGGCTTGCCGCCGGGAACGAAATACTCCTGCCAGATGCGCCTCGCCATCTCGGGAAAGGGAAAGGCATCCAGGCCACGGCGCATGTATCCGCCCTGATCGCCATCGGCGAGCCGCCGCGCCATGATCTGATCGAGTACCGTGCCTGAAACCACGCCGAGTTGGCCGAGTCGCGAGACAGCCTGGGCCAAACGCCAATTCGAGACGCCGGCACCCATGCCGCCCTGGATGATTCTTGGAAATTGGAGCATGTTAAGATTCTTTCACATATCTGGATAAATCCGAATATTTTCTCCGAGGATAGCCGGATTAGGAGATCGGATATGAGCAATATTGCTCACAATTGCCAGATTGAGGCTTTACCCCCAGCCCGCGTTCAAGGATTTACAGCTTTTCGCGCAGGAAGCTGATGACCTGCTCCGACTGCACCACGCCGACCATGCGATTCTGCGCATCGACGACGGGGAGGGCGTGGAGGTTGTATTTGTCGAACATCTCGGCCAGTTCGTTCTGGTGCAGGTCGGCCGGGCAGGAGAGCACGCGGGGCTCGGCCAGGACGCGCAAGTGGGATTCGGGATGCGCCATCACCATGCGCGCCAGCGATACGGCGCCGCGCAGAACGCGCTTCTCATCGAGCAGATAGACCTCGGTGACGGTTTCCGGGTCGCCGTCGAAGCTGCGCAGCGCCTCTACGGCCTGCGCGACGGTAGCATCCTTGCCCAGGTAAACGAACTCCGTGGTCATGCAGCCGGCCGCGGAGTCCTCGTCGAACTCCAGCAGCTCTTCGACCTCCTGCCGCTCCTCTGGCTCCATCTCTTCGAGAATGGCGTCGGACTGGTCTTCGGGCAGTTCGGAGAGCAGGTCGGCCGCAGCGCCTGGGTCCATTTCTTCCACGATGTCGGCGATGCGTTCGTCGTCGAGCTTTTCGAGCAGCGCCTTTTGCAGCTTGGGCTCGACCTCTTCGAGAGTCTCGGCCGCAACCTCCTCGTTGAGAGAGGTAAAGACGGCTTCGCGCTCGGCGGGGGCAAGATCTTCCAGAATGTCGGCCAGTTCGGAGGGGTGAATATCGGCCAGGCGCTCGTGCTCGATGCGCAGCCTGACGCGCCGCGCGGGATCGGGCTCGATGACATCCACAAACTGCCAGGGAATGGCGCGCGCTGAAAACTTGCGCGAAATAGCCTCCAGCCGGGTGCGCGGGAGTATTCCTTTAAAGACGCGGCGGAAGGCGCCCCTCAAGCCGACTTCGACCTCGGCCACGCGCAGCAGGTGCGCCGCGCCCTGGCCCATCCACTCCAGGTCCACGTCGTTGACGCGCACCACTTTGCGGCCGTTGATGTCGATGATCTGACGGTCGACCAGGTCCTGCTGCAGGAAGAGATAGTTGCCCTCCTCCTTGAGCGGGGCCAGGACGTCAGCGGAGCGCACCTCGAGCGTGCCGGCCGGGGTCTCGATCACTTCCTGGGAGGGAACAAGCGAAAGGCCGTCGCGGGTCTTGAGCACCAGTCCGGCTACCTTGCCGCCATCGGGCCCGGTGGTAATGGCAACGTCCTTGAGCTTGCCGCACAGATGCCCCCGCGCATCGGTCACCGGCATGCCAAGGATCGCCGTCAGGCTGACACGGGTTGCGATGAGAGGCTCGATGTGCGTGCCCATGGGATGAGTGTAGACCTTTCACGCAGGTTTTGGCCCGGCGTGCAAGACGTGATGAAGCCATCTCGAAAACACCGGAATCCCGGTTTGTCATCCCGTTCGGGTGCGGCTATAGTGTGGAGTTATCCATCCATGCGAGAAAGCGTTGCCTATGAAGATGCGCGTGTATTTGGCCGCCCTGTTTTTGCTGGTTGCCGCGGCGGCCTTGCGCTGCCAGTCCAGCGGCTTTCCCGGCGCGGAATGGCAACAGCTCAAGTCGCCGGAGCAGGCGGGCTGGTCTCAGGAAAAACTCGACGACATCCACCAATATGTCGAGGAGATGGGCTCCACGTCGGCGATGATCGTGCAGCATGGCGTGGTGGTGGCCGCGTGGGGCGACGTGAAACGCCGCTCGAATCTGCATTCCTGCCGCAAAAGCCTGCTGAGCGCGCTCATCGGCATGGCCGTTGCCGATGGCAAAATCCATCCTGACGATACGCTGGAAAAGCTCGGCCTTGACGACAAGCCGCCGTCGCTCACGCCCGAGGAGAAGCAGGCGACCGTGCGCGATCTGCTCGAGGCGCGTTCCGGCGTTTACCACCCCACCGTGTACGAGACCCAGGGCATGGAGGACAAGAAGCCGCCGCGCGGCTCGCACCCTCCGGGCACGTTCTGGTACTACAACAACTGGGACTTCAACGCGCTCGGTTTCATTTACGAGCAGGCCACGGGCACGAGGATCTTTGACGCGTTCTACCAGAAAATCGCCCAGCCCGTCGGCATGCAGGATTTCCGTCCGCGCGACGGCGAGTACATCACAGGGCACGACACGCGCTTTCCGGCCTACGTGTTCGACATGAGCGCGCGCGATTTTGCGCGCTTCGGGCTGCTGTATCTGCACCACGGCGAATGGAACGGCGTCCAGGTGGTTCCGCGCGACTGGGTCGCGGCCAGCACGCACCCTTATTCCGATACCGAATCGGGCGGCTACGGATATCTCTGGTGGACCGGCGACTCGGCCAGCGGCGAGCGGGCGGAGATTCCGTTTCCCAGGGGCAGTTTTTGGGCAGAGGGCCATCTCGGGCAGTACGCCGTGGTGGTGCCGGCGCTGGATCTCGTTATCGTCAACCGGGTGGATAGCGATTTGACCAAACGCACCGTAGGCAAACGCCAGATGGCTCATCTGGTTCGCCTGGTAGTGGAAGCGGCTCCAAAGGCGACCGTTCAGCCTTGACACAATCGCATCCAGACTTGAAACTGCCAGAAGATTCACGGAGCAGGGGCAGCATGGCCCCACCAGCTCC
>Ga0181539_1004075_pt1 | contig 12813 bp, 8 predicted proteins | sample PEATcosm2014_Bin_46_FD_119767 | JGI IMG/M metagenome (GOLD analysis project Ga0181539, IMG submission 119767) | Peatland microbial communities from MTU Mesocosm Facility, Houghton, MI, USA - PEATcosm2014_Bin23_60_metaG | ecosystem: Environmental > Terrestrial > Soil > Wetlands > Peat | place... | reverse complement strand
TCCTGAGAAATATTCGCGAAGAAATACCCTATCTTCCCTTCCCGCGACCGCCACGCCGAGTGTTGTACCGCGTAGTCCTTAACTACATGCCGGTTAGCGGGATCTAGGCCACCAACAAGGCGCCACGGGACGTCGGACACGGCAATCACAGGCACATCGATCTTTGGAGGGCGGAGCATCTCTCCAAACATCAGGTACTTCCAACCCTGCGCGGCGGCGCGCACCACCTTCTTATAGAAATCGATGGTGACCGGATTCAGCTCCTTGGGTTCCGAGTAAACCCAACCGCCCGCCGGCGCTACCCCTTGGGCAAGACACTTTCCCAAGCTGCGGGTCCAATAGAGGATTTCGGGACGGTTAGATTCGTTAAAGTATGCGCTGAACGCCCCGATATATCCGCCGTAGACGTACTTGAAGAAGGGGATGGCCTCACCACCCATGGGATCCCCAACCCGGTAGTGCACTTCATCCTCCATGCTTCCGCCGTGGTGATTGTACATGTCAACATGGGGCATAAAGTTTTCAGAAACTCCTTCCGTCGCGACAGCGCTACTGGGATCCCTGTCCCTCGCCTGCTTGCGCACCTCAGCTATAATCTGGTTCCAGGCGTCCGAGTACCACGGACCATAGCCGAGCGGGTGGCCGTGCTTGGCATCGTAACAGGCCTCCGGCGAGGCGATCGGAACGCTGTCAAATTCCACCATGCTAATCCCACGCTCCAGGTACTCCTGACCCATCGATAGCATCGTTTTCTCCGTGAACTTCGTCCCGGGGCACAAACGAGCGATGTCAATAGGAGGACCTGCTGGCCCGCAGCACGGCGGCATGTCCGCTTCCCCCTTGTCATTCATGATGGCGTTGGGCCTTACTTCCGCTTCAAATTGGGGCCTGGTGTTATACGGTGGTGAAAGGCGGACGGCGACATACCATTTGGCCGGGATGCAGACCATCCCATAGTTACCGGCGGCACGCAACTGCTTCAGGGCCTCCTTGAAAGCCGCGTCGCCTTCCCGGAGTGGAAAGATTCCCGGCGGGCCAGTCCACGGCCCGCCTCCTTCATAGTCGCTGATTATCGCCACAATCGGCACTCCAGCATCTTTGGAGAGGCGATTCACCAGAGCGGCGATCTCCGACATGGGGTGTTGCAGCTTAACGACGGGCATATCGTAGTTCGCCATTTCGAAAAAACCTACCCCGTGGCGCAGCCAGTCCGGAATATCCCGCTCCCAAAGTTTCTTGGCGCACCACCATTGCCGCGTCCCCCATGCCTTGTAAATGTCCGCACCGTCATACCAATCGCCGTGGAAAACACCCACCATGGTGTCGTAGTCAAACGCTGCATCCCCCCCCATGGCTTCGCTAGGAAAATGCGAGATGGACATAACCGGGTTGGGCTCCCAGTCCGCCATTTTGCCAATATCGAAGCCCTTCACGTCCTGCTTGCTGTCGTGGCAAGCCATATACAAGCCGGCCAAGTCGTTGTAATAGAGCATGAACTGCATGGGAAATTCTCCCGGAGACTTGCCGTGAATCTCCCCCATGCCCACCTGCGGCGTGTCCAGGCCGACCCCCGCCATGAGCGGCAAATGATCCACCACCGGGTAGGGATTCCTGAAAACGCATCCCTCGTCTACCCGGGGAACCGCCAACGCCTCTCCCGGCACGCTCTCGCCGGCTTTCATTACCCCACTCAAAATCGGGCAGGTGAGCTGATAGACAGCTTCCTCCTCTAACCCCGCCACGCTCATGTGCCATGTGCTCAGATTGGAATTGCCACTCAGCGTCACTTCCACCTTGACCGTGAATCTGCGGTCGGGGAAGGAGCCTGCCTCCAAGACAAGCGTTGTGCCGCCCGCTTGCTCCCTCTTCGTTACATGGAAACTGCGCGCCTCACGGCTGTCAAACCATTCCACTTGGCGGTCCTTCTGACGTCTGAGGGCCAGGCGAAATAGCGAGCGGGACGCCTGTTGATGGCGCACAAATTGGTAGCCTGTCGCCTTATCAATAAGACTACACAACCCTCCCTTCGACTTGACATCAAACCCCAGCTCAATAAGATCGTTACCGATCCTGGGCATACTGCCTGTCTCATCTGCATACACCTGATCTTTTGCGGTTGCCGGCCATGAGGAAAGCACCGACAAGTTCGTAGCCATTCCCGCGCCCGCCAGGGCTGCGGATTTCAAGAAGTGACGACGCTTCATCATTGAGCCTCCTTATTCTCCTTTTGTCTCTGCCAAATCAAATCTTAGTTAGCAGGATGCTAAAAAGGCTTGAACCTGTCATCCTGAGCGTTCATAGCCGAAATCGACTATCCGTGATACCAGCACCTCGTTCTTGGCCTTCAGCTTCTCTGTGAATCCCGCGCGCGGCTGGGCCGGCCTCTACGAGATGACGCCTGATCACCACGCGATCCTCGGGCCGGTTCCCCAGGTGCCCGGCCTTTTCCTCGCCAATGGCTTTAGCGGCCACGGCGTAATGCACTCGCCGGCGACCGGAAAGATCCTGGCGGACCTGATTCTGAACGGGACGTCGAGCCTCGTGGATACGCGCGCCCTTAGTGTCGAGCGTTTTGCCGAAGGGCGGTTGATCGAGGGATCGGTGGTGCTTTAGGCTCCAGTGACAAATGACGAGCAGGAGTCAGCAGTTAGATGCAAGCGCCCGCCTCCCGACGCGTCGCAAGGCCTGCAGCGCTTCAAAACGCAGGAGGCCGTGGGGACAAAACAATTCATAAGTAACCGGTTAGGAATTCAGGTCAAAGTACATCAGATAAGGCTCACCCTCGCTCAGCTCGTAGAACGGCGCGTAAGTGCCCGCCGACCTCACGATAGCGTGAAACTCCAGAGGTCTCTTCGCCTCCGCGAACAATTCGGCCAAGTTCTGCCGGGAAGGGATCTCAATCTTCTCCTGTCGCCGGACGAGGACAATCGGGCCGCGCATTACTGCAACGCGATCAGGATGCTGTTTGTCAATTGAAACCACATTGAAAGGCATGGAGATCTGGACTGCCAGCCTGTCCCCTGGATTCCACGCTCGCTCGATAGTTCCCCAGCCGTTTCGCACACTCACTTCCACGGGGGACCCATTGACCTTGGCGTTTATCCCTTCCGACCATTGCGGAACTCGGACTTGCACGCCAAATGATGCGTTCCTCTGGGGACGAAGTGTTAAAAACGTTGTATCAGTCTCAGGATAGCTGGTTTCTTGCTCCACCTTGATCTCATGCCCGTCCATGTTCCAGGTCACATCGGAAGGCACGAACAAGTTCACATACAGACTCTTGGCGTCCTTGAAGTAAATGACGTTGTGATAGTCAGCCACCGCTTCGATGAAAGTCCCGGAACAGCACGGAAAAGCAGCGCTGTAGTATACCTTGCGGCCGCCACCTAACCGATAGTCCGAGTAGTAAAAGGTCATCCCGCTAGGACCCATGGGCAAAGCTGGCCCGATGCCGTTGTAAGCCAGTTTCTCAATCCAGTCCCCGTATCGGGCTTCACCCGTAAAGCGCATCAGGTAACGGCTGAGTTTGAATCCCGCCCACGAACCACACGGAGTCTCAAATGTGTCGCCGTTATCTTCTAATGACTTCCCGAGGGAACCGTCGGGAGCCTGCAATCTCTCACCGGGTCCAAACCCGCCGGTGGCATAACACTGCGTGCGCTGGAACCAGTCATAGGCATTGATAATGGTGTCGAGATACGTCTTCTCGCCCGTGACAGCGTAAGTCATGGCGGCGCTGCTCAGCGTATTGCAGTGACTGTAAGCATGGAGCCCATAGGGAGTCGGCCCGCTGCCGTTGGTGAACATCCCCCAGTAAGCCGGGTAGCGCCAGAGGTCGCCAAACGTCTTATACTTGGGATTGCCAGTTAGCTCGTAAGCACGGTAGAGATTCTCACAGAGGGTGTACCACTCACAGCCGCCGACGCCCGAAGCAAATGCCGGTTTCGGACTTTCCCGCTTGCGATCCAGATTCTTGACTGCCCAATCAGTGATCCTCTCGAGGTTCGGGATTGCGTCTTTCACCCCGCCGAACTCGCACAGATCTACCAGACCTCCAACTGTCTTCTCATAGGTGTAGTGAGGAGCAATAGGGTTGCGTGAATAGTAGAAGAAGCCGTCGGGCTCAATCGTTTTTGCCCATTCACGCATCAGGAAGGTGGCCTTGTCCAACATCGCTTGGTCACCGGTGGCGCGAGACATGCGCGCCATTCCTGCCAGCCATTGGCCAAAGGCGTTGAACATGTCTCCGCGGCTGAAGAGGAAGCGCGGCCACTCCTCGGGGTAGTCTTTGGGCGGCCGGGGATCGCCGCTGTACCATCCGCCAAGCGAATTACCCGGCGCAGGCATCCCGGCTCTTTCCCGAAAGCCTTTCAGAACGTCGTCATTGGAGAGCTTGAAGTAGTAATCCCGTGTCGCGTCGTATTGCTTTTTGAAGATCCCGCTGGTCAGGCGCACACCCTCGTAGTTGAACGGCTCCAAAAAGCTGCGAGGCTCACCAGATGTTCCGGCGAAAGCTTGCCCCGGCTTGGCAGACCCCATTAGCGCTGGTACAAACGTCGCGCTCACACACGTCTTCATGAAATCTCTCCGGCCGCGTTTCTCCATCATTCCTCCCTCCAATTGGGTGGGACTGCCTCCCCTTGGACAGTTCCAGGGATTTCCTGTAAAGACCTTCCCCTGAAATCTCCGAAAGTGCGAGTTTGACCACTGGCAAGAAGCCAGACCCGCAGAGCGGGACCTGCATCTGGGGGAAGAAGCCGCAGACCTGCGAAGGAGGATTGCACCACTTGCTTGCTCCTAAATTCAAAGGGACTTATATAGATGACTCCCTTAGATAGCAACAAAATTCCTGCGGCTCTGACCGGAGCTTTCAGGCCGACACTAAGGCGGGGACCAATTCCTTTCGCTTTTCATCCCGCCTCTTTCTTCGCAACCTCCGCTTGGCCGCTTTTGTTTTCGGCTTCGGGCGGTAGGCTAGAACGACGTCTGTTATATAGTCTAATTCCGGTGGAACATTTTTCATGCAGTCAGCTCCTTGTAGGTGATTCGCTTTCCGGCTACCGCGTCCACCAAGCTGTTGAGCCGTTCAAGCGTGTGGCGCTTCACGTTGCCAGCATTGAGCCGAAAGGCGAATTCGTCCACGTAGCGGCCAAGGTGCTTCACGCTTGCATGATGATAAACGCCATGCAGTCCGCGCTTCAAGACTGCCCAAACACTCTCAACGCTGTTCGTTCCGGCGATTCCGCGAACGTATTCCCCAGCCGAGTGGTTGACCCTTTCCTGTTTGAAAAACAAGCCGTCCATATCGTTATACGCTGCGTGTTCGTCAGTCAGCAGCGTGGAGCCGACTTCGACTCTCGCATGAATCGCGCTTTGAATTTCTTCCATGCTGCTATTTTCAATCGGCATTGCCAGTGTTTCTCCGCCCCGTTCGCGCATCCCAAGGACGGGGCACTTACCGACAGCGCCGCGTCCAGCTTTGGGTTTATCGCGTTCATGCTTGTTGCTTTCCTTGCCGCCGATGAAAGTCTCGTCGATTTCAACAAGCCCGCTCAGCTTGCTGTTCTCGTCATTGCACGCTTCACGAAGGCGATGAAGAACGAACCATGCCGACTTCTGAGTGATGCCAATTTCCTTAGCAAGCGGCATGGAAGATATACCCTTCCGTGCTGTTACCAACAGATACATAGCATACAGCCACTTGTGAAGTGGAACATGCGAACGCTCGAACATCGTCCCTGTCCTCACAGTGAAGTCGAGCTTGCAGCTATTGCAGCGGTAGAGGCCGCCCTTGCGGATGGTGATGCGGTCGCTGCTTTTGCAGCTAGGGCACTTGACGCCATGCGCCCACAAACGGCCCTCAAGATAGGTCCGGGCCGTTTGTTCGTCCGGGAAAACCTCGAAGAGTTGGAACGTGTTGATTGTGCTTTTGCTCATTACCCCTCCGGGTTCCGCTCAGTTGGCGATTCCCCACACGCCGTCGCGGAACTCCGCGCCGGCATCGTCGCGCAGGCGGCTGAGCTAAGGCGTTGGTGTAGAAAAACTTTTAGTCTGCACCACCAACGCCTTTGTGTGCCCGCATTTCAGAAGATAAGCTTTATGGCCATCTGAGCGACGCGCGGGGCATGTTGTATGGTCGTATACACACCCAAAGCCGCTTCGTTCGATATAGAACTACCTGGAAAGGGACCCAATTGAGTATGGTTCCAAAGGTTGAAGAACTCAGCCCGAAACTGAACGTTGAATCTTTCCGACACGAACGTGTTCTTGAAGAGCGAGAAGTCGAAATTGTTAATTCCTTTCCCGTTCATGGTGTCATTACCCAAATCCCCGAAATATCCCACTGCGGGCTGCGCAAAAGCTGAGCGGTTGAAGGCACGAGTAGGGTCTATTCGGTCTGGCGCATGAGGGTTGCCGACCAGGTCGGCACGGAAACTGTTGTAGGTTCCTTCGGTCTCTGATTCATCGACGGCACTGATTGGGTACCAGAAGCCGCTCTGAATTTGGTAGATGCCGTTCGCTTGCCAGCCACGAGTTAGTTTGTCCGCCACGCCACTTAAGCCCGACCCAAAATGGTTGCCCCTGCCAAAGGGGAGTTCATAGGTTGCGCTGATAACGAGCCTTTGCCGGACATCGAAATTGGTATTTCCGTAGTCAGCGTTTCGGTCCCACATGTATTGGGGCTCATCGATCGTCTCGGAGTCAATGGACAGATTATGGCTCCAAGAGTAGGCAGTCTGCATGTAAAAGCCTCTACTGAAGTGCTTCTCCACACGCAGGTTCAATGCCTCATAGTTCCCTTTGTTTGCGCTTTCGTCTAGAAAGCAACACGCGATGTTGTAGTAAGGGAACACAATCGAAGAGACGTCTCCCGGGGTGGCAAGGACGCCCTGATACTGAGGAAGACGGGCGTTCAGACGCTTAGAGCTGTTTCCAAGGTAGCCTACGTCGAGTACCCAGTCCGACCCCACGAGCCGCTGCACATCAAAGCTCCACTGCTCCGTATAGGGAAGGCGCGTATTCCTATCCATACCGAAGGTGCCACTAATAGGAGGATAGGGCGCAGGAGTGACGGGCGCAGGAAAGAGGGCATCAAGGTCAGGAGGATTTTGGGGCGTGTAATCCCGACTGAAAGCAGTCGTGTAGGGGACCGAATCAATACCAGTGTTTTCGTCGCTCTGATAATTGCCATAGAAAATCCCAAAACCGCCTCGCAACACGGTGTTGTTGCTCGCGAAGGGGCGGTAGGCAAAGCCGACACGCGGACCGTAATCCCTATAATCAGGGTTCATTATGCCACGAGGGCAATCCGAGACTAGGTAGGGGTCGTTGAGCAGCGCCACCTCCTGGGGATTTGGCGTACATATTCGGCCGCCGGGATACGTCAAATCTACGCCGCTGACTCTGTTCATTGCCTCCGTATAGGGTTCCCGATATTCCCATCGAAGGCCCAAATTGAGCGTCAACCGCGCAGAAACCTTCCAGTCATCCTGAATAAATAGGTTCGGGCTAATGGAGTGAAGGTAAGCTTGATTCCCACCGTTTGCATCTCGGGCGAAATCTGTTAAGCCGAGCAGAAAATCTGCCATCCCGTTTCCACTGGGATTCAGGGGTCCCTGTGTGAAAAGTCCACTAAAATAAAAGTTGCCTCGCTGAACATCCGAATTTACATCATTATACAGCCAATGGTAGAATTCAATGCCCATTCTTATGCTGTGTCTACCGCGGGTGTATGTCAGCGTGTCGGCGAAGCTATAGGAATTTGTGAGGAACGCATACGGCGCGAACGATCTGCTGCCGTATGTGCCGTAGCCAGTGATGATAAGGGTGGGTGTTCCGAGCTCATTCGGGGCTGTGTTCATACCGGTAAAGATATCCTGCGCTGCTCCCTTAAAGCCGGATTGAAGTGACTGAGACGAGAAGGGTCGCACGAAACCCACCCGTAACTCGTTAATAACGCGGGGTGAAAACAAGTGGTTAAAGCCGAGGGCGACACTCCTCCCGTTCTGAATCCAAACTCCGCCGGATAAAGGATACACACTGGGGGAGACGATATTCTCGTTCTGGATTGTGGCCCTGGCGAAGAGTGAGTCCCGGTCAGAGATCTTACCGTCCACCCGCACGGTCTCAATGTTTATCGTGTCAGGTGTCACGAGATATGCCACCTCATTGATGTCTCCAGGCAGAGAGGTGTTCGGTGGGGCAAACATTCCCTCGGCAATTATCTTTGCAATCTTCGGGTCGATCAGGTTGGATATATTATTTCCGGGGTACTGCACCCCGGTCACGTAATTGTAGATGGGCGCATCGGCCGAAAAGTCTCCCGATAGCTCGGCTGTGGTAGGCATGGTGCCCTCTTGGAGGTTGAAAGTGTGGTTCCGAGTGCCTTCGTAGTCGCCGAAGAAGAACCACTTGTCACGCTTAATGGGTCCTCCGAGACTGCCTCCGAACTGGTTGTAGCGCAACTGGCCCTTTGACCTGTTCGTTACGGGATTGGTATAATCAAAGAAGCCCCGAGCGTCCAAGACGTCATTGCGAAAGAAATCGTACCCCGTGCCGTGAAACTTGTTGCTTCCCGATTTAATCGCGATCTGAACCTGACCCAGGCCACGGCCAAACTCGGCGGTGTAATCCTGGTTCATGATCTTGAACTCTTCAATCGCATCAATAGGCGGGGTAACTGCAATGGTTTGGAACCCGGGGTCATTGTTCTCCAGCCCATCAATGTAATAGGAGTTCGCGTCATCCCGCCCGCCCGCTACCCACAGTCCCCCTCCTGCGAGTCCCGTGCGGAAAGTTCCCGTCGTCTCGGCGGGGATAATTGCTGTATTTTCACCTGATGTGGTAGCTGGCTCGTTTATGGCCCCACCGGAAAGCGCTGCCAAGGCTATAAAGTTGCGGCTCACCAAGGGCAGGTCCACGATCTCCTTGTTCTCGACAACCTTTCCGATGGTGCTGGTGTCGGTCTCGATGAGTTGCCCCGCGGTAGCGGTGACCTCCATCCTGGTCGTAACTGCGCCGGGTTGAAGCACGGCGTCTACACGAAGCTGCTGATCGACGTGGAGGGTGAGCGCGGTCGCAACAAACGACTTAAAGCCCACAGTCTCCACCGTCACTTGATATGCGCCGGGGAATAAATTAGGGACACTGTATTCACCCGCCGCGCCGGTTGCGACTTTACTCGCCACTCCTGTGCCCACGTTGGTGACCGTAACGTTAGCATTAGGCACTACTGCGCCCGATGAATCAGTGACGGAACCGACAATGGTCCCGTACGCCTCTTGCGCTTGGAGCGATTGCGGAACAATCCCAAGCGTAAGCACGAACAAAAAAATGGCAATCCCTTTCATTTTTCCTCCTTATTTGCCTGACCGAATTTCTGAAATTCACATTACGCCCCCTATCGTGTACGGGGAGCTGAGATTTGTCAATGCTTCTGGTATTCGCTCTTCGAACAAAATCGGATATTATGGGGCAGGCGGTTTTTAAACCTTTTCTTGTACATCTGGTGAAAGAGCGGATGAAAACCTGTTACGCCATGCGGCAAGGGCGAATAGACCATTTATGAAACTACTTGCGCACTCGGATATTCTCCCTACTCAGCCGCCGAACGTCGCCCCTCTGATTGGGTAGCCTAAATCGTTCTGCGTGCGCAACGGAGCTGCTGGAAACGCTGCTTGACGTGAACCCCTGGAAACTTTGCAAGCCGCTAAGTGGGAACAGGGCCAACGCAACACCGGGGCACGTCCGCTGCGGGATGCACACTGTACGCACACTTACCGCGAATAAAGACGCGGGGGAGTTTGAGTTCTCACAATCACCGAAGATCTCCGCGACCGAGAGTTCGGCGTCTGGCTGAAGGGGAATACACTGAGCGGGCTGGGTCTGCTCATCAGGGATTGGGTGGCGGGAAAAACCCAACATGATGACCTGCCGACCGAGGCGGCGAGTCCAGTTCACGGCGACAGCGTGACTGCTGAATGAGCTGTGTGGAGGCCAAGCAGGAGCCGAAACTGCGCAGAGTGATGGTACACTGGCTGCGCTCTGAAATGTTCGCAATTGATGAAGCGAGTCACATCTCATTGGCGGATCAATGAGCGGGGTTTTTGTCGGGTGGGGCAGCGGCCGTGATCATGGTGGAATTAAGCGGAAACGGATATCCAAAGGGCAGGTGCGAGAAAAGTGGAACTGCTCGCGCTATTGGTGCGGCAAATAATTCTACCCGGTGTATTGACTAATACAACAACGTCAGGTTATTGTCCCCCTCCCGCATGGGAGGTGCTACCCTCCTGTACATGACCGAGAGCGAAATCGAGAAATGTCGAAACCGTTTGGAACAATTCTTGGCCGACCTGCTGGAACCGCTGGGGCGCCGCGAGCGACGCTATTGGAGCTCGGTGTACGTGCGCGGCCTGTTGCTGGACGGCGAACGCAAATCCATCGAGCCGATGGCGGGGCGTCTGCCGGAGGGAAACGTGCAGGCGATGCAGCAGTTGATCGGACAGAGTCCCTGGCCTTGGGCTCCGGTTTGGGAACGGCTGGCCCGTCGCATGAGCGCGGAATTGTCTCCCGACCCGGTGTGGGTCATCGACGACACGGGGTTCCCCAAACAAGGTCACCACTCCGTGGGAGTGGCGCGCCAATATTCGGGCACGCTGGGCAAGACGGCGAATTGCCAAGTGGCGGTGAGCCTGCATCAGGCGGGAGCGGAAGAAAGTACGATCCTGGACTGGCGACTCTACTTGCCGGAAAGTTGGGTTCAAGATCCCCAGCGGCGAGCCGAAGCGGGTATCCCCGAGGCAGTGAAGTTCCGGACGAAATGGCAACTGGCTCTGGAATTGATCGACGAGGCGCTGGTTTGGGGCCTGCGCGGTGGGGTGGTGTTGGCGGACGCCGCTTACGGTGAGGTGACGGAGTTCCGCGACGGACTGGAGGCTCGCCAACGTCCTTATGTGGTCGGTATCCCTTCGTCCTTGGGGGTGTGGGCCCAGCCACCTCGGATGCACAAACTGCAAGCGCGGGGTCGAGGGCGTCCCCCGAGTGTTTATCACTATGGCGACACGCGCCCCCCTCGGTTCGAGAGGTGGCGGAGAAGGCCCGGGGATGGAAGCAAGTCCGCTGGCGAGAAGGTACGAAAGGCTGGCTGGAGTCGCGCTTCCACGCCTGCCGCGTCCGACCCTCGCACAGTTTCAACGAAGGCCAGCCACCCCATAAGGAGGTCTGGTTGCTGGTGGAATGGCCGCGCGGCGAGAGGGAGCCCACGAAATACTTTCTCTGCGACCTGCCACCACACTACACGCTGCGGCGACTGGTGCGCATCGCCAAAAGTCGGTGGAAGATCGAACGGGACTATCAACAACTCAAGGAGGAGCTGGGGCTGGATCACTACGAAGGCCGCAATTGGACGGGCTGGTATCATCATGTGACGCAGGTGATGTTGGCGCACGCCTTCCTGACCTTGGAGATGTTGCGCATTAAAAAAAACTTCTGGGTGGACCCTGCCACAAACGCGCCGTGAGATCCAACGGCTGTTGTTCACTTGGACCGGGCGTTGCGCGTATTGTGGCAGCAAGATTCGCAAAAGCAACCGACCACCTTAACTTAACGTAGTAGTACCTGAATCCGGCGTGAAAGAGCCCATTTTAGCTCAGGTGATGGCCCGAAGCTTCGCAATCTTGGTGAGGATGTGGTGGGCCAAGTTTTCAATCTGGGGTGTTTTGTGAAGCCGAAGGACCGGTCGATTGTGGGGCCGAACGAGTGCGCCCGGAAGCAGAAAGAGCTTGTGACGAAGCGTCCGGAGGGTGAAGCTTTGCCAATCATCGGGCAGGCATGCACGCTGAAACGCCGTGACGAGGTTATAGGCAAAGCGGATGACCTCAAGATAGAGGTTGTTGGCCGCGAAAGCACGCGTGGGGATGTTGGCGAACGCGAAATCCTCGCGCAGTTCGCGGATGCGTACTTCGATGGCGGCTCGACCGTCGTAGAAATGCCAGACACCCTGCGGGGTGAGGTCCATGTTGGTGACCCAGCCTCGATAGTAGTAGCGTCCGAGTTGGAACAGCGTCAGATGATGTTCCGCCGTCTCGACCAATCGGCGGGCAACCACATGGCGTCTGGGTTCCAACCAAACGTGGGCTTGGTATTCGCACTCCGCCATCTCCCAGTCGGCGTTGACCCGCTGGTAGTTCAATCCCGGGAGAAGGTGGCGCAGGGGCTTCCGGATCTGGGCCACGACAGCGTAGCGAGTATCGTGATCCTCCAGTTCGGTTAAGAAGGCGTCATCCCAGAAGGCCGCGTCGGCACGGACCCGAACGTCACGAACGCCGGAGGGCAAGTTGCCCAACAGTCGCGGAAAAGCTCGACCGTGCCGCTGTGCGGATCGGTCTTGCCTGGGCGCAGGGATGCACCCAGCAAGTGGGCCGAGCCGGCTTCGACGCAGAGCAGCGGTTGATAGGATCGCTTACCACGATAACGAGGGTTGTAGCCGACCGATGCACCCACTTGATGTCCGAAGGTGGTCACGACGGTGCTGTCCAGGTCCAAGATCAAGCGAGAACGGTGAGTGGGGAAATGGATCACGAATTGTAGCAGTCGGTCGTTGGCGCGGCGAAGTTGGAGCGCGAACGATTCGGGAGCGCCGAGTAAGAAACGCCGAAGAGTCTGCGGGTCGGGGAAGCGCGGCAGGCCCGTCAAAAATTGGAACGTGCCGTTGGAACGCAGCAACGACGCGGTTTCGATGCGATCCAAGCCTAGGATGAGGGGCCAGGCAAGGGCCAGTACCATCTGGGACAGACTGTAGTCGGAGTTTCGACG
>Ga0181539_1004072_pt1 | contig 12817 bp, 7 predicted proteins | sample PEATcosm2014_Bin_46_FD_119767 | JGI IMG/M metagenome (GOLD analysis project Ga0181539, IMG submission 119767) | Peatland microbial communities from MTU Mesocosm Facility, Houghton, MI, USA - PEATcosm2014_Bin23_60_metaG | ecosystem: Environmental > Terrestrial > Soil > Wetlands > Peat | place... | reverse complement strand
TCATGAAATCCATCCACGACGAGGAACTGCACGAGACGCTTTGCCGCTGCGATCTCGTCCTGGCCGACGGCGCGCCGCTGGTGTGGGCATCCCGTCTGTTGGGGACGGGCCTGAAGGAGCGCGTGACCGGAGCCGATCTGGTGCCGCAACTGGCCAGATTGTCGGCCCGGCGCGGCTATCGGATCTTCCTGCTGGGTGCTGAAGAGGAGAGTTCCGCCGGCGCAGCGGCCTGGATGGAGAAGAGTTATCCGGGCGTCTGCATTGCGGGACGCTATTGCCCGAAGCAGCAGCCACTGGAAGAGATGGATCACGAGGAAATACTGTCGAGGATCGAGGCGGCCAGGCCGGACATTCTCCTGGTGGCCTTTGGAAACCCCAAGCAGGAAAAATGGCTGGCCATGCACCGGTTCAGGCTGGAGGTGCCGGTTTGCATCGGAGTAGGCGGCTCGCTGGACTTTTTGAGCGGCAAGGTTGCCCGCGCGCCTCAGTGGATGCAGCATTGCGGCCTGGAATGGTTCTACCGAATGATGCAGGAGCCATCGCGGCTGGCGAAGCGGTATCTCGGCAATGCGCTTGGTCTGGCACGCTATCTTCCCGTGCAACTTGCGGCAATGGCAATGCAGGGGAAACGGCGCCACCAGGCGCAGGTCACGAAAGAGATGGTGGGCAGGGCAACCGTCATGCGCATTGACGGCGATTTCACCGGCGCGCTGTTGCCGCGATTTGAATCCGACGTGCGGAACGCGGTTCTTTCCGGATCTCACGTGGTGCTCGACATGAGCAACACCGCTTACATCGGGGCCGACGCTCTGGCCTCGCTGATTTACGTGATGAATGTTGCCCGGTCGTGGAAGCGTGAACTGTGGCTGGCGGGGTTGGATCGGCTTCTGGTCCACGTTGTAGGCGCTTCCAAGCTGCGACTCTTCTTTCGCATGGCCCCAAAAGTCGCCGAGGCATTGCGCCGCATCCAGCCGGAGTCGCTGCCGGTTCCGCAACCCGGCAAGGACTGGGCGTTTTGCCGGATTGGCGGCAAGCTGATTCCAATTCACGTTCAGGAAGTGCCCGACGTGTACCGTCAGGTGCGGCAACTGCTCAGCCGAGGACTTACACATGAACCGATTCCGGTCCTGCCGCCAAATCGTCCGGAGGCAGACGCGCTCATCGAGGAATTGGTTTCCGCGGATGTCGCATAGATGCTTGCCGAGGGGGTAAGCCGCTGCGCATCGGCCGGATAAACGAAACGCGCAATCGCGGCCGACGAGATAGAGTCCCAGGCACTGGCTTCCGCGCAACAGCAACTTCTTTCTGTCAGGCAAGTCGGAGTTCGATCGTATGCTTCTGTCGCACGTGTTCGACGTGATCGGGATCGCGGTGGTGCTGGCGACGCTGCCATTGCTCGTGGAGCTTCTCGTTCTGACCTCAGCTTCTCTGTTGCCATCCGCGCACGCCAGAGAACAAGATGCAGGAGCGGAGGATCTTCCGCTTACTGTTCTGGTTCCGGCTCACAATGAGGAAGCTCTGGTCGGACGCTGCATCCGCAGCATAGTGTCCTCGGCCGGTCCTGGCGTGGATCTGGTGGTGATCGCGCATAACTGCGTGGATGCGACGGCGGCCGAGGCCGAGGCTGCCGGAGCAAGGGTTATGGTGCTGAACGATCCCGCTCGGAAAGGCAAGGGCTACGCGCTGAGTTATGGTTTTGCCGCGGCTCTGTCCGGACCTTCGCGGGCAGTGCTGGTAATAGATGCGGACTCCGTCGTCAGCGCTGGCCTGATCGCGACGGTGCGGCAGAGGTTTCTGGACGGCGCACAAGCGGTGCAATGCCGTTATGACGTCTACAACTCCGAGGAGGACCGTCGCACCAGGCTGATGGCGCTTGCCTTTCGAGGATTCAATGTGATTCGTCCGCGCGGCCGGGAGCGTTTGGGGCTTTCGGCGGGAATTCTGGGCAACGGCTTTGCTCTTCACCGGGATGTGTTGACCAGGATTCCGTACGGAGCCTATTCCGTGGTTGAGGATCTGGAATACCATCTCGCTTTGGTTCGAGCCGGCATTCGCGTGGAGTTTGTCGACACGGCCGCGGTCAGCGGCGAGATGGCGCGTTCCGATCGTGGCGCGCGCGCGCAGCACGCTCGATGGGAAGGCGGCCGACGGCGAATGATGAAGCGGTGGGCTCCCAAGCTGATGGGAGACGTGCTGCGCGGACGATTGCGGCTCATCGAGCCGCTTCTCGACCTGTTGGCTGCGCCCATCGCCACCGAGGTATGTCTACTGGTGGTTGCCGCCTGCCTGCCTGTTGCGTCGCTCAGGCTGTACGCGCTGGCAGCGGTTCTTGTGCTGACCCTGCATATAACGGCGGCTGCCGCTTGCGGTTCCGGCTTCTGGGGAATGATGAGAGCTTTGGCGACTGCTCCCGTTTACTGCCTCTGGAAACTGTGGATTCTCCCCGACGTATGGCGCGCTTCTCGCGCAGATTCCGCCTGGGTGCGCACTGCGCGCGACACTCCGGGAGATGGTCAATGAGCCGGCGCGAGGTGCTGAACGCGCCATCGAATCAACGCCCAGTCTCTGCGGTGACACTCGCCGCGCGCTTCTCGAACCGCTACGCCGCACAAGTAATGAAGGAGTTATCCGTGAATCTGCTGAATCATCGTTATGCGCTCACTCTATGCGGTCTTGCTGTTCTTGCGCTCGGCTTGGCCTTTCCGCGGCCCGCCGGAGCCAGGCAATCAGACGACCAGCCGGCGGCCGGCGATTCGCCTCGAACCGTGCAGGGAAGCGGCGATTCCAATCAGGGGGACCCGCCCGGTCCGACGCTGAAACTGAACCCTATCGAGGCATTGCGCAGGTTCGAGCCGGCCGCGGATGAGGAATACACGCTGGGAGCGGGCGATGAAATCTCCATCCAGTATCCCGGCCGGCCCGACTTAGCCAGCAAGGATGTGATTGGACCGGACGGACGCATGACACTGCCGCTGGCCGGGCCGATCAAACTGGCCGGCCTGACCCGCGAAGCAGCGGGGCAGAAGATCGTCGAGGCGCTGTCGCCTTACTACACAAAACTGACAGCGACCGTCGAAGTGGAGAAATACGGCTCGAATCACGTCACTCTGCTGGGGGACGTAAAGAATCCTGGAATCGTGAATTTCGACCAGACGCCGACCCTGCTGGAGGTGCTTTCCAGAGGCGGCATCGAAACCCGCCCCGATGGCAGTATCCCGGAGCAATGCGTAATCTACCGGGGAGACCAGGTGTACTGGGTTGAACTGCAGGAACTGCTGTCGTCTGGCAGCCCGCTGGCAGACCTTCGTTTGCGCCGCAACGACGTGGTGTTTGTGCCCGCCTTGTCGACAAGAAACGTAACCATCATGGGACAGGTGCAGCATCCGGGGCTGATCGCCCTGAAGCACGACTCGACGCTGTCCTCGGTTCTGGGTGAAGCAGGCGGGTTGAGCGACAATGCCGGCGGGAACCCGGAGATTCAGATCGTCCACCGCTCCAAGGGAGGCAAGACTCAGTATGTTCGCTTCAACGACCTACTGAAGCCGAATGGAGGCATGGAGGTCACGCTCAATCCCGGCGACATCGTCTACGTGCCCAAGAGCGGAATGGCCAAAATGGGCTTTGTGATGCAGCAACTGGCGCCCTTCCTAACAATGGGAAGTTTTGCGGCGATGGCCGCTCGCTGACTTGGAAAGGTTGGTCATGATGAATTCAATGCCTGACAATTCGCTTCCGGGAAACTCGAAGAGCCTGCCATCGGTGCCGCTGCGCCGGGCGGGGAGTTCCTCTGAAGGGTCGCGTCCAACTGTCAATGTGGTCGGCAGTCTTCTCCGCCACTGGTATGTCGCCGCGCTGGTGTTTCTGGTCCTTCTCGCCTGCGGCGCTTTCGTCCTATGGAAGAAAGCCAAGCCGGAATACGAGTCTCACAGCGTGGTGTATTTATCGCCCAGGTTCCCGAAGATGCTGGCCAGCGACAGCGAGGTTGAACTTCCTTACGACTCCTATGTCCAGGATCAAATCCAGACAGTGACGCGGCACGACATCATCGCGGATGCCATCGCGAAGCTTCCCTTGGCCGTGCGGCGCAGGGGAGGCTTGCCTTTGTCCTACGAGGGCCCAGCGTTGCCCTATGAGATTGAGGTCTTGCAGAAGAAGCTCGAAGTGAAGAGACTCGGTTCGACTTATGAGATGTCCGTCGCACTGCATGACGCTACGCCCAACGATCTTGCCCAGATTGTGAACACTGTCACCGACACGTACGTGGAGCGCATGAAGAGCGAGGAGTTTTACGGGCTGGACCTTCGCCTGGATACCCTCCGGCAGGAGAAGGTCCGGCTGCAGAAGGAGATGGACGATGGTCTGGCAGAACAGGCGCAGCTCATGCAGCAACTTGGCGTGGCCACGTTGTCGACCAAAGAGGGGTCAACGAACATTTATGACGCGACGCTGCAGAAGCTGAGCGACCAACTGGTCACGGCGCGGATGCAGCGTCAAGCGGCGGAGGCGCAACTGGCCGCGGAGGTGAAGGGAAGCGGGTCTGGGGTATCTACCGTGATGGAGGCCAATGCGGATGAAGCAATCGCTTCCGACGCAGGACTGTCCGCCGTGAGAACATCGCTGAGCAGCCGAAGAACCGCGTTAATAGAAGAGATGAACGGTCTGCGCCCGGATCATCCGATTTACCAGAAAGACAAGGATGAACTGGATTCAATCGAAGGGCAGATGAACGACCTGAGACGCAAGGCGGGCGAAAACCTTCAGGACAGGCTGCGCCAGGAAGTGACGCGCACGCGCATGATCGAGCTCCAACTAACACAGGAACTGGCGCAAAGGACGCACTCGGCTGCGTCGGCAGCGCCCAAATTCCAAAGAGCTGCGGCGCTTGGGCCGGAGATCGACAGCCTGCAAAAGGCATATAGCGCAATCGACGACCGCATCCGCGACCTCGAACTTGAGAGCAGTTCGCCTGGGTCAATCCATGTCTCCTCAAGAGCGCTCACACCGCTTAACGCGGAACCGAGCAAACTGCGAATCTATTTGCTAGCTCTGGTCCTGCTCAGTCTTGCCTGCGCCGTTGCCGCTCCGGTGGGGATCGACTTTCTGGACAACAGGATATTTACCCCTCAGGATGTCGAGCAGGTAGTGGGCTTCCATCCGCTGGGCGTGCTGCTTGACAATCGCGAGTTCCGCCGGGAGATTGCCGGAGAATACTATTTGCGCTTGGCCGCCGGCATCGATCATGCAGTCCGGAACGCGGGGGCGCGGATCTTCCTGTTTACATCTCCCACGCATGGCAGCGGAACGAGCACTGTTGTGAGAGAGCTGAGCGATAAGCTGCGCAGTCTCGATCTGAGGACGCAGACGATCATGGCATCCGCATCCGAAGGGCTGGAAACCAACCCGGATGACACTTCCTGGCGCTCCCAACTGCTTCTGCAATGGCAGAACAGGACCGATGAGATCCGGCTCGCCACAATTGCACCGATCACAGCGGCTCATGACCGCATGGAATTCCGCAAGGGACAAGAGGCGCCGACCCTCAATTCGGTGGTGCTGGGGTTGCACCACGTGAGCGACCAGTACGATGTGGTTCTTATCGATGCGAGTCCGCTGCCAATTTCCGCGCATACCGAGTACCTGGCGCGGGTGTCCGATGTAACTGTCCTTGTGGTCAGGTCCAGCGCGACGACCAAGCAGGAACTGGATCGCGCCGCGCGACTGCTCGAACGTCTGGACGTTGCCGGCGTTGCGGTGGTTCTGAACAAGATGAGTATGGAACGAGCGGATCGCGCCCTCAAGAAAGAACTACATCGTTATGAACAATCGTTCCGGCAGCGTCGTTCAGCATCCGTAAAGGAGTCTGTGCGGCGGGAGAAGGTCCGCGCCTGACGGCGGGAATGCAAGCCAACCCGGTTCAGTGCGACTGACCTCGGGAGGAAGGCCATCCCGCGGCAATGAGCCCGCGGTCAGTCTATGCGTCCACTTGAAGTTTCCCTCGTTTTCCTGATCGCTGTCGCGTCGGCATGCCTGTTAATGGGCCGCTGGCCGCGAACCGGCCGCCTGTTCGTGGCTGTCGCCTTGGTGGCGGCTATTGCACATGGAGTTTTCGAGGGTGCACACTGGCAGATGATCCCCGCCTATGCAGCAACCGGGATTCTCTGCCTTGCGGTTTGGAAGCCCGGCGGAGCCAAGACTCGACTTCGGACATCCACTGCCTGGTCGGCGCTGCTGCTTGCAGCTGCGAGCGTATTGCTGTCGCTCTTGCTGCCGATGTTTCGCCTGCCCGGACCCACAGGGCCCTATCCGGTCGGTACGTCGATCCTGTACTTCAAGGACTTGGCGCGCATTGAGGATGCAGAGCCCGGTGGAGGTTCTCCGCGAGAACTGATGGTCCAGCTTTGGTATCCCGCTGAGCTTTCGCACAACCGTTTAGCCCCTTACCGCGAACCGCGGGAGACCAACGCCCTCAGTTCTTACCAGAGCTTGCTTCCGACGAATTCGCGGGTGGATGCCCAGGTTGCAAGCGCGGGCGCTCCATTTCCCGTAATCCTCTTTAACCATGGCTGGCGCGGCAGGCGGACCAATGACACCTTTCTGACCGAGGAACTGGCGAGTCACGGATATATCGTCGCCAGCATCGATCACACCTACAACGCAAGCCTGGTTGCATTCCCGGACGGGCGGGTTGTGCATGGAAATGCTGCCAACGACATTGACGCTCCAGAAAGCAGTACTCCGGAGCGTGTGAGGACAATATGGAACCGGGAGTTGGCGAAGTGGGTGGCAGACCAGCGATTCGTTCTCGATCGCCTGGAGGCCATGAACCGTGCCGCCGGCACACCTTGGTTCGGACGCATGGACACCAATAGGTCAGGGGCCATCGGGCACTCGTTCGGCGGGGCAGCGGCCACTGCGGTGTGCGCCGAAGATCGGCGGGTTCACGCAGCAGTGAACATGGACGGGTGGTTCTTCGACGCAATTCGCGAACGAGGTCCGAAGCAGCCGTTGCTGGTCATCGATGCTTACACTGTCCAGGTGGGCGAAACTCCCGGTCCAAGCGCGAAGGTGGAAGCTGCTCTTGACACGACAGACTTTGCCGATATGGAGGCTTCGCTGCGCAGATTCGGCGGGTATCTTCTGTCGGTGAAAGGCGCGGCCCACGAGGACTTCACGGATCAGCCTCTCGTCTCACCGTTGCGCATGGTGTCGCATAGCGGAGCACTTCCTGCCCGGCGAATTCAGAACATTGTGCGCAGCTATGTGGTAGCTTTCTTCAACCAGACGCTTCGCGGCGATGATCCCGGGGTTCTTCGCGCGCACTCCGGCCCATTTGCCGAGGCTTCGCTCGACGCATGGCCAGCAAACTGAGCGACTGATTGCAAGGCGGACAAACGAATCGCCGGAAGTAGAGGGCGCTGCGGCAAAGGAATCGTCGAGCGGCGCTCACGCATCCAATACTTATCAGCAGCGATGCAACCCAAGCGAATCCGCGCCGAGAGCGGCGACTTAAGCATAAAACAAATTGCGCGCAATAACCCGCGGAATCAGACCCCGCGACAGGAGGATCGACATATGTCAAACCACATCGAAATCAGCGATGCCCTGAGCACAGGCGTTTTGTCCATCGCGGTCATCAGCCCCGACGCGGAACGCCGCAAAGCGGCGCTAGTCGAACTGAGCGGGTGTCACAGCGGCCCCGTCCGGGAGTTCACTGCCCACTATCCCGCCCTTGACGAGGTGTCGAGGGTGATCGGCCATAGCTTCGACGTCGTCCTTGTGGACCTGGACAGCGATCTGGAGTACGCTCTCGATCTGGTAGAGACAATCTGCCGCCATGACCTTGCAACCCCAATGGTCTATTCGGCGCATGCCAGTCCGGACCTGCTGGTCCGCTGCATGCGCGCCGGCGCCCGCGAGCTTCTCTCGCTGCCCTTCAGCTGCGGTGAGATGGCCGAGGCGCTGGTTCGAGTTTCGGCCCTCCTGTCCACAGCCCGCCCCGCCAAGAAGACCGACGGCAAGCTGCTCGTGTTTCTCGGCGCCAAGGGCGGTTCCGGAGTGACAACCGTGGCCTGCAATTTTGCCGTGTCGCTGGCCCAGGAACACCGACAGAGAACCCTGTTGATCGATCTCAATCTCCCTCTGGGAGACGCCGCGATCAGCCTGGGAATCAAGGCTCAACACTCGATTGTCAACGCATTTCAGAATTCCAGCCGGCTGGATTCGCATTTTCTCTCCACCCTGCTGGTTCGGCACGACTCGGGGTTATGCGTGCTCGCGGCGCCCAGTGAATTGGCCACCACGTATGTCTCGGTTGAGGCCATCGACAAACTGCTGGAAGTCGCCCGTCAGGAATTCGACTATGTGGTGGTCGATGCGGGGTCTAAGCTCGACCTGCAGCGGAAGCATCTGTTCGACGATTCCGCCACGATCTATCTGGTTACGCAAGCCGGCATTCCCGAACTGCGCAACTCACATCGCCTTGTCTCGCAGCTCTCGGCCGCAGGCAGCCCCAAACTCGAAATCGTGCTCAACCGGTACGACTCTCGCAACCTGGAAATCGATGAAGAGCATATTACATCGGCTCTCAAAAGGCCGGCCAACTGGAAGATTCCCAACAACTATGCCGCTGTGCGCCGGATGCAGAACACGGCCATTCCGCTCACCGAAGGTGGCTCGCACATTGCACGGGCAATCCGCCAGATGACCAATTCCATATGCGGCCGGCCCGCTATCCCGGAAAAGAAGAGAGGGTTCAGTTTCTTTGGCTGGGGTTTCTATCCCGAGGGAAGGAAAGCACGGCTTGCAGTTTCCGGCTAAGGAAGCCCTGCCCCTGCCATGCTGGCGCGCCGCAGTATCCCCCGTGAACCAGAGCGGGTTCGGCGAACTTCCCCTCCCGGCGGGGAACGCAGATTCCAGAGCGAGAACCGTTTGTCTCAAACTTCCAACCGATTCTCCAGACCCAGCTGGGTTTGGGAGGCTCTATGCCCGCATCCTCCGATATCCGACCGCCTCAAGAGCACGGCCTTTACCGTCATGCAAAGGGCGAAGCAGGCTGTGAAGGGGCGGCCGCACATCCCGGCGGAAGCGCGCGAGCAGAACAGAAGGATCGCCCAACTGTCAGGGCTGCGCTGAAGCTGGATGGGACTTCAGCGAAGGATTCAGACACGCAGTTCGGCCAGAGTTGACCCGATCGTTTGCAGCATGGGGCGCTGGGGAAAGAAGTGGCCTCCGGGAAGGATCTGCATTCCGAATCGCTGGCGGGTATGGCGCTTCCAGGCAAGTAGCTGATCCCAGCTCACGGTTGCATCGTTCATTCCCGCAAAAACTGTGATCGGGCAGTCCAGCGGTTCGTCCTCCCGAAAGCAGTAACTCTCAACCACCGCGATATCGGCCCGCAAAATCGGAAGGAAGACATCCTTGAGCGCCGGATCACCCAGAAGCTCCGACGGGATTCCATTGTAGCGGCGAGTCAATTCCTCCACGAATTCGCGATCGGCGAGCGAGTGCAGAAGCCTGGTGTCGCTCGGTGCATCCGGCGCGCGGCGGCCGGAAAGAAAGAGCCAGGCCGGCATGGAATGTCCGTCGCGCCTCAGCCTGCGCGCCCACTCGAAGGCCAGCAATGCACCCATGCTGTGTCCGAAGACCGCGTAGGGGATGTCCAGCCAAGGCCGTAGTTCCCGGCTCATGGCGTCGAGGAGCGGATCGATCTGGTTGTAAGCGGGCTCGGAGAGACGAGTCTCCCGGCCGGGCAGCAGAACCGAAGATATCTGCACATAAGCAGGCAGTTCGGCATTCCAGGGACGATATGCGGCGGCGCCGCCTCCCGCATGGGGCAGACAGAACAGGCGCACGCGCGGATTCCCACCGGCGGGGCGGGACTGAAGCCAAGGTGTACTCCTACTCAAGACAGCCTTCCTCCGGGTTCGATTCTACCCGACATAGCCACAGCATTTAAGCCGGCGGAGGAGGCATGAGAAACCGCCGGCCTTCGGGTCTCTGAAAGTCCTGTTGAGCGCTGGAAAGTCGTTTGAATCGATACGAAGGTCCAGGCCGGACACTTTTCCTGAAAGTCAGTGTCCACGTTGTCCCCTGAGTTCTTGAATGTGCGAGGTCATCGGAAAGAGATATGGCAACATCCGGTTTTTGGCAAAGGATTACCGCAAACATATCATCCACGCAGGAATGGTCGGAAAGGCCAGCGGCGGGTTCTTCGCGCATCTCGCGAGGCATGGTCTCGCTGTGGATGGTCCTGGATGGGATCACGATCTTCGTGTCCGCATTGCTAGTCACGATCTACGAGCAGCACACGGGACCGGTAGCCGGCGCAAAGAGCCTCTGGCACGGCACGTTGATTCAAGGCAGTTCGATAAGAATAATGCTAGCGGCCCTGTGCGGGTTTGCCGCGACTCTCATGATCACCAGCCGGCGATTGCACTTGTACACGCCCGCGCGCTTGAGCGGCATTCTGCATGAGCAAAGGCTCAGCGTGGAAGCCTGCTTTACATCCGGGCTGCTGCTTACCGGCACGCTCTTCCTGGTTCACGCGGAAGACATTCCCCGCGGCATCGTGATCATCACCATCCTACTGGTTACCATCGGCCTAAGCCTGCGCCGGCTTGTTTACCGCTTGCTGCTTTACCACCGCTTCGAGCGCGGCATAGGCAGCCGCAATGTATTCATCGTCGGCACCGGACCGGAGGCGCGTGCGCTCCGCAATCATCTGGATAGGATCCGGCATCTTGGCTACAATTTCAAGGGTTTCATCGCGTTTCCCGGCGGCTGCCCCCGCTTTGGCGACCTCTCCAGCGACGTGGTGGGCACGCTCGACACGCTCTTCCAGCACACCCGCAAGCATTTTGTGGATGAAGTATTCTTCACCGCGCCCTGTGAGCAGCGCGGTATCGTCAAGGAGATGCTTGAGCAGGCCCGCGCCCAGGGCGTCGACATGCGCGTGGTTCCAGACATGTACGACGGGCTGGTTTGGGACAACCCCATCGAGTACATTGGCCAGTTCCCGACCATTCCACTGCACCATGGTTCCGTGCCTGAAATTGCTTTGTTGCTCAAGCGCTTTGTCGACATGATGCTCTCCACCCTGATACTGATCGCCATTTCGCCGGTGCTGCTGGCCATCGCCATCGCCGTCAAGCTGGATTCCCACGGCCCGGTCTTCTATCACTCGAAACGCATTGGGAAGAAGGGCCGCGTCTTCCGCTGCATCAAATTCCGCACCATGGTGAACGATGCGGAAGAACGCCGGGCCGACGTGATGCACTTGAATGAGCGCGAAGGTGTGCTGTTCAAGATCGCCAACGATCCCCGCATCACCAAGCTGGGCCGCTTCCTGCGCAAGTATTCCCTCGACGAGTTGCCCCAGTTCTTCAATGTGCTGCGCGGCGACATGAGCATCGTCGGCCCGCGCCCGCCGCTGGCCAGCGAGGTGCAGGCGTACCAGCTCAGCCACCTGCGCCGCCTCGACGTAACTCCCGGCATCACTGGCCTCTGGCAGGTACAGGCCCGCCAGGACCCCTCCTTCGACAGCTATATCTCTCTGGATGTGAGCTATATCGAGAACTGGAGCGTCTGGCTGGACATCAAGATCATTTTGCGCACGGTGGGCGTCGTTCTTGCTGGAACCGGCTCTTAAGTGCTTCTCCAGTCCCTGTCGCCTTTTCGGTTTGCGAGTTCCGAGACAGCCAACCCGGAAGCGACCATCCAGCGGAAACCGAAATCAGATAAAGAGGGAAGTGACAATTGCTTGAAACAATTCATCGTTTTTCACATCGAATCTGATATGGAAGCAGCCTTTCCCGCGCTGATTGGGCGGGAGTGACGAGGGCGAAGCCCGCGCGCGGCTGCAGCCGTCAGGCAGTTGACCGATTCAGCGCGCAACTGCTTGCGGCTCGCCGAGTAACAGGATCGCATTCCCCGAAACCGGTCCGATTCGGCCCTTGAATTCCGCGGCAATTTCAGTTTCCTACAATCCCAATCGGCACTCCCTGAGTGCATGGACGGAGGAGGTTCCATGGCTACAGCCATCCATCCAGCGGCGTCGTCGGCCGTCTTCCCTTGCGATGCGGAAACCGGCAGACTGTTTGCCGACAACTTCGACCATCGCCCGTTTGAGTTCCGCCACGCTCTCCATGCGATGGAGATCTTTCAGATGCCGGCGCTGCTGAGGCTCGCTGAGCGCTGCATGCAAAAGCGCCAGCACAAGAGCCACTACGAAACCGGCGAGCCAGTGGTGAACGGCTACTTCGGCAACAAGCCCGCGGACATAACTTTGGTTCAGGCGCTGGAGCGGATCGGGGAAAGCCGAAACTGGATCATTCTCAAGCGCATACATGAAGAGCCGGAGTACCGCGCGGCTCTGGAGTTATTCATCTCTGAGCTGTCGGAGCTTACGGGCGCGGATTTGCGCCGCCGCTATCGCGATCCGATTCTGACCATCTTCATCACCTCTCCCAACCGCATCACGCCCTATCATCTGGATGGCGAGGCAAATTTTCTGGCCCAGGTTCAAGGCAAGAAGTCCGTGTTCCTCTACAATGCGCACGACCCGCAGATCCTTACTCAAGAGGAACTGGAGCGCTACTGGACGGGACACCTGCTGGCTCCCAGATGGCGCGACGAGTTGTCGGAGGGGCACTGGCGTTATGAAATATCCCCCGGCGTGGGTGTCTTCAATCCTGCCACCTTCCCGCACTGGGTGAAAAATACCGACAATGTCTCCATATCCGTCAGCATCAATTTCAAGCGGGTGCGAAACGACACAATTGGGGCGCACCGGGCGAATTACTATGCGCGCAAGATCGGC
>Ga0181539_1004067_pt1 | contig 12826 bp, 13 predicted proteins | sample PEATcosm2014_Bin_46_FD_119767 | JGI IMG/M metagenome (GOLD analysis project Ga0181539, IMG submission 119767) | Peatland microbial communities from MTU Mesocosm Facility, Houghton, MI, USA - PEATcosm2014_Bin23_60_metaG | ecosystem: Environmental > Terrestrial > Soil > Wetlands > Peat | place... | reverse complement strand
TGCGATTTGCCTTATCGAGATATCGACGACCGCCCCGGTCATACCGAGCCAGCGAGGGGCCAGGGTGATAAAGATGTAAGCATATACGGAAAAAAAGAGGACCTGGAAAATTGAATTGAACGCCACCAGCCCTGCGCAATACTCCCGGTCACCTGCCGCAAGGTCATTCCACACGATCACCATTGCAATGCAGCGTGCAAGGCCGATGAGAATAAGGCCAACCATGTATTCGTGATGGCCGGAAAGAAATGTGACGGCAAGGAAGAACATCAGGATGGGGCCAATTACCCAGTTCTGGACCAGCGAAAGAGTCAAAACCTTGAAATTTCGGAATACCTGGCCCAACTGCTCGTACTTCACCTTTGCAAGAGGGGGATACATCATGAGAATCAGTCCGATAGCAATAGGTATATTGGTTGTCCCCACCTGGAAATAGTTGATCACATTCCGGATATTTGGGTTAAGATAGCCGCCCCCTACCCCAATAAACATTGCAAGGAATATCCAGAGTGTCAGGAAGCGATCCAGGAAAGAGAGCCGCCTGGCAATTGATTCCGTCATGATAGCCTCCATTTCTGACAAAATTATTATTCTTGAGAGATGCCCTTTTCTTCGAGCCAGAGCTTGATGCGCTTCTCAATTTGGTCACGCACTTCACGGAATTTCTGCAACTTTTCTTCCTCTGATCTTCCGACTGCCGCCGGATCATCAAAAGGCCAGGACAACCGGTGGCTGATTCCGGGAAATGCGGTGGGGCATTTTGCTTCCGCTTCAGCACAAACCGTAATCAAATAGGTGAAACTCATCTTGCCGAGGTACTCTTTAACACTTTTTGAGTGTTGGCCGGAAAGATCGATGCCGATCTCTCGCATCACGCGTTCGGTATAAGGATTTATAACGCTGGGCATAAATCCCGCACTATAAGCCTCAACATGCTTTCCGGCATACTTTCGCAGGAAAGCCTCCGCCATCTGGCTTCGAGCGGTATTGCCCGTACACAAAAAAAGGACGCGTTCATTCTCCATGGCCTGCTCCTTTTAAAGAATCCGGGAGTGATTCCACAAATTTTTTGATTTCGTCCCGCACACGCCTGTAGCAGGCCACCGCTTCATCTTCGGTTCGTGCCCCTGCGGCGAGCTTTGGAGGGTCATCGAAGCCAACATGCAAGACCTTGGTTTTAGCCGAGAAAAACGGACATGCCTCATGTGCATTGTCACAAAGCGTGATGACATAATCAAATTCAAGATGCTGCAAGGAGGCGACATCCTTAGAGTCTTGGCCGGACATGTCGATTCCTGCTTCGGCCATGACCTTGATTGCTCTGAGATCAACTCCCTTCGGCTCTATTCCCGCTGAATATGGCTCAATCAGGTCTGCTTTCAAATGACGTGTCCATGCCTCGGCCATCTGACTGCGGCAGGAATTGCCGGTACATAAGAAAAGCACCTTCAAAACATTTTGCGCTGAAGACATATTCGGCTTTCTCCTACGCTTCGAATTCGAAGTGCCCCAGATACCTTGCAAGCTTTGTCTTTCGCTCCCAGTCGAGCGGTGGGCAATCATCAGAGTCTTTGCCTCCCTCAGCAACCTGGGTGGCAAAGACCGTACACGTTGGCTGACCGCACTCACCACAGTTAGTCTTGGGGAGGAGTTTCAGGATTTCAAGCACCCTTGGCTTTGGAGCACTTTCGAAACGGGGCTGAATTTCTCCTCGGCGCTCCCAGGTACTGTTGATTTCCTCTCGAAGCCATTCAACGATTTTCTCCCCTTCTGCTTGGTCATTGAGGGCGTTTACGCAGATTTTCCTCGAATAAATCGCGATGAGTTTCCCATGAAGCTTGAAGGAAACACAGGGAGGGTCATTGATGTACTGAAAACCCCCAAGCACTGCATTCAGATACGGAATCACTTCACTTATGTCCTGATCGAGATGGGCTACCAGGTGTACCGACTGGGCCTCGGGTCTACACTCGGGGCGGACAAATTCCTTAGTGTAACTATTTAGCAGCATGGAACACCTCCTTAATCGCAAGACTATCGAACAAAGCCTTTCATTGCGGCAACAGGGCCTGCCTGACAGCATCGGTCTTGTCCGCATGAGTGCCGGCCGTTTCTTCCATGAGCTGCTTAATTCCGAGAATACTGACGGCAAATCTTCCAACTTTGATCTGTGTGATATCTTTTTCTGCCATGTCCCATCCTCAAGGCCGAAGACATCCCAACCTCCCCTTAAATTCTCTCTGGAGAAGACTTGCGTATTTGGTCAAATAAGCAAGTTCCAGCCAAAAAAACTTAACCTACCTCGAAGAAACTACCTTCGATTGGTTAAGCATCTCGATCTGCTCTTCCAGTCTCTGGCCGACGAAATCCTCGACGCAACTGAGAAAGTTCGCAACACACTTCATCCGCAAAGAATAGTAGATGTTGGTGCCCCTCCGCTCATCCTGTAGGATTCCAGCTTCCTTCAGTATGTTCAGGTGCTTGGAAACGGTTGATATGTCAGACCCAACCATCGCCTGGAGTTCACATACACACCGTTCACCGTCAAAAAGGCCTTCGACCATTTTGAGCCTGCTCGGATGCCCGAGAGCCTTAAAAATTTTGGCGCGCAATTCAAGGTAATAGGCGTTGCCGTCCATAACTTTTCCTTTTTGGCAGAATAGCCAAATTCAATGCCACATGTCAACTGAGTTCTTTATCGCGAGGGAATTACCGCCTGTAACCGTTTTTTAACTTGGGTCTCACGGAACCGTCACACAATACTTTTATACTCCCGCCATCTCCCTATGAAAAAAATTAGTCCGGATCAGGATTATCCAACTGAAAAGCAGGAGCCTGAGACTGATGGAAGAGATGGTTGGTGGCGCAGTGGAGGCATTCTACGGGCATGGTGGAACCAGCCGGAGATCGGGGTGGGGACAGCGTTTCAAGTCTTTGTTTCTCAAGCGCGTACTGCCGCTCAAAAGGCTGAACTATCTCTATTCACAACTTAATCTGCTGTCAAACGAGACGGCAATTCCGGATCGTATCCTTGAAGTGCTTGGCCTCACTTATGAGATTTCCACAAGTGATCAAGCCAGAGCGCCTTCGGAAGGGCCCCTGGTGGTAGTGGCCAACCATCCCTTTGGCGCAGTCGAGGGCATCATTCTCGCCTCGATTCTCCTAAAGAAAAGAAGCGATATCAAGATCATGGCCAATTTTTTGCTGGGCGGCCTGGGAGTTCGTGAACTCAATGAACTGCTCATCTTCGTAGATCCTTTCGAAAGGCAGGGATCGGTAGCGCATAACCTCAAGCCGTTGAGAGAGGCCATCGAATGGGTTCGGGGCGGGCGGGCTTTGGGCATCTTTCCGGCTGGCGAGGTCTCCCACATGCACTTGAGCAGCTTGAGCGTCATTGACCGGCAATGGAGCCGGACGGTTGCCCGGATTGTCAGGAAGTCCGAGGCGACCATGCTCCCGGTTTACTTCGAAGGTCGCAATAGCCCGCTCTTTTGCGGACTCGGTCTTTTGCATCCGCTGCTTCGCACGTTGATGTTACCGGGAGAGAACCTCAAAAAGCGGCCCAGGGTGGTTCGGGCCCATGTGGGCAGACCGGTGCCTTTCAAGAGGCTGGCTGAACTCGATGATTCAGCAATAATGGATTACCTGCGCCTCAGGACTTACAATCTGGGGAATCGCAAATGCGAAAAGCATCGGAACCTGTTGTTCCGGCGGCCAATTAACAGCGCTGCAAGGCATCGTCCAGTGGCAAGAGCGAAAAAGGCCGGCTTGATTGCCGCAGAAATCCGTTGTTTGCCTCCGGAGCAGCTTCTTTTTTCCTCGAAGAACTTCGATCTGGTGAGCGCATCTGCTCCACAAATCCCGAACGCACTTCACGAAATCGGGCGCCTGCGGGAGATCAGCTTTCGAAAAGCAGGCGAAGGGACCGGAAATGCTGTCGATATGGACCGCTTTGATGAGTATTATCAGCAGATAATGCTCTGGGACCGGGAGCGCGATGAAATCATTGGGGGATACCGGCTTGGCCGTGCTGATGCAATTTTGAAGGAGCGCGGTTTTGCGGGTCTGTATACGAGCACTCTTTTTGAGTACAGGGATGAACTGGCCCCCAAATTCCGTTGGGCACTGGAGTTAGGGAGATCTTTCGTCCGCCCCGAGCATCAGAAGACATACCAGCCCCTTATGCTTCTGTGGGCGGGGATCGGGCGCTTTGTAGCAAAGCATCCCCGATACCGGTACCTTTTCGGGGCAGTAAGCATAAACAATGAATATCTCGGTGTTTCCCGTAAGCTGATGGTGGAATTCCTCAACGAGGGCCATACGCATTCGGATCTGGCAAGATTCGTGCGTGCCCGCAATTCCCCTCCTTTTAGGGCGATGGGAAAAAAACACCTGGGACTGGCCTATTCGATGGTTCATAAAATCCAGGATCTTTCGGAATTGATATCGGACATAGAGCAGAACGGAGCAGGCATTCCCATACTGCTGAAGCACTATATGAGGCTCGGCGGAAAGTTTCTGGGTTTTAGCGTTGACCCGAAATTCAACAATGCTCTCGATGCCTTGGTACTGGTCGATTTGGCTCGAACCGATCTAAGAATCCTGGGGCGCTATATGGGACAGCAGGGGGCGGTTTCTTTTCTGCACTTCAACGGAGTCGGGCCGGAGGGGGCCGCCGACTGCAGCTTGCCCGACGGTAAGTGCGCATGATCTGCGGAATACGAATGTCACCATGGTTGGGGACCGGAATTTTTCCCGGGCGGCAACATCGGCAGAGAAAAGCAGGGAAACTGTGGTAATCTCTTAAACCCTGGCAGACGGAATTAAACATCGACTAGGCCTCCCGCCCCCGCCCCTTCTCGCGAAGCGAGACCTTTACACCATTGTAGCTTCACTTTCTGATACGCTTAAAATTTGGCTTGCCTTCAAACGCACCACGTCTAATGTCTGTGCGTTCTGCATGGCTGCGCGCACGGTCGCCGCTCTTATCATTTCAGGCGCATTTTTTTTTCGAGTAAGTTATTCATGTCCCGTTGGGACACCCTGAAACCATGAAAAGATCCGTAGTCTTTTCGGAACAGGTATTATATAAGTCTATAATACGAGGGGGAAAGAGAAATGCGCTGGAATCTTCTTGCAATCTTTGCGGTCGTTTTTGGTATCCTGCTTATCATCAAAGGATTAGACACGCTGACGACATGGCGTGCCTGGTTCTTCTGCATAAGCGGTCTGGTATTGTTCGTGCCCGGCATAATCCGAAGCTATCTGCGAATTAGGCGTTTGTGGACTCATAATAGTTCAATAGAAGACAAGAATTGAGGCTTTGGACAACAAGCGCAGCCCCTCCACGCAAACTGCGGATTCCACCGGAGGCGAACATGCCACCCGCCGCAGGCCCACCGCGACTGAAAGACGCAGCCCAATGTGGGCTGGTGCGGGTTATGCCGCGTAGCGCACTAATGTGCGCGTAGCGGCTTTTTATAGGTTTTTTTAAGGTGGGTTAATTACCTTATTTATAGTTTATCTTAGAAGGCAAAACCGTCTACACCTCAGGTCTTTGGAGGTGAAATGGGGTGGCCTGTTCAAACTGATGGGCTATGCGTAAAATCAGTTCCTCCCGAAAATGAGGCCCGAGAATCTGAAGCCCGATCGGCAGGTTTTCCGATGTAAAACCGCAGGGCGCGGAAATTCCCGGAATGCCGGCCAGGCTTGCCGGGAGCGTAAATACATCGCTTAGGTACATTTGAAGGGGATCATCGATTTTCTCCCCCAGCCTAAAGGCCGGAATGGGGGAAACTGGTGCCAGTATCGCGTCACACTTCTCGAACGCCTCAAGGAAATCCCGCCTGATGAGCGTTCTGACCTGGGATGCTTTCCTGTAGTAGGCATCGTAATAGCCCGCTGACAATACGTACGTGCCAAGCATTATGCGGCGCTTCACTTCGGCCCCGAACCCCTGGGAGCGGCTCTTGCGGTACATATCGATAAGGTCCCTGGTCCCCTGGTCGCGGTGTCCGTACTTTACTCCGTCGTAGCGCGCCAGGTTCGAGGAGGCCTCGGCCGGGGCGATTATGTAGTAGGCCGCAATGCCGTATTCGGTGTGCGGCAGGGAAATGTCTACAATGTGCGCGCCGAGCTGCCTGCAAGTGGAGATTGCGTTTCGGACAGCAGCCTCGACTTCCGGGTCCGTTCCCTCGATGAAATACTCACGGGGAATCCCAAGGCGCAGGCCCCGAATGGTTTCTTTCAGGGCGGTCCTATATTCGGGGACTGGCAGATCCACCGAGGTGGAATCCCTGGGGTCATAGCCTGCGATAGCCTGGAGCAAAATGGCAGCGTCCTCAACGTTCTTAGTTATCGGCCCTATCTGGTCAAGGGACGACGCAAAGGCCACGAGCCCGAAGCGGGAAACCCGGCCATATGTTGGTTTAATGCCCGTAACGCCGCAAAAGGATGACGGTTGCCGAATCGAGCCTCCGGTATCTGTCCCGAGCGCCCCGGCGCACAACCCGGCCGCAACGGCCGCTGCCGAACCTCCGCTCGACCCACCGGGAACTCGGTCCAGGTCCCACGGGTTGCGGGTCTTCATGAAAGCCGAATTCTCCGTGGATGATCCCATGGCGAACTCGTCCATGTTCGTCTTGCCTACAAAAATGGCCCCGGCCTGCTTGAGCTTTTCGATAACCGTTGCGCTATAGGGAGCAACAAATCCCTGGAGGATGCTCGAGCCGCAGGTAGTAACAGACCCACGGATACAGATCACGTCTTTTATGGCGATCGGCACACCCGCCAGTGGTGAGGCCGAACAATCCTTTTTTCCCGAGTCGAAAAGCCTTGCCTCATCCAGGGCCTGCTCTCCCATGGTGCTCAGATAGGCGTTTACCTTCGGGTTGATTGCGCGGATGCGTTCGAGAAAAGCGGAGACTATTTCGACAGCGCCGATTTGTCCGCGTCTCAGCAGGTCGTGAAGCTCATGAATCGAAAGGGAGTGAATTTGCATCTAAACCGGCCTCTTATGCTAAATTACTTTGGGCACCACAAAATTTACGCCGTCCGTGCCGGGTGCGTTTGCAAGCGCGTCTGTGCGCTCCAGTGAGCATTGGACCAAATCAGGGCGGAAGACGTTCTGCAGTTGGATGGCGTGGGTAGTTGGCGGAACGTCCTTTGTGTCGAGTTCGTTGAGCTTGTCCATGTACTCGAGAATACTGTTGATCTGACCGGTCATCCGTTGTTCTTCCGCCTCTGAGAGTTCCAGCCTCGCGAGCAGCGCCACGTGCCGGACCTCTTGTCCGGTTATCTTTGCGTCCATTACATTTCCTTTTATGAAGGGCAGGAAAGACCAGCTTCAGTTTTTTGCGTTTTTGACCAAAATTTAACCAGCAAGCAAATTTCTCACTTGCTTGCATTGTTATGGGAATTCAACCTGCAAGAAAATGTTCCATTGTCCGGCAGTCTTTGAAGGCGCTCAGAACTTCGGACAATCCCTGTACCCTGGTCTTTTGCAGCAGATCGTACGTAAGCGCGTGCACCCGCTTTTCTTCGGCATCCTGTTCAACAGCGGTGGAGTCGAACCTTTGCAGGAATTTTGCAAACCGGACAACGTGAATCAGCTCATGAGTCACTATGTAAGCCGTCAGCGGAAAAAGTCTGATCCCTTTGTCGCGCTCAACGGCCTTGCGGATCACATGGTCCTGGATGCAGATTTTGAAAAAATCGCCAGGTTCGCTTCCCCGCGTCCTATCACCGGGGCGTCTAAGATATCGTCGGATTTGGGCGAAAGCGACATCAGTGACTTCCTCTTCGCCAAGGTCACTCAAGTTCTGTATATCATACCGGTATCTTTTCCATTCGGAGGTGGAAATCTTGTAAAAATCGCTTATGAGTTCTTCCGAGGCGTCGATGGCCTGCGCAAGGATAGCGATTTCTTCTGCCTCGAAGGGTAGGCGTCTCATCTCTCCGCGGCTCCGGTCAGATTTTTGGTCAATCGCCGAAACTTAGGCGCGTTTCCTTTATGTACAAAACTTCTCTGCTCAATTCAATAGGTTCTGAGTATTTTGGCCCCGTTGTGCCGCCGGTCCCGTCGCATTACAAAAGTCAAGGGCGGGGATAAACCCCGCCCTCTCTTATGGAAAACGGTCATTAGATTCAAGGGAGGGGACAACCCCTCCCTTGCTGTTTCATTTCAAGTACCTGGAGTCAGGACAAACACTTACTAGTGATGCTCATGGACATAGAACGGCCATTTGTGGAAGAACCATTCGTTCCAGAGCAGAGGAATGATCCACCAGAAATTCCAGATAAGCGACTCGCCGTTGAGGTATCTTTCGGCAAGCACTCCATGCATGTGATGGATTCCCAGTCCCCAGTACCCAAAATTGACTACATAGTAGAGAATGTAATTGATGACCATCAGGACCAGTACGCCGAACGTCCTGTACCAGAATGCGCCCCATGAATCCTTGTCGGCCATCGGCGCCATATCATCGAAATAATGGTGCCAGCCCAGGAATGGAATCAGCGTGAACCCGGCTATTTCCGCTGCGTGATACCAGAAAAAGCGGGTAGGATTACCGGCATCACCGGCGGGGAGATGATGGGTCAGATCCTCCATGTTTACCCAGGTGGGTATCAGCTTTATGCAGAGCATGGCAAGCAGGTAGGCGATTATAACATTGAATATGAAGGAAATTAATCCCTTCCATGGCTGGGGAAGCTTTATTATAGTCCATGGCTTCATTCGCCACACGTTCGCGGTCATGAACAAAACTATGATCATCCATTCCCACCAGCCGAACACCCAGTGTAGGTGACCTATGCCCACGATACTGGTCCACCATGGGCGGCCCAGGGCGATTGCTGTTCCGAAGCTTGATTCCCACACCGCTCCCCAGAAAGGCACAGCGAGGACCGTGTAGAAGAAAAGAGTCAACAGAGAGGCCCATCCGAGTTCCGCACATCCTGCCTGGGGCTGAGTGAGATCGCTCGGGCGCACGGGCCATTTACCAAAAAGAATGGTAACGAACGGGTATGAGTAAAACCCTATGAGAACAAATGAAACAATGGCCCGTTCGGCAAATCTGCGGCTCGGGTCTACAATCGCTGCAAGATCGAGCGAAGCCTTACCCTTAATCGGTCCAGCGGCTAAAACCGCCTCGAGGCCCGATTGACTCAGAAAATTGAAACCAATCCCCAAAATCCTGTAGAAAACAACATGAAGCATGAACCAGACTAAAATGAGGTTCACTATTGTCTGGACAACTCCTCTTACCGGCGGGGAAAGGTTTTGAAAAGGCCAGTCGCCAAAGAACATGTGTTGCCAGAGCCCTACGAGAATCATCATGGCGAGGTACATAACGAATGGATATGGAAACCATCCCACCGGGCCTCTGGGATCGCTGAAAATATACCATGTCAACCACGCGACCAGGAAGAATACAATGTTTGAAATGATACCGGTAGCCGGCTGGCCCCATCGTGGTTTCAGAACGTCTGCCATATTTCCCTCCTTTTTGAATGAATGCTGTGCTTTCTATTTTTGCAAGTGCCAGATTCGCGGCATTCTGAGACCACCTCACCTCCTTCCGGTTCAAACATTATTGGCCCATGGCGGACCGAATCGCTGGCAAACTGCGCAAAATATGTTCTGAAAAGGTTGGAGCGGGTACGGAAAGGAAAGATCAGACCACGGCGGGGGTATCCGATATCAGGTCTACTTTCAGGTATTGAGGATGTTCCCACCGAGCCGATCAGGCACAATATCCCTGGGTGAAGCAATTATCCGTTTCGTACCAAATAGAGCGAGAGGCTATCATACAGCTAGCGATGAACAGGGCGAATTAGCGCAATGCAGAACTCAGGGATTTGCCCAATCTCCTACTACTCTAAGTGAGGCCGGAGAGTCAAGCGGAATTTGTTTGACAATACCTTCGCACTTTGGTTAACTCCATAGATGAGTGTCGGTGCATGACCTGCTCAAGGAGGTTCGTCGTTCGATCAATTGTTCACCGGTGTTTTTTTGCCGTATTTCCCGGTTCGGCCTCTTGTTCGGCGAGATGTCCCCTGGTCAGGTTTTTATTTCCTCCCCGTTTTTTTGGATCGTCTAATTATAATTACATAATTGTCTCTCCTCATTAGTTTGATCGAATTTCGGCTTTTTGTTTCAATAGGGCGCAAGGTGATCCGATCTTTCAGGCTGAAGCTGTTTTTAACAGGACTCTCACTCATCGCTCTCAGGAGGTAAAAGAATGGGAAAAAAGATTCTTTCCGAATCAGCGCTCGAGTGCATTGAAAAAGAATACACCGAGTGGCTGGACGAATACCAGAAGGCTGTCAAAAAAGTGCCGGAGCGGCTCACTCGGTTCTCTACCGTTTCCGACCTTGAGACCAAGCCGATTTACACTCCACTCGACGTTGGAAACAAGGACTTTTTGGAAGACATTGGCTTTCCCGGCAAATACCCTTTCACCAGGGGCGTTCAGGGCACTATGTATCGGGCTCGCCTCTGGACCATGCGCATGTTCGCGGGACTGGGCACCTCTGAGGATACCAACAAGCGGTTCCACTATCTGATTAATCACGGTGAAACCGGCCTCAGCACAGCTTTCGACTTCCCAACCCTCATGGGATACGATACGGACTCTCCGCTTGCGCGGGGCGAGTGCGGCAAATGCGGCGTTGCAATCGACACCATGGAGGACATGCAGCGGTTGTTCGCAGACATCAACCTGGAGCAAGTCACCTCGTCTATGACGATCAACCCTCCCGCTTCGATAATATGGGCGATGTACATAGCCAACGCCGAAAACGAGGGCTACTCCCGCAAGAAGCTTGGGGGCACAATTCAGAACGACTGCCTGAAGGAGTTCATTGCGCAGAAGACGCTCATGCTTCCGCCTGAGCCGAGCCTGAGACTGGTAACCGATACGGTTGAGTTCGGAACCAGGGAGGTGCCCCGCTGGAACACCATCAGCATAAGCGGCTACCACATCAGGGAAGCGGGATCGACTGCCGTTCAGGAACTTGCTTTCACGATCTATGACGGCATTGCCTATGTTGAGGAAGGAATCAAGAGGGGGCTAAAAGTTGACGAATTCGCAGGCAGGCTCTCCTTTTTCTGGAATTCCCATATCGATTTTTTCGAGGAAATAGCGAAGATGCGCGCGAGCCGGCGCATATGGGCAAGGATCATGAAAGAACGTTTCGGGGCACAGGACCCCAGGTCCATGCTGATGCGCTTCCATACCCAGACGGCCGGGTGCTCGCTTACCTCAGCGGAACCTTACAACAATGTCATCCGGACCACTACCGAAGCTCTTGCGGCTATCCTGGGAGGCACCAATTCTCTGCATACCAATTCACTCGATGAGGTCTACATGATTCCCAGCGAGGAAGCTGTGCTCATCGCGCTGCGCACGCAGCAGGTACTGGCTGACGAATGTGGTGTCACGCACGTGATCGATCCGCTGGCCGGCTCTTATTTCGTCGAGGCGCTCACCGACAAGATGGAGGAAGAAGCCAACGTCTATATCCGCAAGCTTGATGAAATGGGAGGGATGGTTGCGGCCATAGAACGGGACTACCCGCAGATGGAAATTGCCGATGCGGCTTTTCATTTCCAGCGGCAGGTCGAGGACGGAGAGAAAATCATAATCGGGGTGAACAAATATACTTCCGACCGGCCGGAACTGGAATTCGTCCTCAAGATAGACGAGGAGATCGAACGGATGCAGGTCAACCGCACCAACCGTTACAAGGAAAAGCGCGACAAAGTCAGGTTCCAAAAAGCGATGGACGAGGTGAGGCGCAGATGCGAAGGCCCGCCGTGCTGGGAAAACAATGTCATGCCCGCCCTCATAGAGGCGGTCCGGGCAGGAGCGACCGAACAGGAATGTTGCGATCTCTACAGGGACGCATTTGGAGTCTATACGGATCCAGGGACTTTCTAGCTGAGGCGGAATTCAATCGAACTCTCTTGACTTCCATTAAGGAGGCAGGTTTCCATGGAAAAAGCGAGGAAACTTCGTATATTGGTTGCCAAACCGGGCCTGGACGGCCATGACCGGGGCGCCCGAATTGTAGCTCGCGCTTTTCGCGATGCGGGCTTCGAAGTCATCTACACCGGATGCCATCAGACCCCGGAACAGATCGTAAGCACCGCCATCCAGGAAGACGTGGACATGATCGGGTTAAGCATCCTGTCGGGCGCACACACATATTCCTTTCCCCGGATACTTGAGCTTTTAGAGGAGAACAACGCGAAAGATATATCGGTGGTAGGTGGAGGCATATTTCCTCTCGAGGATATCTCCAAGCTCAAGGAGATCGGCATAAAGGAATTATTCGAACCCGGCGCAAGACTCAAGGACATCATAGACTGGGTCAGCAGCAATATCAGTCCGCGCAGGGGGGTTGTTCTAAAAAAATAGACAAACTTGGAGGGCAAGCGGCGCATTCCGACCATCAAATCATTATGATTCGGCGGGAATTCAGCTCCACTGCCTACAGGGTTTAGCGCATGGATATAATTGAACAGATCGTCTCTGGCGATGTAAGAACCATAGCTCGTATCCTTCGAGATATCGACGATGAGATTCCCTCCGCCATGAACATTCTCCGGGAACTCTATCCACATACGGGTAAATCCTACGTTGTCGGTTTTACCGGCTCCCCGGGGGTTGGCAAGAGCGCTCTTGTCGACCAGATCGCGCTCAACTATCGCAAGGCAGCAAAGACAGTCGGGATTTTAGCGGTCGATCCGACAAGCCCGTTTACCGGGGGGGCCATACTGGGTGACCGCATCCGCATGCAGCGGCATTTTCTCGACCCC
>Ga0181539_1004066_pt1 | contig 12831 bp, 11 predicted proteins | sample PEATcosm2014_Bin_46_FD_119767 | JGI IMG/M metagenome (GOLD analysis project Ga0181539, IMG submission 119767) | Peatland microbial communities from MTU Mesocosm Facility, Houghton, MI, USA - PEATcosm2014_Bin23_60_metaG | ecosystem: Environmental > Terrestrial > Soil > Wetlands > Peat | place... | reverse complement strand
CGCGAGCTGTTCTCGAACGCTTTCCTGGGGACGGCGCTCTTCACCTTCGTGCTGTTCCTCCAGCGCGCCGGGAAGAGCTTCGAGCTGCTGGTGCGCAGCTCGGCGACGACCTCGACGGTGGCCTACCTGTTCGGCCTGCTCCTTCCGTTCGTCCTCACCTTCGCGCTGCCCACCGGCGCGCTGGTGGGCATTCTGATCACGCTGAGCCGCATGTCGAGCGACGGCGAGATTGTAGGCATGCGCGCAGCCGGCGTGCCCAGCCGCCGCATCCTGTACCCGGTGCTGGTGGTGGGGGTTTTCTTCACGCTGGTCACCGCGGCCTGCTCGCTGTGGCTGACCCCTTGGTCCATCCGCCAGACGGACACGCTGCTGCGCCGGCTGGCCGACGAGGAGCTCACGGCCGAGGTGCAGGCACGCGTCTTCGAGGAGCAGTTCCCTAACACCGTGCTCTATTTGGGCGATTCGATTGCAGGCCGGACGCAGCTCTGGCGCGACGTCTTCATCGCCGATCTGCGCGCGCCCAGCGATCGCCCCTCGAACGGCCAGGACGAGGGCACAGGACCGAACATCACGCTGGCGCGCGAAGCGATCGCCGCGCCCGACGTCAAGAACAACCGCATCCAGCTTCACCTCATCGACGCCAGCACGCACCAGGCGACCAAGGATCCCAAGGTCTACATCAGCACCAGCTTTCCCTCGGGCGACGAGGCTCTGGAAGCCGCAAAGCCTCCCGACGTGCACGCAGCGCGGCCCTTCAGCGAAATGGATACCGGCCCCGTCATCCGCGCCGCCCGCCAATCCCGCGACGCCGCCATCGAGCTGCACCGCCGCTTCGCGCTGCCCTTCGCGTGCGTGCTGCTGGCGGTGGTGGGCATCGCTCTGGGCGCGTCGTCGCGCAAGACGGGCAAGTCCGCGGCTTTTGTGGTCACCGTCTTCCTGGCATTCCTGTACTACATGGGCCTGATCAGCCTGATCAGCATGGCCCAGCAGGGCACGCTCCCGGCCGGTCCCGCCATCTGGCTGCCCAACGCGGCTTTCGCCATCGCCGGCATCATCCTGCTCTCGCGCCTGGAGCGGCCGGGTGACCGGAACTTCGTCGATTCCGTCAGGGTTTTCTTCCAGACCGCCTGGTCGCACGTGCGCAAGGGAATCCCGCGCCCGGAGGGTGAGGGCCGCGTCGCTGGCCGTCTGGCGCGGATGCACTTCCTGCCGCTGATCGTTGACACGTATATCCTGACCAGCTTCCTCTTCTACTTCACGCTGCTGCTGGCCAGCTTCGTTTTCATGACGCAGGTGTACACCTTCTTCGAGCTTCTCGGCGACATTTTCAAGAACCACATCATCATGTCGAAGGTGCTGGGCTACCATATGTTCCTCACCCCGGAGCTGGTGTACGAGTCGACTCCGGTGAGCGTGCTGGTGGCCGTGCTGGTCACTTTCGGCATCATGGCCAAGCACAACGAGGTGATTGCGTTCAAAGCGACCGGCGTGAGCCTGTACCGCCTGGCTGCGCCCGTGCTCGTCGCCAGTCTCATGCTGAGCGCGGGCCTGTTCGGCCTCGATTACTCGGGCATTCTGCCGGAAGCGAACCGGCGCCAGGATGCGCTGCGCGACGAGATCAAAGGCCGTGCGCCACGAACTTACCTGCGGCCCGACCGCAAGTGGATCTACGGTCAGGGCCCGCGCATTTACTACTACAAGTACTTCGACACGCGGTCGTCGGCCATGGACGACGTCAACGTCTACGAGTTCGGCCTGCGGCCGTTCCGGCTGGTGCGGCACATCTCCGCCCAGCGCGCGCGCTGGGAGTCCGCCACGGGCACGTGGATCTTCGTGAACGGGTGGAGCCGCGAGATGAAAACGCGCGTCGAATCCACGGGGAATGTTTTCCAGGCGACCACGTTTCCGGAGCTGACCGAGCCGCCCGGCTACTTCCTGAAGGAAGTCATCCAGGACAAGCAGATGAATTTCACGCAGCTCGGCGCCTACATCCGGGAGCTGCGGCAGAGCGGATTCGACACGGTCCACCTGCGCGTGCAGTTGGCCAAGAAATTCTCGGTGCCGCTGTTCGCTTTCATCATGGCGCTGATCTCGGTTCCATTCGCGTTTCTCACCGGCTCGCGGGGCGCCATGGCCGGAGTCGGTGTGAGCCTGGGCGTCGCGGTGGCGTACTGGTCGCTGGGGCAGTTGTTCGAGCAGCTCGGCAACGTCAACCAGTTGCCGCCGGAGCTGGCAGCCTGGGCCCCCGACGGGCTTTTCGCCCTCGCCGCCCTGTACCTGATGACGCGGCTGCGCACGTAGGACAGGCCTCCGGCCCGTCGCGGCGGAACGGCCTGTCGCGGCGGGACGCGGGCAGTCTGGACCGCCTGCCCCATCCCCAATCTGCGACAATACTTGGTTCGCATGATCCGCCGGCTTCGATCGATCTGGATTTGGGGCGCCAGCGCCTCCATCATCCTGTTCTGGTGCCCTGTGCTGGCTGTGGTGTGGCTGTTTGACCGCGACCCGCTCAAGCGCCGGACCGGCCGCTGGTTCCGCAGCCTGGGACGGGTCCTGGCAAAGGTCAATCCCTGGCGAATCCACGTCTCCGGCAGCGAGAACAAGCAGCCGGGCCAGGCTTACGTGGTGGTGAGCAATCACCAGTCCCTGGCCGACATTCCAGTGATCTCCCACCTGGTGACGGACTCGAAATGGCTGGCCAAAGCGGAGCTGTTCCGGGTGCCAGTAGTCGGCTGGATGCTGCGCATGGCCGCCGACATCCCCGTGGACCGGTCCGATCGCCGCAAGGCCGCCCAGGCGATGCTGCGGTGCGCGCGCACCCTGCGCGAGGGCTGCTCGATTGTCTTCTTCCCGGAGGGCACGCGCTCGAAGGACGGCGAGATCCAGCCCTTCAACGACGGTCCCTTTCAATTGGCGATCCGCGAGCGGACGCCGATTCTGCCGCTGGTGCTCGACGGTTCCGGCACGGCCCTTCCGAAAAGCACCTGGATGTTCGGCCCGGCCCAGGACATCTACCTGCGGGCGCTGGAACCCGTGCCCGTCGATGGCTGGGAGGTTCGGCAGGCCGCGGCCCTGCGCGACGCGGTTCGGCAGAGGATGGTGGACGAGCTGGGCCGGTTACGCGGGGCTGCCGGCGCTCCGTGACAGTCTCCACACGCCCCGGGCGATGCCCGCCAGGATCAGCAGCACCAGCGGCGCGGCGGCCAGCGCGAGCCCACGGCCTACTCCGCGGGCCAGCGCCGCGACCCTGGGATCCGACGGCGAAATGCCCGCGGATGCCAGGAACTTCGCGTCCAGTTGCCCCACATGGCTCGACCACAGCACGGCGATGAGAACCGCCAGCCCGAGCGCGGCCAGCCCCACCTGGAACCAGCGAGTCTCGCGCGTCCAGCTCCCCTGGCGGAGCACTTCGGTCTTCAGCATGATGATCCCCGCCAACCACACGTTCAGCAGCCAGAGCGGCACGTGTATGCCCACGGCGCTGAGCGGAACCGCCCAGAAGCGGGGAAGCCCGGAGTTGGTCCAAACGCCGATCACGTTCGGATAGAAATTGAAAAGCACCAGGATCGTTACGGCAAGGTAGATCTGGATCACGAGGCGGACGGGCCTCAGCTTGCCGCCGTCGAACGGAGCGGGCGCCGGGGAGAGTTTCGCGGGATCGAACTCCGCCTCCGGCTTGGTGCGGAGCGAGGAGAGCCGCTCCAGAACGACGAAGACCGCCACCAGCACGCCCAGATTCAGCAAGACCGAGTTGAGGTATCCCAGCAGCCATTTCCCGAGAGCGCTCGCACTGAGGCCACCGGCGTAGGGAAGGGTCAAGAGCGAGAGCGCCAGGACCGCCACGGGCACCACCTTCACCAGCCGGAAGAAAGCGGGCAGCGATCCGGCGCCGATCAGAAGGCGCCGCTCGTACCCATAGCGGGCCGCGACCGCCTCGGGCGGGCCCATCTCCCGGAGCACGCGCAAGACCACGGCCTCCCTGCTCTCGCCCGCACGCAGCTCGTCGTCCACGCGGTCGCCTATCAGCGACAGCAGCTCCCGCGCCACATCCTCCCGCCGCTCCGGCGGCAGGTGCCTGCCAACGTGATACACATAACGGCTGATCAGTTCGGTCGCGTCCTGGTTCATTTGAGTACCCTCCGGAGAGCTTTCGAAAGCTGCTCCCATTCGCCGCTCAGCGCGGCGAGCGTCGCCTCGCCCTGTTTCGTGATCCTGTAGTAGCGCCGCGGGCGGCCGTCCTCGATGGCCCAACGGCTGGACAGCAGCTCCTGCGATTCCAGCCTGCGCAGCAGGGGATAGAGCGTCCCCTCGTCGACTTGCAGGTCCGCCTCTGCCAGGAACTTCTTGAGTGAGTAACCGTACTGCTCGGCCCGCAAAGCGGCCAGCGCCGCCAGAACCAGCGCGCCGCGCCGGAGCTCGAGCGCCAGGCTCTCCGGAACCGCGGTGGGATGTTCGGTTGTCCTTGACACTGTATGCTACATCATACTATGTGCAACACAGTATGTCAAGAGGAAACGTGGGCAGCACTCCAGTCCTGCAGTCGGTCTCCGGACCGGCCCTGGAGTGCGCGCCGGATGGGAAGAAACTTCGGAGCGAGCGCGAGGCCCTCGAGTTGATTGGCGAGGCGATGCAGCATGGAGCCAGTCTGGTCCTGGTTCCGGTGAAGAGGCTCGAGGATGATTTCTTCCGGCTCGGAACACGTATTGCCGGCGGCATCGTTTCCCGGCATGTGAGTGCCAGCCTGGCGTTGCGAGACTTCGTGCGCGAGGCGAACCGCGGCGATCGCGTCTGGTTCGTTGCGAACGTCGCGGAAATCGAGCAGCGGTTACAGCGGCCCGCTGACGGTCGAGGAACGTCGGAAACGGCGGACTAGTTGCCGCTGGCCGGCGCCCCTGCCGGGTTGGCCTTCACGAAGGCGTCAACGTTGCCCTTGTCGACCAGCGTCGCCCCCGTATCCACGAAGTTCGGAAACGGCGAGCGGGTGTCCTCGGCAAATTTCACCTGAAGCGACGGCGGCTTCTGGTGGTGAATCATATCGAGCACCTTCAGCCCGAAGTACGCCATCGTGTACGGCCTCTGTACCAGCGTGGCGGCGATCATGCCCTTCTGGATCCACTCCAGCGTCCGCGCATCGGCATCCATGGCGATAACGATCTTGCCCTTGATCTGTTTGCGGTCGAGCACGTCGGCCACCTCGGGACAGGACAGCGCTTCCAGGCACACGAACGCATCCACCGGCCGGTTCTTCTCGATAATCTCCATGGTGTGGTCGAAGGCAATCCGAGGGTCGCCTTTGATGCTGAACTCCTCGACCACCTTGATGCCCGGGCTGGTCTTGAGGGCGTCTTCATACCCGTGCCACCGCTCCCGCAGGTTGGCCTGCTCCGGGATGGTGAAGACTACTACGTTCCCTTTGCCCTGAAGCTGCCGGGCCAGCACTGCGCCGCCCCGGCGGCCGGCTTCGTAATTGTCGGTGCCAATAAACATCAGGCGCTTGCTCGCGGGCGAGTCCGCATCCACCGTGATCACGGGAATGCCCTGAGCGATGGCGGCATCGATCTGCGGCCCCAGCAACTCGGAGTCGGCGGCCGAGACCAGGATGCCGGTCGCCTTCTTCTGCACCGCCTTCACGAACTCCTGGCGCTCGGCTTGCGGATCGTAGGTGTCGGGGCCCACCACATCGTACCTGACCTTCAGATCGGTCGCCGCCTGGCCGAAACCGGCGGTGGCCGCCTGCCAATAAGGGATCTTCGTGTTTACGGTGACCAGGACGTATAGTTCGGTCGAGTCGTGAGCAGATCCGCCACAACTGACCAGCGGGAGCGCGACCACAGCTACCGCCAGAACGCAAAGGAGCTTGTTCACTTTAGACATAGGCGTGACTTTCCGTGAGTTCGAGAGCCTTCGGAATGTCAGTATAGACCAACGCCGCCTCGCCCGTCGAGTCATCGGCAGTGCCCTGTCATCGGCAGTGCCCGCGCGTTGCCACGGCGATCCGCCTCGGCGGGCGCAGCTAGCCCAGCGCTCGCCGCAGGGCGCGCTCGAAGCCCGGCAGGCTCGCCTGGATCATCTCGCGCGGCACCGTGAGCGACAGCCGGATGTACCCCGCCCGCCCGAACCCGGAGCCCGGTACGGCGAGGATCCCTTCTTCAAGCAGGATGCGGATGAAGGCGACGTCGTCGGCAATGGGCGTCCTGGGGAATGCGTAGAAGGCGCCGGCGGGTTTCGCGACCTGGTAGCCCATGCGCGCCAGCCCGTCGCAGAGCAGGTCGCGCTTGTCCTGGTACAGGCCGACGTCCACCGTGGTTTCCGGCGCGCGGGCAATTACCCATTGCCAGAGGGCCGGCGCGTTCACGAAGCCAAGCACGCGGTTGGCGAAGGTGGCCGCATCGCGCAGGGTGGCCCAGTCCTCGATCTGGGGAGAAATGGCCAGGCAACCGATGCGCTCGCCCGGGACCGCAAGGGCCTTCGACCAGGAATCGGCTACCAGCGTGCGCCGGACGAGCGGCGGCACCTCCGGCTGCCTCTGGCCGTCGAACACCAGGGTTCGATACGGCTCGTCGCTCAGCACCAGCACCTGCGGATGATGCTCCAGCAATGCGCCGAGATCCCGCAGCACCTCGGCCGAATAGAGCGCGCCGGTGGGATTGTTGGGCGAGTTGACCACGACCGCCTTGGTGCGCGGCGTGATGGCCGCGGCAATGCGGCCCACGTCCGGCTGGAAGCTCTCGCCGGTCTCGACCGGAACCACCTTGCCGGCGTGGTTTTCGATGTAGAACCGGTATTCGGGGAAATACGGAACCAGGACGATGACCTCGTCGCCGGGATCGAGAATCGACTTGAGCGCCACGTTCATGGCGCCCGCCGAGCCGACGGTCATGAGGATGTGCTCGGCCGTGTACGGCAGGCCGGTCCGCTCAGCCATGCGCCGGGCCATCACCTGGCGGACTTCCGGAAAACCCGCGTTGGGCATGTAGCCGTGCGTGTGCGGCCGGTTCTCCGCGACAACCCGGCGCAGGGTCGCGATGACGCCCGCAGGGGGTTCCACCTCGGGGTTGCCGAGCGTGAAATCAAAGACGCGATCGGCGCCCCGTTCGGCCTTGAGGCGCGCGCCCTCCTCGAACATCCGCCGGATCCAGGAGGCTTGAGCGAGGTCGCCGGCGACCTTTCGGGAGACGCTCATTTCTCGATCCGGGTATAGACCTCGACAGCGTCGAGCACGTTGATTTCGGCGCGCTTGAGCAGCTCGATCGCGCGGTCCATATCGTCGAACCGGAAGATGAGCACGGCCTTGTCCAGCCGGCCGAAGGTGAACGCGTACATGTACTCGATGTTGACGCCGCTGCCTTCGAGCAGGGTGAGCAGCTCGGTCAGCCCGCCGGGGCGGTCCGGCACTTCGACCGCCACCACTTCGGTGATGTTGGTGACGTAGCCGGCCTCGCGCAACACCTTGGCGCCCGCCTGCCAGTCCGAGACGATCAGGCGCAGGATGCCGAACTGCTGCGTGTCAGCCAGGGTCAGCGTGCGAATGTCGATTCCGGCGCGGGACAGGATGCTGCACGGCTCGATGAGCTGGCCGGGCTGGTTCTCCAGGAATAACGAAAGTTGGTGGATTCTCATGGCTCACTGGTCCAGGTTTCTGTTGTCGGTGACCCGCTTGGCTTTCCCCTCGCTGCGAGGGATGGTGTGCGGCCTGACCAGCCGCACCGCGACCCGCACCCCGAGCGTGCGGTCGAGAGTGAGCGCGAGCTTCTTGCTGAGGTCCTCCATGGCGCCGACCTTGTCGCTGAAGACCTCCGGGGTGACCTCGACCTGCACTTCCATCTGGTCCAGCCCCTTCTCGCGCGTGAGGATGATGTGGTAGTGCGGCAGCGTGCCTTCGACGGCCAGCAGCGCCGCCTCCACCTGCGAGGGGAACACGTTGATGCCGCGAATGATGAACATGTCGTCGCTGCGCCGGCCGATGCGCCGCATCCGCCGCAGCGTGCGCCCGCAGGCGCAGGTTCCCGGGACGATCGCCGTGATGTCGCGCGTGCGGTAGCGGATCATGGGCATGGCGAGCTTGCTGAGCGTGGTCAGCACCAGCTCGCCCTCGGCGCCATCCGGGAGCTGCTCGCCGGTGTCGGGGTCGACGATCTCGGGATAGAAGTAGTCCTCGAAAACGTGCAGGCCGGAGTGGAACGGGCATTCGATGGCGACGCCGGGGCCGATGATCTCCGACAGACCGTAGATGTCGAAAGCCTGGATGCCGGCCGCGGCCTCGATGTGCCGCCGCATGGAATCCGTCCAGGGCTCGGCGCCGAATACGCCGACGCGCAGCGGCAGCTCTTTCAGGTTCACGCCGAGCTCCGCGGCGCGGTCGATGAGGTGAATGAAGTAACTGGGCGTGCAGCAGATCGCGGTGACCTTGAAATCGCGCAGGATCATGATCTGGCGGTCGGTGTTGCCCCCGGAAATCGGGATCACGGTGGCGCCCATGGCCTCCCCACCGTAATGCGCGCCGAGGCCGCCCGTGAACAGGCCGTAGCCGTACGCGTTCTGGAGGATATCGCCGTGGGTCAGGCCGCAGGCGGCGAAGCTGCGGACCATCGCCGCGGTCCACACCTCCAGATCCTCCCTGTTATAGGCGACTACGATCGGCTTGCCGGTGGTGCCGCTCGAGACGTGCAGGCGCACCACCTCGCTCATCGGGCTGGCGAACAGTCCGAAGGGATAGGTGTCGCGCAGGTCCGTTTTCACCGTGAACGGCAGCCGGGCGATGTCGTCCAGGCGCCGTATGTCATCCGGCGCCAGGCCGCGCTCCTCCATCCGGTTGCGGAACAGTGCGACGCGATCCCACGCGCGGAGGACCACGGCCTTCAGCCTCGCCAGTTGCAAGTCCTTCATGTGCTGAGCGGGGATGTAGTCCGGCGCGCTGGCCGGATGGTATCCCACCACGGCTTCCTCGATGGTTTCGATCATGGATTGAACTCCCTGCGGGCGGCCTGCCGCCCCAGCTCGAATGCGGCGAAATTGGCCTCGTGCAACTTCTCGGGCAGGTTGGAGCGGATCGCCGCGATCCAGTGCTCTTCGGGGATTCCGGACAGCACGCTCAGCACGCCGAGCAACGCCACGTTCAGAGCTTTCTTGTTGGATAAGGCGCGCGCATCGATCATGGACGGAACGATCAGCACGCCGCCGTTGCGCAATTGCCAGCGATTCACTTCCAACTGGTCCGGGGCGATGAGCACCAGAAAATCCGCATCCCCCGGCGGCACCATCGGGCTCTCCACGCGCTCGCCGAAGCGGACGTCGCTCGAGACCGAACCGCCGCGCTGGCTCATGCCGTGCAGCTCGCTCTTCTTGACGTCGAAGCCGGCGCGGAAGGCGGCATCGGCGGCGATGTCGGACGCCTTGACGACGCCCTGCCCGCCCAGACCGGCAAAGACGATGTTGGTGACGAGGCTCACTGGGCCGCGACCGTCAGGGAGCGGTTCCGCGCTGATTTGCCGTTCAGTCTTGCTGTTCAAGGCACTTCTCCATCTGCTTGATCTTTCCGGTGGCCAGCAGACACGTGCGGCGCGCGACGATCACCGCCAGCTCCCGGCTTTCCAGGCACTGCGCCACCAGGTCCTCAAACGCCTGCTGGCTAAGCGTGGGGTCGATGACGTGGACCTGCTTTACGCCGAGCGAGCGCGCCAGGTCCTCGAAAACGACCTTGCCTGTGCGCTGGTGATCGAGCGTGCGGCCGGTGCCCGGGTGCTCCTGCATGCCCGTCATGGCGGTGGTCCCGTTGTCGAGGATGATGAGGACGTGGCCGTCGGGCGGGGGATTGTAGATCATTTCGACCAGGCCGGTGATGCCGCTGTGCACGAAGGTGCTGTCGCCGATGACGCTGACCACGCGCCGCGCCAGCTCCGGAGCGAGAACGTGCCGCAGCCCCAGGCCCATGCCGATGCTCGCGCCCATGCAAACCAGCGTTTCCAGCGCCTCGAACGGCGGCAGAGCGCCCAGCGAGTAGCAACCGATATCCCCCGAGACGATGCAATCCAGCTTGCGCAGCGCCTGAAAGACGTACCGGTGCGGGCAGCCGGGGCAGAGCTCCGGAGGCTTGCCGGGCGGCGGCGCCGGCTCGGGCGTGACATCGCCCGCCAGGATGCGGCGCACGCGGTCGACGTTGAGCTCGCCGAAACGGTACATTTCCGGCTTGCCCTCAACCGGCACGCCGGCGGCGCGAATCGCATCCACCAGCCACGGATCGCCCTCTTCGATAACGACGCACCGGTCCACCGTTCGGGCGAAGGCGCGGATCGCTTCGAACGGCGGCGGGTAGGTCAGGCCCAGCTTGAGCATGGCCGCCCCAGGCGCCGCTTCGCGCGCATGCACCGACGCCACGCCCGATGAGATGATGCCCAACGAACGGTCGCCCTCGATTTGCCGGTTGGGACCGGCGACCTCGTTCCATTCCGCAATCCGGGCCAGCTTCGCCCGCAGGCGGCGGTGCGCCGGCCGCGCATTGGAGGGAATCATCACCCGCAAGTCGATGTGGCGCGCGTAGCCGGTCGCCGGAGGCGTCGTCGCCAGCTCCGGCCTGGATCGTACGATGGTCTTGGCGTGGCACACGCGCGTGGTCATCCGCAGCATGACGGGCAGCTTCCAGCGCTCGGAGATCTCGATGGCCTTCAGCGTGAATTCGTAGGCGTCCTGGGAATCGGCCGGTTCGAGCATCGGGATTCCGGCGGCGGCGGCGTAGTGCCGGTTGTCCTGCTCGTTCTGGCTGGAGGCCATGCCGGGGTCATCGGCCGAGACCAGCACCAGCGCGCCTGCGACGCCCGTGTAGGCGGCCGTGAACAGCGCGTCGGCGGCTACGTTCACACCGACGTGCTTCATCGTCACCAGCGTGCGCGCGGAGCCGAACGAGGCGCCGATGGCGACTTCGAGCGCCACTTTTTCGTTCGGCGACCACTGCGCGTGGCCGCCCAGCTCGGCGAAGGCTTCGAGAATCTCGGTCGAAGGAGTCCCCGGATAGCCGGTTCCGAGCGCAACGCCGGCATCGCGCGCGGCCAGCGCGACCGCTTCGTCCCCGCTCAGCAGCATTCGATCCGATACGTTCATTGGCATCTATACCAGGATGACACTGTCCCACGCCAAGCCCGGTGGATGCAAGCGGGAAGCGGCTCAGGCGGGATTAAGAGATGATTCTATCTCTGCCCGTGTCGCCCGGCTAGTTGTAAGCGGCGGCAATCTGTCCGCGAGAGGCGGAGGCGCTGGCTGACGCAGAAATCGCGTGTATCGTGCCAGAATTGAATCTGTGCCGGAGGAGCTGTAAAAGAACCCGGGGACACTCCGGGCTCGAAAGCCGAATGTTCGGCCTACGAACAACCGCAGGCGTGTCCCCGGATTCTTTTACAGCTTCTCCGGTCCAGGCCCCGCAAAGGGCTTGACCTGTCTACAGCTTCATAGTTCAGAGTGAGAACTGGCCCATGTTTACCGTTTCCAAGCTCGCCAGGAGCTGCGGTCTGAGCCGCAGCACGCTGCTCTATTACGAGTCCGTCGGGCTGCTGAAGCCCGCCCTCAGGTCCGCCGCCAACTACCGCAGGTATGGCGACAAGGATCTCGGCCGGCTCCGGCAGATCTGCGCCTACCGCGACGCCGGTCTAAAGCTCGAGGACATTCGCCAGATTCTGGATCGCCCGGAAACCGACGCCCGCTCGGTCCTGAAACGGCGGCTCGTCGAGTTGAACGCCGAGATCGAAACCCTGCGCGGCCATCAACGGGCAATCCTCGGGCTTCTCAAAAGCAAACAATCTCTCTGGAGGACTGAAGTGATTACGAAAGACAAGCTGGTTTCCATCATGCGCGCCTCGGGACTGACCGAGGACGACATGCGCCGCTTCCACGCCGAGTTCGAGCGCAACGCTCCCCAAGAGCACCAGGAGTTCCTGGAATTCCTGCACATCCCGGCGGAGGAGATCCGCGCGATCCGCGAGCACAGCCGCGCGGGAGGGACCAAGTAGAGGGTCCTACCCCTTCAGCATCCCCACAATCGCGTTCACCAGCACCGCCGCCATGCCCACCGGAATCAGCCGCCGCCAGCCGAGGTTCATCAACTGGTCGTAGCGGAAGCGGGGCCAGGTGGCGCGGAACCAGATCATCGAGTAGACCAGAAACGCCACCTTGAAGAAGAACCAGAACGCGGGCGAGACCGCCGCGCTGACGGCCGGCATGAGGAACGGCAGGCCGAGCAGAATCAGGCACGCCCCGATCACCATGAGGAAGATCGCGCGGGGCCGGTTGGGCAGGCGGCGCGCCAGCGGGAAGCAGTAGATACCTGTGCCGGCCAGGGCCACGAACGGAAACACGTTGTTGAGCGGGTAGCCGAGCCAGCCCACGCTCGGGAACGGCCTCAGCCAGCCGCCCCAAAACAGCGTCACCGCCACCGAAGAGATCACCAAGATGTTGGTATATTCGGCCAGGAAGTACAGTGCCCAGCGGAAGCCGCTGAACTCGGTCAGGAAGCCCGCCACCAGTTCGCTTTCGGCCTCGGGCAGGTCGAAGGGTGCGCGGTTGGTTTCGGCGATGGCCGCGATGACGTAGAGCACAAAAGGAACCACCATCAGGCCGAAGTTGTCGAAAACGAACCAGACGCCTCGATCCGCCTGCGCCTTGACGATACCCTCCATGCTCAGCGTTCCGGCCGCCATCACGCCGCACAACAGCGCGAAAGCCAGGGCCACCTCGTAGCTGATCAACTGCGCGCCGCTGCGCAGCGAGCCGAGCAGCGCGTAATGGCTGTTGGACGACCAGCCTCCCAAAATAATTCCATAGATGCCGAGCGAAGAAACCGCCAGG
>Ga0181539_1004061_pt1 | contig 12843 bp, 10 predicted proteins | sample PEATcosm2014_Bin_46_FD_119767 | JGI IMG/M metagenome (GOLD analysis project Ga0181539, IMG submission 119767) | Peatland microbial communities from MTU Mesocosm Facility, Houghton, MI, USA - PEATcosm2014_Bin23_60_metaG | ecosystem: Environmental > Terrestrial > Soil > Wetlands > Peat | place... | reverse complement strand
GTCCACATCCCCAAGACCATCGACAATGATCTGATGGTCAACGACCACACGCCGGGCTTCCCTTCCGCGGCGCGCTTCGTCGCGCAAGCCTTCGCCGGCGCCAATCTCGACAATTGGGCGCTGCCGGGCGTCTATATCGGCGTCGTGATGGGGCGCCACGCGGGCTTTCTGACCGCCGCCTCGGCGCTGGGCAAGAAATTCCCAGACGATGGCCCGCACCTGATTTACGTGCCGGAACGCCCCTTCGTCGTCGATAACTTCCTCGCGGGCGTGAAATCGACGATGGAGCGCCTCGGCCGCTGCGTCGTCGCGGTGTCCGAGGGCGTTTGCGACGAAAACCACACGCCCATCGCCGAAAAGCTGGCCAAGAAGGTTGAGCGGGACGCCCACGGCAATGTGCATCTGGGCGGCGGCGCGCTGGCCGACGAACTGACCGATCTCGTTAAGGACAAGCTTGGGTTCAAGCGCGTGCGGGCCGACACTTTCGGCTATTTGCAGCGCAGTTTCGTCGGCTGCGTCTCGGATGTCGACCAGCGCGAGGCTCGGGAAGTGGGCGAGAAGGCCGTGCAATACGCCATTTGGGGCGACCGTTGCGGCAGCGTGACCATCCACCGGACGGGGTTCTATTCGGTCGACTACCGCCTCACCCCGCTGGAGGAAATCGCCGCCAAGACCAAGGTCATGCCGGACGAGTTCATCAGCCCTTGCGGCGCCGACGTGACCGACGCCTTCCGCTACTATCTGCGACCGCTGCTGGGCAGCGCGATGCCCGACGCCTACCGCTTGCGGCTGGCGCGGGTGCCGAAAATTCTGAAAGCTTAAGCTTGAGGCGCCCGCTCCGTGGGCGCAGATCTTGCTTGTCCTGGCGGGCGCGGTTCGGGTTGCAATCTGGGCAGGCGCATATAGATTAAGGACATGGGGAACGTTGTCCCCAACGGTGGAGGGCGGGATCGGCCTCCACCTTTTATTAGGCTGGCGCGTGTATCGCTTATGGTTGGTCCGATTCGCCGCGCCGGCCGAGTGGTGGGAAACGAATATGAGCGTTGTCGGCGACGGCTCGAGAAAATCGCTCTTGCGTGGCGTTTGCGCTAAGAGACGGGATGAAGTCGAGCAATTCGTCGCCGGCCCGAAGTTTTGATTAACGACGAATATGTCGAGCTGTGCATGAACATGATTCGTTAAGGAACGTGAGAAGCGGGCGAAGTCGTAGTATACCAAGACGGCGAGCGCCGGCGCGAGTGTCGAGAACGGGTCGTTCGTTTCACCGCTGTGGTCGGTCTAAGGAGAGAGAAAAATGAGCAAGGTCGGCAGCAGCGACTCAAAGAACACGCTCTACTGCTCGTTCTGCGGCAAGAGCCAGCACGAGGTGCGCAAGCTCATCGCCGGCCCGACGGTGTTCATCTGCGACGAATGCGTCGAACTATGCATGGACATCATTCGCGAAGAAAATAAGACGGCGCTGGTCAAGCAGCGCGACGGCATTCCGACGCCGCGCGAAATCTGCAAGGTGCTCGACGATTACGTGATCGGCCAGAGCCAGGCCAAGCGCGTGCTGTCCGTGGCGGTCCACAACCATTACAAGCGACTCAATCACGCCACCAAACATGGCGACGTGGAGTTGGCGAAGTCGAATATTCTGCTGATCGGCCCGACCGGCGTCGGCAAGACCATGCTGGCGCAGACGCTCGCGCGCATTCTCGACGTGCCCTTCACCATGGCCGACGCCACCACGCTGACGGAAGCCGGTTATGTCGGCGAGGACGTCGAAAACATCATCCTGAAGCTGCTTCAAGCGTCCGACTACAATGTCGAGCGCGCCCAGCGCGGCATCGTCTATGTCGACGAAATCGACAAAATCTCCCGCAAGTCCGACAATCCCTCGATCACCCGCGACGTATCCGGCGAGGGCGTGCAGCAGGCGCTGCTCAAGATCATGGAGGGCACGGTCGCCTCCGTGCCGCCGCAAGGCGGGCGCAAGCATCCGCAGCAAGAATTCCTGCAGGTGGACACGACCAACATATTGTTCATTTGCGGCGGCGCCTTCGCCGGGCTCGAAAAGATCATTTCCGCGCGAGGCCGCAGCACGTCGATTGGTTTCGGCGCCACCGTCCAGGCGCCGGACGAGCGCCGCACCGGCGATATTTTCCGCCAGGTGCAACCGGAGGATTTGCTCAAATTCGGCCTGATCCCTGAATTCGTCGGCCGCTTGCCGGTCATCGCGACTCTGGAAGACCTCGACGAGGAGGCGTTGAAGCGCATCCTCACCGAGCCGAAGAACGCGCTGGTGAAACAATATCAACGACTGTTCGAGATGGAGAACACCGAGCTGACCTTCCAGGACGAGGCGCTGTCCGCGGTGGCGCGCAAGGCGATCGAACGGCGCACCGGCGCGCGCGGTCTACGCTCGATCATGGAGGGCATTCTGCTTGACACCATGTTCGATTTGCCCGGCCTCGAAGGCGTAGAGAACGTCGTGATCGGCCCGGAGGTCGTCGAGGGCAAGGCGCGTCCGCTCTATATTTATGCGGAACGCAACGAAAAGACGGGCGCCAGCAGCGCTTAGCGCGCTTTCGCTCGGATGGAATCATCCGATCGTTAGGATGTCGCGCAAAATGAAAACGCTGGAGCAAGGGTCTGTCGTCTTTGACGGAAATTGCTCTAGCCGCTCCCTGGAAGCTTGGCGCGTCCGCGCGCCGCGCTGGCCAGGCGAACCCGCGTAGCGCGTTTCTTGGCTGTCGGTCGCGTCGCGAGTGAATGTGTCTCAAGCAATTGTCTGGGTTTGCCCCGCGGCCGCGCGAAATGCGCGTCGAAGCGGCACCCTAGGGGAGCAATCGAGGCTCGCTTGGAGCCCCGTGTTCCCAACGCGCGGCGCGCGCGGGGAAGTTGGTTGCGTCTTGAAACCCTGTCCGGGTCACCCATTTCTTGCGTTATAGAGGCCTGCAAGCCTCGATTAGCGGAAGCGCCCTGCGGCGCCGCCGCGCCCCGCAAAGCCCGCCTTACAAGGCGCGGCGCCAGAGTTGCTTCGCTACGGCGTGTCCTGATCGTGGCGATAACCCTTAAGGAAGAACAAATGACGAGCGAAAAGCGCGGCACGATTGCGCCCGGAACGATCGAGAGCTTTCCGGTCCTTCCCTTGCGCGACATCGTCGTGTTTCCCCATATGATCGTGCCGCTGTTTGTCGCTCGCGACAAATCGATTCGGGCCTTGGAGGAGGTCACCAGGACCGACCGTCAAATTCTGCTCGCGACCCAGAACAACGCCAGCGACGACGATCCGGCGACCGACGCGATCTATACGATCGGCACGCTGGCGACCGTGCTGCAATTGCTGAAACTGCCGGACGGCACGGTGAAGGTCCTCGTGGAGGGCCAGAGCCGCGCCAAGGTGCGGCGCTTTACGCGCTCGGACGATTTCTACGAGGCGGACGCCGAGGCGCTGGCCGACGAAATCGACTCGCCGGTCGAAGTCGAGGCGCTTGGCCGCTCGGTCATTTCCGAATTCGAGAGCTATGTGAAGCTCAACAAGCGCGTGTCGTCCGAGATCGTCGGGGCGGTGACGCAGATCGAGGATTTCTCGAAACTCGCCGACACCGTCGCCTCGCATATCTCGGTGAAGATCTCGGACAAGCAGGACGTGCTGGAGACCGTCAACGTCGCGCGCCGGCTGGAGAAATGCCTGGCGCTGATGGAGAGCGAAATCTCGGTCCTTCAGGTCGAGAAGCGCATTCGCACGCGCGTCAAGCGCCAGATGGAGAAGACGCAGCGCGAATATTATCTCAACGAGCAGATGAAGGCGATCCAGAAGGAGCTCGGCGACGAGGAGGGCAAGGACGATCTCGCCGAACTCGAGGAGCGGATCAAGAACACCAAGCTCTCCAAGGAAGCGCGCGACAAGGCGACCGGCGAATTGAAGAAGCTGCGCCAGATGTCGCCGATGTCGGCCGAGGCCACCGTCGTGCGCAATTATCTCGACTGGATCCTGTCGATCCCCTGGGGCAAGCGCTCCAAGATCAAGAAGGATCTCGTTCAGGCTCAGGAGGTGCTCGACGCGGATCACTTCGGACTCGATAAGGTCAAGGAGCGGATTCTCGAATATCTCGCGGTGCAGACCCGCGCCAACAAGCTCGCGGGGCCGATCCTGTGCCTCGTCGGCCCGCCCGGCGTCGGCAAGACGTCGCTCGGCAAGTCCATCGCCAAGGCGACGGGGCGCGAGTTCGTGCGCATGTCGCTCGGCGGCGTGCGCGACGAAGCGGAAATCCGGGGCCATCGGCGCACCTATATCGGCTCCATGCCCGGCAAGATCATTCAGTCGATGCGCAAGGCCAAGACCGCCAATCCGCTGTTCCTGCTCGACGAGATCGACAAGATGGGAATGGATTTTCGCGGCGATCCGTCGTCGGCGCTGCTGGAGGTGCTGGACCCCGAGCAGAACGCTTCGTTCAACGACCATTACCTCGAGGTCGATTACGACCTCTCCAATGTGATGTTCGTGACGACGGCGAATACGCTCAACATTCCGGCTCCGCTGATGGACCGCATGGAGATCATCCGCATCGCCGGCTACACCGAGGACGAAAAGGCCGAGATCGCCCGCGAGCATCTCATCCCCAGCGCCGTCAAGAAGCACGGACTGGCGCCCAAGGAGTGGCGGATCGAGGACGGCGCGCTGAAAACGCTGATCCGCCGCTACACCCGCGAGGCCGGCGTGCGCAATCTGGAGCGCGAAATCTCCAATCTCGCGCGCAAGGCGGTGAAGGAGATTCTGCTCGCCAAGAAGGGCAAGCAGGTCGTCGTCACCGACGCCAACATCTCCGACTATCTCGGCGTGCCGAAATATCGCTACGGCGAGGCGGAGTCGGAGGATCAGGTGGGCGTGGTCACGGGTCTCGCCTGGACCGAGGTGGGCGGCGAATTGCTGACCATCGAGGGCGTGATGATGCCCGGCAAGGGCCGCATGACCGTCACCGGCAATCTGCGCGACGTGATGAAAGAGTCGATTTCGGCGGCGGCGTCCTATGTGCGCTCGAGGGCCGTCGATTTCGGGCTGGAGCCGCCATTGTTCGACCGCCGCGACATCCATGTGCACGTGCCGGAAGGCGCGACGCCCAAGGACGGCCCCTCGGCGGGCGTCGCGATGGCCACCGCCATCGTCTCGGTGATGACGGGCATTCCCGTCCATCGCGAGATCGCGATGACGGGCGAGATCACCCTGCGCGGACGCGTGCTGCCGATCGGCGGACTTAAGGAGAAGCTGCTCGCCGCGCTGCGCGGCGGCTTGAAGAAGGTGCTGATCCCGGAAGAAAACGCCAAGGATCTCGTGGACATTCCGCAGTCGGTGAAAAACGAGTTGGAGATCGTGCCGGTCGCGCGCATGGAGGAAGTGCTCAAACACGCCCTCGTCTCGCAACCGACGCCAATCGTCTGGAACGAGCCGCCACAACCCCTTACGCCGCCTGCCGCGACCGACGACGACGTGACCGGCGTGCGCGCGCACTGAAGTCGCGCGCTTTAATCGCGAGCCCCGCCCGGCCGAACGGCCTGGCGGGGCTTTTTTTGACCAAATTCGACGACGGGAAGGCCGGCGCCGCCCTGATTCGCTGCGTAATTTCCGCCGATTGCCGATAATCCCCCGGAAATCCGGGGATTTTTGCGCTTGAGCGCCCGCCAGCCCTTGCATTTGCTGCGATTCGGGCTCACGTTCCGCGAACATCGAAGGCCGTCGATTCGATTCCGCCTCGTTTATTTGAGCGAGCATGGAGGCCTCATCGGCCGGCAATCGGTGCGAAGAAGAAGGAATAGGCCATGGTCAACAAACTGGAATTGGTCGAACACATCGCCGCCGCGACCGACACGTCAAAGGCCGCCTCCGCCGCGGCGCTCGACGCGGTGATCGAGGGAATCACCAAGGCGCTCAAAAAGGGCGAAGAAGTGCGCCTCGTGGGGTTTGGCACTTTCTCGGTCAAGAAGCGCGCCGCCGGCAAGGGGCGCAATCCCGCCACCGGCGAGGAGATCAAAATCCCCGCTTCGAAGAGCGCGCGCTTCAAATCCGGCGCGACGCTGAAAGCCGCTCTCAACAAGAAGTGAGCGCGACAAACGGTTGGCGCGACCGCTTCGGCGGCGCGGCTTTTCACCGCCGGGGGCTCTAGCTCTCGGCGGGATTTTTTCGCCCGAACCAAGGCTTGCCTTGAGCCGACGTGATGCCGTAAACCTCTTGGCGCGCCAAAGACATTGGCGTCCTTCGCGCCGGGCGGTTAGCTCAGTTGGTAGAGCATCTCGTTTACACCGAGAGGGTCGGCGGTTCGAGCCCGTCACCGCCCACCAATAAAATCAATTAATTGCGCAATGGGAAATTAGCAGCCCTTCAGGCCGGGGAAGCATGAGGGAAGCAAGTGCGTGAAATTTGGGAAACGATCGAGCCCCTTCCCTCTCCCGCCCAAAGCCCACACGCGAGCCGCGCTCGCGAAGATGCGTCCAGGCGAGCGCAAAAGGCTTATAGAGCGCGCCAAGGCTCGGGGGCGGGCCGCATTACCCACAAGCGCCCCCTCAAACGCAAAAAGCGGCCCGTCGCTACATCCGCGCTCGAGCCGCTTCGTGACGTCAGGTTGTGCAACCGTTCGCTTGCTCAAAGAATAGGCGGCGTGACTCACGCACGCAAGCTCACTTGGTCCGCGCCGCCGCGCCGCGCGTCATGCCGGAAGCGAGGTCTGCTTGATCGCGCGCGATATGGTGAAGGTCGGCAATCGTTAAGCGCGGTGGTCGGGGGTTCATCATATGCGGGTTCCTGGGCCTTTCTGATGCGGGTTCCTGGGCCTTTCTGAATGAGGGCGATCGCCGGGGCTGCGGCGGGGCTGTGCGGCGTGTTCATGCAGATAGGGTGTGTAATGGTGGCGCGGGTGTAGGGGCGCAAGGCCGCCGCCTCGCTTGCCGCCCGTCGGTGGCGCGCCAGATAGCTTCAAAGCGAAATGCGTCGAGGAAATTCCCATGGTCACGACCAAAGTCCGGCGATGGTGTCCCGAGCCGGTCGAGCGCCGCGCAAAGACGACGCGCGAAACATGGACGCCAGAAAAGCGCGAGGCGTTCGGCCAGCGAATGGCCGAGATCGCGGCGCGAAGGAAGCAACAGCGCTTGCGAAAGCTCGCCGAGTTGGAGGATGCGGTGCCCGCGCCGTCATAAGCAATCCCGCTCCGCCGCCAAAAGCTTCAACACAGACTCCCCGCGCCCCGCGTGCAAAAATCGCATGCTTCCGTCAGGACGCCCGAGCAATTACGATGGCGTCGGTAGTGTCGACGGCACGCCGCCAGACGCCTTTTTGGGCCGCCTTGTCTGGACTAAAGAGCGAGGCGACAAATGAACCTGCAAAATTGGGTGGAGCAAGCGAGAGCCCACTAGAAGGAGTTTCTTCCGAGCCGATACAAGGAGTTCGAGGAGGCGGGCGTTCTGGACGAGGCGCTCCAAGACGCGGCGAGGCTGACATATCGGGAAGTGTCGCAACTGGAGAACGCGGGGCTGTCGAGCGAGGAAGCCTGGGAGCGGACGAAGGGCGAATATCTGCTCCTGCCGCCGGAACCGAAGCAAAAGGCGAAGCGGGACCGCGAGCCGAGCCCGAACGTGGCGGCGCAGACGTTCAACGAGACGGCGCAGTTCCTGAGCGAATTGTTGCAGAAGACGAAAGGCGGGGCGTAACCGAGCCCGCTGGCGGGCCAGCGCCGCTGCCCTTATATGTTCGCGGCACCTGAGAAATTAGGGTTTGTGGCTTCATTCGTGTAGCAGCGAGCGCCGCCCGTTCCGATTGGCGAATACCGAAGCACACGGCCATCCTTGACGTAGAAAATATTATTGCAGGCGGCAAAGCGCGCGATGCATGACGAGAATTGACTATAGGTCGCGGAACTGACGAAGCCGCCTCGGACAACAGCGCCGCCTCCATCACACGCCTCGACAGCAGCACCGTTCACATAATTCCTGATTTCAGTCCCGTCAGCGGTGACGGTGCGAACAGAGCGCATCGTGAGAAAGACGGGGTGCTTGTCGAGAAGCTCAACCGGTTGGCCCTCCCACGCGGTCAAATCCTCGGGCCGAACATGGGCACAGCCTGTGATCTGGCCGACGGCGGTTGCGATGGCGAACACGAAGGCAAGTTTTTTCATCACGGCGCAAAATCCCTTCAAAAATAGCATCCATTAGGCTCGCGTCCGAGAGCGTCGCAGCTAAATCAATGAGGCCGGGGCGTTCAGAAGCGAATTGTGTAACACATCAATGGAGCGAATATCCTACACCAACAATTCCGTAAAGGCCGGAATATCACGGGCCTTCGCAGGCTGAGGGCCAGTGGCGATCGTCATCTGGCCAGCGAGAGCTCACGCCCTACCATATTCCTCGACCACGCCTTCGATAACAGGTCGGATCGATGAGCCCTGGCTGTTGATGCGCTGGATCATCACCATGATAGGACTCTCCGCGTCGCCGACGAGTTTGATCTTGTCCTGAAGCAGACCGAGGTTGCGCGCCAGCTTGTCTAGCGCGACGAGCTTGTCGGCGATCTTGATCCTTTTCAGCACGCCAATGGGTGTTCCCTCGCTGTCTCGAATCTCCGCGAGGTCGAGGCCAGCAATCGCTGCCGCTGTGTCGTCGTCAATCTCGCTGAGAGGCTTCATCGTTCCGTCCGGGTTGAGCGCCTTGCGCACGTCAAAGAATGCGACGCAGGCCAGTTCGGCGAGTATTCGTTCGGCGGTGATGTCGTTGCGAGCGAATCGTTTTGCCCGCGCTTCGGCGATGGCGGCGGCGATGGCAGGTTTGGCAAGGTTTTCCGACCCGATCGCCTTCGCCGTCTTGGCGCTGTAACCGGCGGCGCGCGCGGCGGCGGTTGCATTGCCGTCAACGAGGAACTCGCTGACGAACATCGCCTGTCTCGCGGTAAGATTGGTTTTCGTCATGGTCCAATCTCCTCTGGGCGCTCCCCGCATTGTCCTAGCAGCAAACGGCGGCCACCAAGGCCGCCGTAGGTTGGTTGTCACGACAGGGCTAGCGCCCGACTGCCAATCGTCTTTTGGCCGCATCTTGCGCAATTTGCGCAGCGGCCGAGGGCTTGAGCGACTTGATATAATCCTCAATGCCCCTGCCCTGCGGCGTGTTGTCGATTACGACTGGCGGGCGCGGCGGTGGTGTGTTGGCCAGCCCCAGCCTTTGCTCATAAGCGTCCACGCCTTCCCCACCCGCCGGCGCTTGGCCTTGCATTGGGTGGCGTAGAATCTCAGGCGCGGCGGGAGCATTGGACGGCACGTTCGCCAGCCCCATGCGCGCTTCGTAATCGGCCACGCTTCCCGGGCCTGCCGGCGCTTGCGGCGCTTGTGGCGCTATGACGCCGCGAGTAACGGGCGCGGCCGGCTGCTTGGAATGCCACCAAGGTAGGCTTATTCCGTTGCTTTCCCAGAAGGAACGAGCTCCTTGCCTTATCACATCATCCGGCGAACTGGGCGCAGCTGGCCGAGACGAAAGGATTGGCGCACCATTGCCGAACGGCGACGATCCACCCAGCCCGCGCGCCGCCGCTATGTTGGCGTCATAGAGCTCCGCCGCCTTCGCCATCTTCTGATCCGCCGTCAACTCGACGGGCTTTCCATTCGCGTCGACGAAGCCGTTGTTGTCCTCGAGGCTCTTGTAAAGATCGCGAATGCCGGCCGCCCTCTTTACGGGGTTGTCCGCCGCCGCTTTGGCGTCGTTTTCCCGGATCGTATTCGCTGAGTTCGCGGCGGCGAGCGCGAGATCGTTGGCGAGCTTGTTCTGGCCTTTGGCCGCATCAACACTCGCAGCGCTGAGAGCATCTCGAATGGCTGCATTGTGCGCAACGGCTGCTTGCGGGCTGATTAGGCCAGACAACGTATCGAAGGCGTCTTGCATGGACGTAAAGTTCTTCGTTACATCCTCTCCGGTCTTATTGTTTTTGTAGTGGACCGTCATTCCCGTCGCCCTCCCGTCTGGACCAAGGATTGGCGTCGCGGAAGCGTCGTGATTTGCTGAATTTATATATCCACTATTGCCCAAGATATTATTGAGATGCTCGTTTACACCATCCCAGTTTCCGATCTGCGCCGCCCCTTCGAGCCGGCCAAGATCGTCGACGCCGCGCTGAAAGTCCGCGTCCCCGTGTGACTTGCCGAACGCTGCCGCCTTATCCACGTCGCCATTTTGAAGCATCGCCTGTTGTATCGTTGGCGCTGCGACATTGTAATAATTGGCCATTCGCGTCCCGTGCTTCTGCTCGAACAGTTGGTTCGCGGCGTCTTGCGAGGGAACAGATTGGCCGTCGACGGAATAGGTAGGGTTGCCCTGGGCGTCCTTGCCAAGAAAGATGGACTTCGCCTTGAGCGCATCATATTGCGCCCCGGCGTCCTTCGCTCCCTGCTCCTGCGCGTCGGAAACATCGGCGTCCCCTTGCAGCGTGCCGAGCTTGGCGGCGCGCTGTGCGTCGATGATCGGCTGCATGGCCGCGCGATCTGCTTGCGTGTTGCCAAACGTCGTCGCGCCCTGCGAGAGGTTCTGATTGCCTTGCGCGAGCGCAAGATCGGACGCCGCGCCCGCGCGTGTGTTGGCGTCCTGGCTTATCGCCATGTTTTTTGTGGACAGGTCATTCTGGAATGCCTGTTGCGCCGTCGCCGCGTCCGCCGCGCGCGCCGCGCGCGCCGCCTCCGCGCCCCTCTCAACGCCTGTCATGAAAGAGCCAATGCCAACGCCAAAATTAGCCATGATGAATATTCCTTCATATTTTGGTTGTTGCGGTGATGGTTCAGTGGTGGGTGGGGTTGGCCGCGTCGTTCACGTCGGCGGCGCTGGCAAAGTCGGCCCAAGTCTGAGCGGGGCCTGTGGATGGCGCAAACCAGTCGAGTGTTGCAACAGGAGCCTTGAGGCTGTCGGCGCGATCCGGCTCCACCGCCGCCGTCTTGGCGGGCGCGCGGCGAGAGAACCAGTATCCGACTCGGAAGCCGAGGGTGAATAGATTATCTGAGAAATGTTTTGTGGTGTTCATGGTGGTTTTTCCTTTTCTGGCGCGTCACTTCGCGCCTTCATTGAGCAAGCGCTCGATTTCATCAGCGGGAATCAATACGCGGCCGCCAATGCGGATCAATTTAATCTTTCCGTCTCTTTCGAGCCGATACCACGTCGATCGGCTAAGCCCAATTAAGCTTTCGCCGTCGCGAAGGCTAAAGGCGCGTTGCCGTGCCGGCGGTATTGCCGTAGCTATCGTCATGTGTGTCACCACGGGTTATTGCGCGGTAAGAGATGCGCCAGTGACCAGGGATGCGCCAAGAAAGCTTTTATGCAATAGCAAAGTTGTCGTTTATTGAAAAAAAACTAATGAGTTTCCGACACCAAGAATTAATTAAGGTAACTAGTTCCGACAGTTACTTGGGCTTCCAGCCGCCCACTTGCGCGAGGCGGCTGGAATCAATCGCCTTGTCAGGTTGCGGCGAAGAACCGCTGCCGCACGCCTCGCGCCGTCTCAATGTCAGCACCGCCAGTGTCGAGCGCGACGACACGCTTCCCGTCTGTGAGTAGCCACGCGACGCCTTTGCGGTCGTGGCGGTGGGCCGGCGCTATGTCGTCGAGGCCGAATACATCTTCCGCTGTCCATCCAAGACGGGAGGCTTGAGCCGCCCATTGCTCGGCGAAGATCGACGCGCCTGACAGCGTGCGCGCCCAGTAGTCCGGATCGAAATCGCCGGGCGGGCCGCCACACAGCAGACCGGCGAACGGTTCGGCCCATTCATGGGGCAAGCCGGCGTCGTGTTCGAGAGACGCGGCGCGCGCCCGCCATGTCTCGCAATCGAGGCCGGCGACCCCTTGATGGCGGGCGAGAATGAGAGTCGCCGGTTGAATATTCGGGCCGCTCATCTCTGCGCCAATTCGACCGCCGCCACCTGCTAAAGTTGCTAAATGGGCTAAAGTTTGAGGCGTCCATTCGCCATTTCGGCCCTCGACTCCTACTAAAGTTGCTAAAGGGGCTAAAGTTTGAGGCGCGGAGGCAAAAACTTTAGCACGATTAGCCGCTTTAGCAGGTGGTGAAGCCGGTTTTCGGCTTTCGAAGAATGAGGGAAAGAGGTCATTCATCGCCTCTCCTCCTTCACGATAGACCACGCCTCGCGGACGTTCTTTCCCTTGACCTTGGACGGGCCAGCGACTGGAATAAGCCAACCGTGGTCCACCAGCACTCCCACAGCCGCGCGCGCCGTCGCGGCGTCGCGAACCATTCTCGGGCCGGTCTGATAAATCTCAGCCAGTCCAATATGCGAGTGGTCGTGTTGAATGAGCCACTTCCGCAACGCCTCGGCGCGACGCAATTCGGGGCTCGCGTAGCCCGCCTCGAACAGCCGCAGCGCCTCTCGCGTGTAATATTCGGCGAGGCGAACGGCACGCTCGAGCGTCTCCCTGTCGACACGCGGAGCGTCGATGTTGTCCACAAGCGTGAGGACGGCGGCGATGCGCGCGGCGTGTTCCGGCAACTTATTTGCAAACCCACGGATCGGCTCGAAGGGCTGCCCTGGCGCAAGCAACCCCTCCACATGGTCCGCATAATCACGCCACGCATTTGCTGCGTCAGGCGCGAAACGCAGCACGCGCGGCTCAAGTTCGTTCCTCGAATCGAGAGCCAAGGTTGGCTGGCGTTCGAGAATTGACAGGATGCGCGCGTGATAGCGGCTAAGCGCCGCGCCCGAAGCAGGATCGGGTTCCCGCTGAAACCTCGTTCCCGCCGTCGAAGCTGGGGCCGAGACAAGCACGCGGCTGAGAAAGCCCTGATCGAGCAATACCGGATCGGTAAGCATCAGCGCCGCCGCCTCTGGCTGCGCC
>Ga0181539_1004059_pt1 | contig 12844 bp, 6 predicted proteins | sample PEATcosm2014_Bin_46_FD_119767 | JGI IMG/M metagenome (GOLD analysis project Ga0181539, IMG submission 119767) | Peatland microbial communities from MTU Mesocosm Facility, Houghton, MI, USA - PEATcosm2014_Bin23_60_metaG | ecosystem: Environmental > Terrestrial > Soil > Wetlands > Peat | place... | reverse complement strand
TCACGCGAAGGCGGGGTCCCATGATGAGCCCCTGGTCGATGGCGTCGCGAACCGCGGTGTCGGCCGAGCCGGCGCCCTCCGTCCCCATGTCGCGCTCGGCGGTAAATCCGGCCAGAAGGTCGGTCTTCGCGGCTTGCTCGGCGAGAATGGTGCGCCAAGGAACGGATTCCTCAACCGTCTGCAGGTCTTCAGCGCCGGGATGGAGGAAAAGATGAACATGGGCATCTATCAATCCGGGGAGCAGCGTGGTGTCGCCGAGGTTGATGATTGTGGCGCCCGGCGGATGATCCACAGACGGACCTACCGCGCGAATGCGCTCGCCCTCGACAAGAATCTCGCCGGGCTCCAGGAGAGTGCCGGTGTCAACCTGGATAAGGCGGGCAGCGTGGAGCACAATCGGGGTTGATGCGGGAATCGCTGGCTGTTGTGCGCCAGCCAAGCAGGCAAGAGACAAAGCCGCGGCGCATCCAGTCGCAAGAGATGCCCGGAATAGCCAACGAATACTCAGAGAGAAACTCGTCATGGATAAGACTATGCCGCATTGGTTTCGGTTTGTCGATGGCCCGTTTCGCATTGGGACAAACTGGGCCATGCAGGACCTCCGGCCCGCCCTGTTCGAGGTTTGGCAGTCTGAGACCTACTTTGAGAGTCTGTGTGCGCTTGGTCATTGCGACGAAAGGGATTCTTCCGAAGAAGAGCTATTTTTCCGTTGCGGGGGGCTGAAATGGATTCCAGTTGTCCGCGCCGCGCAGAAAAACCGCGGGATCGTACTGCTTGGCCTGCTCGGCAGTAAGAAAATGCGTATGCGGATCGCGCCCGCCCGTCTCCCCTCCGGGACCGGTGGAGCTATATTCGGCAAAGAAAGCTGTATCGAGAGAATGGGTCTCGCCGGGATGCCATTCGCGCCAGCCTGCCGGATCGATGTGGCTGCCCATCTCCGTATTGAGATAGACCACGGCCGCATAGGGCCGCCATGGCCGGCCCAGGTAGACCTTGCCCGTCACGTCCCGATCGGCGAGGAGCTTGCAGCGGTTGAGAACGAAGGCAGAGTCTTCCTCGGCATAGTGCTTGGATTGCGCGGTGATGAATCCACCATCATGAGCTGTGCTATGAATCTCGCAGCGATCGAAGACGGCCTTGGAGTCTCCAAAGATGAAATCGACGTTGCCGGCGATATAGCAGTCGGAGAAATACTGGCGAGTTGGAATGCAGTCTGCACCGTCGGGAGCGCAGTTGCGGCTGCCGGCATAAACCGTGTCCTGGTTGCCCAGCAGGCGGACATTGTGGAAGATAGCGCGGTCGCCGATGACGCGCAAAGCAAGAGCCTGCGAGCCGGAAGGAAGCTGCGGATGAGTGGCATTGAAGTCATTCTCAAAGGTGATGTTCTCAGCAAAGAAATTGTCCGCCGTCACATTTACCGTGGCGGAGTGCAGCGTGCCGCCACTCGTGCCCGCGCTGCGATCGTTGACCACCACCGTCTTGGTTGCGTCAGGGTTGGCGCTGCGCAATTGAATATTCGGCTTATCGACGGTCAGCACTTCGCGGTAGACACCGGGAGCCACCAGTACCAGAGCTCCCTCCGCGGGAGCGGCATCGAGGGCCCGCTGGATGGAGTAGAAATCCCCTGTGCCGTCGGCGGCGACGTAGAGAGTCATATCTTCGGGCGGAACTGCGCCAGCCATCTCCGGGGCGGTTGCTATGAGAGGAAATGGAACAAATCGCGCATCGCAAGCCAGAGGTACTCCGGGCATGGAACCGGGGGTTTGCTGCACCGTGGTATCGTCTCCTGTCGGCTCCAGATTGCCACGCTTTCCGCCGATAACAATCTCCGCATCCTTGACCAACATACGGGAATGCGCCTGATCGTCGGCAAATACATTGTCGAGCTTGAGGCCGAGTTTGTGCTGCGCGTCCAATCCCAGGAATGTGTCGGAACCGGGAGTGAGCACATGAACGTTTTCGAGCGTGATATCGCGATAGACAGGAAGTCGATCTCCGGCAAAGGTGGTGTAGAGCGGCGTAAAGACGAGCGGGTTTTTCGTATTGCGAATGCAAACGTCGCGGTAGAGCAGATCGTGCACCAGTCCGCCGCGGCTGCGGTCGGACTTGATGCGAATGCCGTTGTCCGCTCCGTCGATGGTCAGATCCTCGACCAGCATGTGATCCACGCCACCGCTGGTTCCACTGCCGATCGACATGCCATGGCCGGTATAGAAGTGGTTATGCAGGATGGATATATTCGAGGACGGCCCCGCCTTGCCGGACTTAACCGCGACATCGTCGTCGCCGGTATGAATGAAACAATGCGCGATGGTCACATTACGCGAAGATCCCGGATCGATACCGTCCGTGTTACGAGCGGTCTTGGGCGTCATGATCTTAACGCTCCATGCGGTGAAACCATCGGTTTCATTGACCCCGACATGGAAGTTGGGCGAGTTGCGCAGCGTAATCTTGTACATCGTGAAGTTATCCGCGTGACGCAAGACGATCATCACCGGGACGCTTTGCTGTTTGTCGAGAATCTTAGCCTGATGCGCCAGATCCCACCATGAAACATCCTGACCCAGCAACTTTGCGCCGCCACGGCCGTCGATGGAGCCTTCGCCCATGATGCCGCCGCCCTTTGCCCCATCGCCCAGAATGAGCGGTTTGCATCCATGGCCTCGTTCGCTCACAATGCCGCAACTGCCGGGAGCAAGATCGTAGAGGCGCGGATCGCGCGACGCAACCAGCGCGGTGTTTGCGTCCACCGCCAGGGTCACGCCGCTGCGCAGTTCGATGGGACCGATCAGAAACACATTCTTCTTTCCGTGGGCGCGCAGCACAACAGCCTTGCCCGCGGCGCAGTTATCGATCGCGTTCTGAATGCGCGCGGTATCCAGAGTTTGTTCATCCCGCGCGGCAATCCCGCCATGATTGGCGGCAAGCGAGGCATTCAGGATGACACAGGCAGGCGGGATGTGCGGCTCGATTACGGTCCGGCTGTCCTGAGCGGAGACAGCCGCGGCAAAACACAACAGCGGCAAGGCGGAAAGCGAGAAGACAGACGATGAACGCATGAGTCTCCTATTCAGTTGACCGGCGACACAAGCTTGGCATTTGAAGTTCCGCGTACGTAATTTGGGCGAGAATCGAGCGAACCGGTTTCCGGCTTGCGGCCTAGTCGCAGATAGCATTCGCACCATGGCGTCAAGATCACCCGTCATTCAGACTCCAGGTGTTTTCAATTCCGCTGCCATGGCAATTCATGGCGCGCCGCGAATCGGCGCCATTTCAATGTAACTGCTTGCGCAGAAAGGGCCGCCGTCTCCGGCAGCCCTTTCTATAAGAACAACGGGCCAAAGGCTAGAACTCGATGCGCGCCGAGAACTGGGCGGCCTTGCGGTTGGCGACCGAACTTTGGGTGACCTGTCCAAAGCTGGCGTTGCCCACCGCCGTGCTGGCAACACCGAACAAGGTGTGGTTGGTGACGTTGTACCACTCGGCGCGGAAGTTCAGCTTGGACGCCTCCGTGATGTGCAGCGGAAAGCTGCGAACCAGAGCGAGGTCCAACTGGTAGTTGCCCGGGCCGTAGAGGTTGTACGGCGCGGTACGCGGAGCATTGCCAAAGGTCCACTGCGGCGCAGGCCCGCCCGGCACATTGAGCAGCGTCACCTGGTTGCCGGGAGCTGAGCCGGCCGTTACGCCAGGGATATTTGCTAGCGGGGAGATGAACGGGCCCGCAATAGGGCCGGGCGCGGGAGTAGTGCCGGAAGCGCCATTGATCGCGCCACCGGTGCTGGGAACGATGAAGGTACTCGTGGAAACAGGGACCCCAGCTACCGGCGGCAGGTTGTAGGTCGACCAGTTGACTCCCTTGCCCCATTTTCCATTCTGGCGTGCCGATCCAGTGAAGTTTGGGTTGAGCGTGGGCGCACACCCCTTTTGCGAACTGGCATCCGCGATACTCGCGGGATTCGTCTGGCAAGTCGTTGCGTCAATGGCGAGCGGCGAGCCCGAGTAGGCTTGGTAAATCCCGGAGAGCTTGAAACCACCAAGGATCATACGCTCCATCGGCTGCTCACCGAGAATCTCCTTGCCAAATGGCAGGGCATAGACGGTGGTCAGGACAAAATGCTGCGGCTGATTGGAAGTGGACACCGTCCGCTCGATCCGATCCGCAGGATAGGACGCTGAGGGGTTGCCGGCAATGGTGCCGGCCGGAATGGCGTAGCCGGTGCGGAAGCTTCCGGCGTCGTCAATGGCGCGCGAGAACGCATAGTTGGCGTTCAAGGTCAAACCGTGCCAGGTACGCATGTTGAGCATCATTTGCAGCCCGTGATAGTTGGCGTTGCCCATGTACCCGAAGGAGTCAGCGGGCGACCCGAACGGGTAGGGCTTCAAGAAAGTGCTCAACGGCTGATTCACCGCTGAATTTGCGAAGAGAGTCGTGGCCGTTGCGTTGCAAGTCAGGTTATTGGCTGCATTTGCGCAATCTGTGGCAATAGCGGCGCCCTTGTCGTTCAGTACCGATCCCAGAGACAGATACTTCGGATCGAGCTGATTAGCCTGGACTCCGCGGCCATTGTTGCTATCGAGCTGGAGAAAGTGGCCCTCTGAACCCACATAAGTGGCAGTGACTGCTATCGCGCTGGTCAGCTGGCGTTGGACACCGAGGCTCCAGTTGATGTACTCCGGCGCGCGGCTGCCAAGGTACGGGTCGTCAAAATTCGTGCCCGAAGGGGCTGCCGTATAGCCGTTGACGTTGGCGTAGCCAGTGCCGTATCCAGCACCCGCTAAGACACCAGCCGGAGGAGCGTAGCTTGGCATCTGCCCAGTGCCTGCGTTTGCGATTGCACTGCCGTTTGCGGCCAGAGAGCCTGCGCTCAGCATCCCTGTCATGCCGGTGAAAGAGTTGGACGACGCGAAAGGAGGCGCGGCCGAGAAGCCCAGTGTTCCGAGAGTCGATGCAAGGCCGCCTACGGCGTCGCCATGCGTAAACATGACACCGTAGCTGGCGCGGACCACGTTCTTCGAACCAAGCTGGTAGGCAAGGCCGAGGCGCGGCCCGAAGTTTTTGTAGTAGTTGCTTACCGGCGTGGAGCAGTTGCAAGTGCCGGCGCCTGAGCCCGTGAAGTTCAGCGCCCCGTTCAAGCCGGTTACTGGGTTGGCCAGAGTTGGATCGAAGAAGCTGGCATAGTTATGCACTTCCGTGACGCTCGGGAAGAAATCGTAGCGCAGGCCGAGGTCGAGAGTCAGCTTCGACGTCAGCTTCCAGTTGTCCTGGACATAGGGTGAGATGGCGCGGAAACGCGCTCCGTACTCGGGATGGAGAGAATAGTCCACATATTTTCCGCCGTCCCCGTCCATTTGGCCCAAAAGGAAGCTGGCGTAGGACAGGCCGGTGTTAGCCGTGAGGCTAAAGGCGGTAGTCGAGGTGCCGGTGAGGCCCGAGGTCTCAGCGACGGCAGTGCTGAATTCCATGGGAGTTGTTCCTCCCGTGGCGCTGATGGTGTTGTACAACAGCCAGGCAACCTGTCCGCCGAAGGTAAAGGCGTGCTTGCCGACCGTCCACTGCAGGTTGTCGAGCACCGTGTAGTTTTCCGCAAGGGTCACGTTGGCAACAGTGCCACCCCATCCCGTCGGGGCGTCAGTGCCCGCGAAGACCACGATGGGAAAGGTCTGCTGCGCCTGACCGGCCGGCAGTCCGGAGATGCCCATGGTCGTGGCGGAATACGGCGGCGCCTGGTCGGGATTGAAGGTAGGACCGTTGTAGCGGGCGTACCCCCACTTCACCTGGTTGATGAGGTGCGGCGAGAAGACGTGCGTCTCTTCAATGATGCCCACTGCGGTCTTGGGCGCGTAGGTCTGACCATAGTTGAAGGGAACGGGCCCAACGTTGCGGCCCGCCGTGGTCTGACCGACGGGATTGGAGCTGGCTTGGCGGCCAATGGACGCAACCAATGTGAGCGTGTCCTTCGAATTGACGATGTAGTCGAGGCGGTGGGTCATGGACCAATTGACGAGTCCCGTATCGTTAGGGGCGGCATAGTTGTTCTGCAGACCTGCGCCGATCCCCGTCGCCGGAAGGAGGGCCTGCATAGCCTTTGCAACTGGCGAGAACCTGCCGGAGGGGATCACGTTCTTCGTTCCGGTCAGCACCCCAGCGCCATTCGCACCTACGACACCCGCTGCCGGAGCAGTGTAGCCGAACTGATACCGGCAAGGATAACCGGCTTTGGGGGTGTTATTATGCGCGGTGCAGGCGGCTTGGCTCGACGGGTCGTAGATACTTGGAAGGCCGGATGCGCTGAAATCGCCGCCCTGCTGGGCCGGGGTCGGGAAGGTTATCGGCGTCGGGGTCGCGCTGCTATAGCGGAACCCGTTGTAGTTGCCGTAATAGAAAACCTTTTCCTTCCAGGCGCCAAACGGAATCAGCGGACCGCTGACATTGATGCCGTACTCGTTGCTATGCTCGAGGGGCTTGACCGGCAGACCAGTTGCCGGATTGGGGATCTTTCCGAACCAGCCCCAGGTATCCAGCGCCGTATTCCGGAAGAACTCGTAGATGGAGCCGTGATACTTGGCGCCGCCCTGCTTGATGCTGTAGTTCATCACGCCCTGGCCTTCGTAGATGGCCGAGTAGCCGGTGGTCTGCACCTGGAACTGGTCGACCGCATCGACCGAAATAGCGGTCCACACATAGCGCGGGTCGCCATTGCCGCCGGCGCGCACAAACGGAATGCCGTCGATGTACACCGCCGAGGCGGCTCCGCGGCTGCCTGAACCGTTGATTACTCCCGTATTCGTCGTCGCGTTGCCGTTGGTTTCATTTCCCTGCACGCCCGGCATCAGGTACGCGAAGTCGGTTGCGCGCCGCTGATCGGGGCTGCCATAGGCGCCCATCTCGATCGGGAGCTCCGCATAGGTCTCCTGCTCCATGGTCGAGCCCAGCGTTGCGTTACTGGTTTCCAACTGCGGCGGCGCGGCGGTCACGGTAATCTGGACGTCGGCGCCGCCCACCGTCAGAACAGGGTTATAAACCTGCGACTCCATCGCATTCACGTGGATGTTCTGCTGGGTGAGCTTTTCAAAGCCCTTCGCGGTCGCGGTGACGGTATAGACGCCCGGATCCAGGTCGGAGAAGTTGTAGTCCCCCGCTCCGGTTGTGGTGGTTGTGGTTGTGATGCCGGTTGCACCATTGGTGGCGGCAACCGTGGCGCCGGGAACCACTGCCCCAGTCCTATCCATCACGGTTCCTGTAATGGCGCCCTTTCCTGAAAGCTGCGCCATAGCGCCCAGGGGCACCATCATGGTAATAACCAGAAGGGCCAGCAAGCTCCATCCCCGGAAGCTCAGAAAACCGCCCAGTGGCGTCATCGATGCTTCCCGCATCTCTTGCATTTTCACAGACAATTGCCTCATTCCTGCCTCCATAGCGTTACTGTCGTGCTTCGTTCGACGGCGCCTTCGCACCTGCTCTCCGGTGAATTCGCGGCCGGTGGTCTGACCACACTCGAAGTCCAGATAATCTTCCTCTCAAGATCGAACCTTGTCAATAGAGAAATCCCGGCTGTCCCATGATTGTTAAAAAATGCTTCAAAATATGAGCGACATATGTGGGCGGTTGGCATTAAGAGTCTACAAATAGACCATTTATCATTGCCTGTAGACCTGAACTGGCATCTGTTACCCTCCGCTCTTGGCAGAAAGGATAGAGCAGAAAACTTCAATAGAGAACATCTCCCCATAGAGAATCATGGCAAATTGGAAGCACCTGAGGTTGTCACGATGAAAATAATGTTTGTGGTCCAACCACGGATAGGAGCCCAGCCGAAGTCCCGCGCTTTGTCAGAAGACGTGTCGCTGCGACTTCACGTGCGGACTCTTGGGCTTTGGCGCACCTTGAGAGAATTTCCGCTCCATGGGACGTTCCATCCCCTGCGCGGTCTGCGCCATGCGCAGGTGCTTCTTTATAAGCCTAAGCGCTTCGACGGAGTCGCGCGCATGGATCCTCGTAGGCGTCGCCCTGGATGTTCCCTTCCCCAACCCGGTTTACGGCCCACCCCGGTTGGTCTCCGAGGCGAATATCCGGCAAAGAGGCGGATCGGCGATCACTCACCCATAACCCGCCTGGGAAAATCGATTGCGCTGCCGCTGAGCGCCACGGGCTGATTTCGCCAGACCAGACTCAGGCGCTGCCATTTCGGAGCCGCCCGTGCTTTCCAATTTCCCGTCTGAACAAGAGGGAATCGCTTGACTCTATGACCTCAACCTGCGCAATGCTTCCCCAAGTCCGCTCTCGTATGCGTCGATGAGCTTGTCCCAGGATGCATTCGCAGCTTCATCGATCTCCTTTCGCCGGGGATCCGCATCGAACCACTCGATCGTTCTCTGAATCCCTTGCGCGAACGGAACCTTGGCGCAGTAGCCAGGTACAAAGCGCTTGATCTTGCTGTTATCGAAGACCACGCTCACTGCTTTATCCCCGGTCAGGCTGCCGACCTCATCCGGCATGCAAGCGCCCATGAACTCCGACGCAATGTGAACGATCCGCGCCTCAGCGCCCGCGGCTTGCGCCGTGATCCGATAGAACTGGTCCCAGGTCATCACCTCGTCGCTGGTGATGTGGAAGGCGTGGCCAATGGCTTGCCGATGCCCCAGCAAGCCGACCAGCCCCTGGGCAAAATCGCTGTTGTGCGTAATCACCCAAAGCGAGGAACCATCCCCCGGCACGATGACCTTCTTGCCCCGCCGCATCCGGTCCACCGCCGTGTAGGACTTCTGCCAGCTATTCACCGCCAACGCAATCTGCGTGTCGCCGTAGGTCAGCGAAGGACGCACAATCGTGATCGGAAAGCCCTCTTCACGATAGGCCTTCATCAGCCGGTCTTCGCAGGCGATTTTATCGCGCGAATACTGCCAATAGGGATTGGCCAGCGGGGTCGATTCCGTAATCAGATAATGCCCAACCGGCTTTTGATAAGCGCTCGCCGAGCTGATAAAGACAAACTGTCCTGTCCGGCCTCGAAACAAGCGGATGTCCCGCTCCACGTCGGCGGGCGTGAAGGCAATCCAGTCCACGACCGCGTCGAACGATCGATTGCCGAGCGCCTCGGCCACTGCCGCCTCGCCGGTGACATCCGCCGCGATGGTGCGAACATTCTTAGGAAGATCGGCCGCCCGCTGTCCGCGCCGCAGCAGCGTCAATTCCATGCCCCGTTCGGCTGCCAATCTCGTCGCAGCCGTACTGATGTTTCCGGTGCCTCCAATGAAAAGAACCTTCATGCTGCCTCCATGAATCGCCGCGGCGCCGCTCCGGCCTTCTTGCCCCGCATAGCGGCGCCACCAGGAGATGATAATTGGCGTTGCCATCCTGGTTCAGGGGCAATGAAGAATTGTGGCTCGGCATTCTCGCCTGCAACCCGGAAGACCCGTGGCGGCGCCGAGCAGAATCCCGATGACGGGAGGAGAGAGGAGGAACAAGTGTCGGAAAGATAGACGCCGAGCGCTCTCTATGAGGCGGGCCATGCTACGACGGCAGCGAATTGCCCGGCGTTGCTGCCGCGAACGCTGGCATTTACGGCGCCAACGTTCTTTTGGCCTTGCAATCTACCTCACGAGCGATACAATTGCAGGGATTCTGGATCGAAAAAGGAGATTCCAGTTGAAATGCTCGGAAAGAATCTTTCTGTCGAAGGGCTTATGTGGAAACTCTCGCGGATGGCATTGTTGATTGCCGTAATTTGTCTTCCGTCGAAGTCCCAGTGTGGGACCACTTGCGGAGTTGTGAGGCATGACCCGCTCAGCGAAGCGGACAAGGCTCTGCGCGCGGCTGATTTTGTCAAGGCTGCCGACCTGTACCGGTTAGATTTAGCCAGTCATCCGGAGAACGCGGATCTGACCATTGGGCTGGTTCATGCTCTGCTGCACCAGCAAAAGGTGCAGGAGGCCGAGGATGCCGTGAAAGCATCGTTGGCCCAAACGCCCAATACGGCGGCATTGATCACGCTGCGAGGCGAGGTCGAGTATCGCCAGGGAACTCCATGGACCGCCGCTGAGTCTGCCCTTACCTCTCTGAAGCTTGATCCATGCAACCCGAGGACCCGCCTTCTTCTCGCTGATTTGGATCGCCTCAATTCGCTTTACGCTGCAAGCCGAGTCTATTTGGAGGATGCGCATCGTCTCGATCCCGCAGACCCGGAGATTCGCCAGGAGTGGATCGGCACCCTGCCGTTGAAACAGAGGATCGTCGAGATGGAGGCCTACTTATCGGCTCCGATGGGTGACGACGAGGATGATACCCGCCACATGCGGCAATCTCTGGAGAGGCTGAAGAAGATGCTGACCGAGCCTCATAAGGGCTGTCATCTGGTTTCGCCGGTGGCAACCACCGAGATCCCCTTCGACCCGATCATGTACGGCGCGATGCACCGGAGAGGCTATGGGCTGGATGTAAAGCTGAACGGCCACAACTCCTTGTTACAGATTGATACCGGCGCGGACGGGCTCTTGATCACTCGCTCCGTGGCCAAGCATGCAGGAATCACACCGTTCTCGGCCACGGAGATGGAGGGCGTCGGCGATCAGGGTTACAAGCCGGGGTATTCAGCCTATGCCAATTCGATCCGCATCGGGAATCTGGAGTTTCAAGATTGCCCGGTAAGAGTAATGGATAGCCGCGGCGCGCTGGAGGATGTGGACGGATTGATCGGAATGGACGTTTTTTCGAGGTTTCTGGTTACGCTGGATTACCCCAAGCATAAACTGCTTCTTGGTCCGCTGCCGCAGCGGCCGGGAGAAAGCGCCGCTGAACTCACGTTGAAAACCAACGATGTGGAACCGGACGATTCCGAAGATGCCGAAGAACCTGCCCAAGCCGGGAAGCGAGGCGGTTCCCCCGCCGATTCCGCCGCAACGACTGCGGCAAAGAGTGCCGCGCCAGTCGATAAGCCTCACGGCCCTCATGACCGGTATATCGCTCCAGAGATGAAGGATTACACCAAGATTTATCGTGTTGGGCACTTGCTCATCTTGCCCGCGGGGCTCAACTTTGAAAAAATCAGACTCTTTGTGCTCGACACCGGCGCATGGACAACATCGATCTCGCCGCTTGCCGCGCGAGAGGTGACCAAGGTGCATTCCGATGACAATCTCCATGTAAAAGGCATCAGCGGAGATGTGAACCAGGTTTTCCTTGCTGACAAGATCACCTTCCGATTTGCGCAACTTTCTCAGCAGGGTGACAGCGTTGTCGCCTTTGACACTTCGCGGCTTTCAAAGAGCACGGGGTTAGAATTGTCAGGGTTTCTTGGGGCCAGCACGCTGAATCACCTAACCATTCACATCGATTATCGGGATGGATTGGTGAAATTCGATTACGATCCCAAACACGATTACAACTATTGAACAGGCCATCAATCTTCGGCGATTGATCCTGCATCGGCTGCAGAAGGTTCTAATTGCCGCGCCGGGTGCGGACTGCGGCGGCTAGCTTTCTTAGCAGAGTGTAGGTTTCTGTTGAGGTACATTCAATGTCATACATAGGGCAACAGAGGAAACTTCGGCTTAATCGAACTGTGTTGGTTCGCCCACCGAAGACGCCGTCTTCCCCGGCCCCACAATCCCATACTTCAAATCCAGAAATTCCTGTAAGTCCGCCGGCAAATACTCCGCAAGCTCCTGCCAGGTCAGCACACTCAACCGCACCCGCAACTCCGCCAACTTCACCGCCGCCATCACCTTGAACCACGCCTCCCGCAAGTCCGGCCGTCGATCGTCATGCAACACGCAAAAGCTGCACCCCTCCGCATACGCCGCCAGCACGTTGCGAATCAGTTGGTACCCTGCATACCCAATCTCAACGTCTGAAGAAGGACTCATTCCCCTGGCGAGCCCGGGTCGATCAGCCGAGTTGGCAGGTCGGAGCTGATAGGTCCGGGCATTCGCCCGGCCATCCATGTTATCGGAATGCGCGAAGGCTTTACCCCCTGCGATATGCTTCTCGCTACCCTCAACCAAAAACCACTCCTCATCCCCGTTCTCGGCGAAATCCTGCGAATAATCCTCCGGATACTCCGTCGCTTCTCTCCGCCTCTTTATCGCCATCTCCACCCGCGACAACAACACCCGCTCGAACACGGCATCGAAATCCCGGTATCCCTCCACCACAGCCGTGGACTTCGTCTGAAAATCCCCCTCCGTCAACTTGGCCTCCACCAGCAGCGAACCTAGCCGCATATCCACTTCGGTGCGATCGCTTCGCCCGCCTGCCAACGGCACCCGCGCCTTCCACCCGAACACCGGCGGTTCGTCCCCTTCGACCCCCAGCACTCGCCGCACCGTCACCGACTCCGCCACTCCCGGCGTGCAAAACACATTCATCAGCAGGGCATCGGAGCTCATCGACGAGTCCAGCTCTCGCCAGCGCCGCTCGGCCTTGGGCAACGAACGCCCCTGCGCATGAATCTTGTCGAACCGTCGCATCCACTCCGGCCGCGCCGCAATTGCTTCAAAGGCCGCATCGAAAAAGTTCCCGTGCCGCCGACTTTCAGGCGCATACACAATTACCGGGGGGTCGCCGTAGCTCTCGACGTGTGCACGTCCCCGCGACCACCGCCTGTTGCGCAGACCCAGTTCGATCCGCAGTTGGCTCGCGTACCAACTCATTTTTGCGGTCATATCGTGCAGCCTACACCGGCCAGCCTTCGTTCGTACCGGCTAAAAACGGACAGGACTCTTCCAGCGGCCCGGTGCGGGGACTCGCGCCCTGCTTCCGACGCGTTGGGGAAGGGTTGGCGGCCACCCAGCCGAAGCCATCAAAGGCCTGCTGGATCTGGCTATCGCGCGCATTGCAACGACG
>Ga0181539_1004057_pt1 | contig 12854 bp, 11 predicted proteins | sample PEATcosm2014_Bin_46_FD_119767 | JGI IMG/M metagenome (GOLD analysis project Ga0181539, IMG submission 119767) | Peatland microbial communities from MTU Mesocosm Facility, Houghton, MI, USA - PEATcosm2014_Bin23_60_metaG | ecosystem: Environmental > Terrestrial > Soil > Wetlands > Peat | place... | reverse complement strand
TGCCGTTCGTCCGCCAGGCCAGGAACGTTGATCTCGATGCGGAACGCGGCGAGCCGAGCCGGCGCCTTCGCCTTTTCGGCCGAAACCCGGACGGTCACGCCGTCCACCGCGAGGCCCCGCGCCCGCAGGTACTGGACGGCATAAAAACCCGCGCAGGTCGCGAGGGAAGTCAGCAGGAATTCCGGCGGCGTCATCCCGGCGTCCGTCCCGGAATTGTCGGGCGGCTGGTCGCAGATAACCTCGTGCCCCCTTGAAGAGGCCGCAAACTTCACGCCGTCAATGTACCGGACCGTGGTTTCCATATTGAAGGCTCCATTCTCCCAGATGCAACCGCTTTGGGCAGGTGACAGAGAAAAATGCGGTAACCTCCATGACCGGCCTGCATCATTCCCCGTAAGATGGCGAAGACATTGGTCTCATTCGTGTTTGCGGCCCTGCCGCTGGCCGCCCAAAGTTCCCTTTCCCTAATGGATGCCGTCCGGATCGCCCTGGAGAAGCACCCCTCGGTTCAGGCCAGCCGGGAGGCCTCCAAGGGCGCCGAGATGCGCATTGCCGAGGTCCGCAGCGGCTACCTCCCCAAACTCAACTACGCCGAATCGGTTCTGCGGAGCAACAATCCGGTGGTGGTTTTCAGTTCCCTGCTGACCCAGCACCAGTTCGCCGCCGCAAACTTCGCGCTTGACACGCTGAACCGCCCGGCCGCCATCGATGACTTCCAGTCGCAGGTCACCCTGGACCAGACCGTCTACGATGGCGGGCAAACGCGGCTGGCCGTTCGGACCGCGAAACTGGGCCGCGATCTCAGCGCCGCGGACGAGCGCGCTACCCGCATGAACGCCATCGCCAATGTGGTGCGGGCCTACCACGGCGTGGTGCGGCACTACTACCTGCGCCGCGGCTCGAACATCGCCGACATCCAGGTGAACCTCCTGAACAAGCACGAGCGCAGCCAGCAGAGCCACGAGATCGCCAAGCGCGTCCGCAACGTCCTCCTGCCCGTCGCCGCCCGCTGGGGCGCGCGCATCAAGGTCGCCGAGGTGCCTCCCGGCCCGCCCGTTCTCGAGACGCTGGTGGCCGAGGTCTACGGCCCGTCCGAACAAGGCCGCATCGCCCTGGCCCGCCAGATCCGCGACCTCTTCAAGCGCACCGATGGCGTGGTGGACGTGGATTGGTACGTCGAGGACGACCAGCCCAAGTATCAGCTCCTGGTGGACAAAGAGAAAGCCAGCCTGAGTGGAATCACCGAAGACGATATCGCCCGCAGCATGCGCATCGCCTCGGCTGGCGAAACGGCGGGCCTGCTGCACGTCGATTCCGAAAAGGAAGACGTGCCCATCACCGTGCGCCTGGCCCGCGCCACGCGCAGCGATCTGGAGCGGATTCAGTCCCTGAAGATTGCCGGCGTGCCGCTCTCATCGCTGGTCAGGGCGCGCCAGGTCATCGAAGACAAGAGCATCTACCACAAGAACCTGCTGCCCGTGACCTATGTGGTCGCGGACGTCGCGGGCGCCATGGAGAGCCCCGTCTACGCCGTCCTCGCGCTAGGGCCCGGGATTCACGTCGAGCAGTACACCTCCCACCAGCCCACCGACGACTCCAAATACGCCATGAAGTGGGACGGCGAATGGCACATCACCTACGAGGTTTTCCGCGACCTCGGCATTGCCTTCGCCGCCGTGCTGGTCCTGATCTACGTGCTGGTGGTGGGCTGGTTCGAATCGTTTGTCACCCCGCTGATCATCATGGCCGCAATTCCGTTTTCGCTGGTGGGCATTCTGCCCGCGCATGGCCTGCTGCACGCGTTCTTCACCGCCACCTCGATGATCGGCTTTATCGCCGGGGCCGGCATCGTGGTGCGGAATTCGATCATCCTGGTGGATTTCATCGAGCTCCGCCTGCGCCAAGGCTCGCCGCTCCAACAGGCGGTGATCGACGCCGGCGCCGTGCGCTTCCGCCCCATGTTGCTGACCGCCTGCGCCGTGGTGGTCGGTGCGGCCGTGATTCTGTTCGACCCCATCTTCCAAGGCCTCGCAATCGCGCTGATGGCCGGCGAAATCGCATCGCTCGCCCTCTCGCGCATGACCGTCCCCATCGTCTACTACATGGTAAAGAACCGGAGAAACGTATGACCGTCGAACGCTACGTGCGCCTCATCGCCGGCGCATTCACTCTGGCCAGCCTCGCGCTCGGCTACTGGATGAGTCCGAAGTGGTACCTCTTCACCGCCTTCGTCGGCGCGAACCTCCTGCAATCGGCCTTCACCAACTGGTGCCCGGCCATGACCCTGCTGCGCAAGCTCGGAGTCAAAGCCTGACCGTCGTGTGGCGCAGGCCTTAGCGCATCACTGAGGCAAAGCCCGCGCAAGCGCGTTAACAACAATAAACTGGATGAAGTTCTTTGGATAGGCTGGGTGCGGCGGGCGGGCGTGGCTAGAGGCCTTCACCCGCCCGAGGGGAAATGCGTTTCAAACTGGAGGAGACCGCCTGCCTGCGCGCTGCCTATTGGGCGTGTTCAGCGGCGGGCTTAGCCGGGGGCTCGGGGATCGTGGTATCGACCGCGAACTTCCAGCTTCCGTCGGCCTGCTTCTTCAACACCGTGACGTACTTATACTTCATCTCGACGGGCTTGCCCTTCTTGTCCTGGATCGTGACCGTTCCCGTGCCCCATTGATACGCCAGATCGCCGGAGCGGGCCACCTCGATCTTCGTTATCGTCCACTCGTTCTGAACCTTCTGCTGGAGATACGCTTCGTACAGCTTCTGCACTCCCGCCCTGCCCTGGACCACAGGAAAACCCGCATCCAAGAAGACAGCATCCTCGGGATAGTAGCTCGCCAATTTGGCCGCGTCTGGGGCGGCCCAGATTTTGCGAAAGTCATCGTTGACCGCGCGGATCGCAGCCTCGTCCGCAGCGCGGGTGTCGGGCGGCGCGGGCGGTGGCGCCTGCTGGCAGGCAGCCAGGGCCAAGAGCAGCATGAGGGTTGCGATCAGGGAGAGCAGGAACCATACTCTCTCGTGGCTTGATTTGGGCATTGGATTACCTCCTTCGGACTCGAAACTCCTTCTAGCCAGAATTTCCATTTTGGCGTCCGGTTTCCCGGTATTCTACATCCAACCTAATCGCCTCAGCCGCATTCATTAAACAAAGTTAATATTTCTCGGCCTGCCGCCCGCCTGAAGCACCATCTCTGCCCCCCCGTAAGTCCAAAATCACGGAACGGCCTCTTGTTCAGGCGATCCTCCGCACACCTTCCCGTCTCCCCCTCCTTTTTTCGCCAAGGTTTTGGTCTGCAAACCGCCAGATCCTACCCCGCGGGGCCCGCCAGCGCACCGATCCGCCGCACCATGCCACCAAACAGCCGCCTCGTCAGGTGGCTCTCCGCCAACAGCAGCCAGTAGTACCGGGCGTGCTTGACCAACCGGTGCACGCCGCGCTGTGACGAATTGACAGCTTCCACCTTGCCGATGAGCTCGCGGTTGATGCGGGCCAAGCTACGGAAGTTCTCCTCCTCGGCCAGCATCTCGGTCTCAAAAGTTTGCAAGCGGGAAGTCAGCGCCGCACGACGATCCCAACTCTTCTCGGAACCGATCAGCCGGAACGTCGGATCTTGCGAGAGCCGCTCGGCGTCGTTGACGTTTTCATAGCCCTCCATCCGGCTGTAAACCGACTGACGCAGCAGATCTGCCAGCGGAAGCTGCGTGTTCTTGCCGCGCCGTGAATCTGTCAGGTGCTGGGTGATGAGTTCGCCGAAGCCCAAACGTTCATCCAACTCGCGCACCAGGACGAGGCCCCCATCCGTGGTGACGCGCGATCCCTGGAAGTCGATCTTCAGCGAAGCGTTGAAGGAGAGCTGGAATGATTGATTTTGTCTCTCACCCATTGGGCGTTGACCTCCAAAGCACCTCTATCGCGCTGAAGCCAGCATGAATAAAGGCGTCGGAGGCCATCACGAGGTTATCAGTAGCTACTCAAAAAGGAAATGCAGGCTCAGCCTGCCGCGTGCCCACTCATGGGGACGCTTAGCCACACGCCCGGGCGATAATGGTCTTGTGCGGGCGTCGAAACTGGGTCTCATCGGTCTGCTTGTCGTTGACGCCGTCCTGGCAGGCAAGCCGGCCCCGATCACCGTCGATTATCCCGAAGACGCCTCCATTTTCCCGCCCGAAATCGCTCCGCCCACATTCCTCTGGCGCGACGCCGAAAAGAGCGCCACCCTATGGCGCATCGCCATCTCGTTCAGCGACGGCTCGCCGGCCCTGCACGCCGCCTCGCGCGGTCCGCGCATGCGCATCGGCAAGATCGATCCGGATTGCGTCTCGCCGACGAACAAGCCGCCCAGTCTGACGCCGCAGCAGGCGGCGGCGCATACCTGGACCCCCAGCGCGGCGCTCTGGGAAGCCATCAAGAGGCGCTCTGTGGACGCACCCGCGGCAATCATCATCACCGGCCTCTCGGGTCAGCGCGCCGTCTCCCGCGGGCGCATCACCATCCGCACTTCGAAGGATCCCGTCGGCGCACCTATCTTCTATCGCGACGTGCCGCTGATGCCCACCGAAACGGAGAAGGGCGTCATCCAGCCCCTGGCGGCCGACGCGGTGCGGCTGATCCTCTGGCGCCTGCGCGACATCGCGCAGCCCCAGAGCCGCGTGGTGATGCGGAACGTGCCCATGTGCGCCAACTGCCATTCCTTTTCGCGCGACGGCAAAACGCTGGGCATGGACCTCGACGGCCTGCAAAAGAACCGCGGCCTCTATACGCTCACGCCGGTCAGACCCCGAACCTCCATCGGTAAGGAGAACGTAATTCAGTGGCGCACCGCACAGGGCGACCTCAAGGGCAGGCTGCGGGTGGGCTTCATGTCGCAAGTCTCGCCGGACGGCCGCACCGTCGTCACCACGCTCAACCCCGCCGACCTCGACCCGCCCGCGGCCCACCCTGAGGAGCGCCCCAGCAACTACTACGTGGCCAATTTCAAGGACTACCGCTTCCTGCAAGTCTTCTACCCCACGCGCGGCATTTTGAGCTGGTACAGCCGTGAGACGGGCGTGCTCGAGCCGCTGCCCGGCGCCGACGACCGCCGCTTCGTCCAGACCAACGCCGTGTGGAGCCCCGACGGCGCTTACCTCGTCTTTGCCCGCGCCGAGGCCGAGGACCCGAACCCGGAAGGCGCGCCGCTTGCCCAGTTCGCCAACGCCCCGAACGAGAGGCAGATCCAATACGACCTGTACCGGATCCCGTTCAACGGGGGCAAGGGCGGAACGCCGGAGCCCATCGCCGGCGCCTCGCACAACGGCATGAGCAACACGTTTCCCAAAGTCTCGCCCGACGGGCGGTGGATCGTGTTTGTCCAGTGCCGCAACGGTCTGCTGATGCGCCCTGACAGCCAGTTGTACATCCTGCCCGCGGCCGGCGGCCAAGCGCGGCGAATGCGCTGTAATACGGCGCGCATGAACTCCTGGCACAGCTTCTCGCCCAACGGGCGCTGGCTGGTGTTTTCCTCGAAAGCCCGCTCGCCCTATACCCAGATGTTCCTGACCCACATCGACGAAGACGGCAATGACAGTCCGCCGATTCTGATCGACAATGCCACCGCCGCCAACCGCGCCGTGAACATTCCGGAGTTCGTGAACATTCCGCCGGACGGCCTCGCCGAGATCGGCGGTCCGGCCATCGAGTTCTACCGCCGCTATGACCGGGCCATGTATTTCCAGAGGCAGAAGCGGTTCGAGGAAGCGGCCGTCGAGTGGCGGCGCGCGCTCGAAGTCAGCCCGGAGGACTTGCTCGCAAATGGCAACCTGGCGGCGGCGCTGCTGGCCTCGGGGCGCCGGGGGGAGGCGGCCGCTCAGTTGCGGAAGACCAGCGAGCTCAAACTCCGCAAAGCGGTGGCGGACAATCCCGGAGATCCGGCGCCGCACAGCGCGCTGGGCCTCCTGCTGCTCGATGCGGGGCGGCCGGACGAAGCCGTCGCGGAGATGCGGAACGCCGTCGATCTCGATGCCAGCTCCGCACCCGCGCACACCAACCTGGGACACGCCCTGGCGGCGACCGGAGACCTGAATCAAGCTCTGCTGGAACTGCGCCGCGCGCTCGATCTCGACCCCGGTTACGCGCCGGCGCACTATCACCTGGGCCTCGTGCTGGCCAGGCAGGGCCGGGCGGTGGAGGCCATCCTCCAATGGCAGAGAGCCGTCGAGCTCAATCCGCAGTACGCCGAGGCCCACGACAGCCTGGCCGGCACGCTTTACGCGCAAGGAAAAACAGCGGAGGCGCTGGCGCACTGGCGCGCCGCCACCAATCTGGCGCCCAATGACGGAGACGCGTTGCGCCATGCCGCCTGGGTTCTGGCCACCTCTTCCGAGGCGCAGCTTCGTAACGGGCGCGAAGCGCTGGCGCTGGCGGTCCGCGCGGCCCAACTTTCCGACGGAAGGGACGCCGCGGTCCTGGATACCCTGGCGGCCGCCTACGCGGAGACTGGACGCTTCGCCGACGCCGTCCTGACCGCTCGCCGGGCGCTGGCGCTCGCTGAGGTGGGCAACCACGCGGCGCTTGCCCAAGCCCTCCAGCGCCGCATCGCCGGCTACGAGGCCGGAACAGCCTTCCGCGATTCAGGACGCTAAATGGAAACGCTGAACACTTTGGTTATGATGTCAGAAACGACAAAATCCGGAGACTCGCTCATGCACCCGCTTAGCCAGCGCGAGCCGGCGGCGCCCCAGCCAGCGCCCGGCCTCGATGGCCTGCCGCTTCTCACCGTTGACGATCTGCTTTGGTTCCTCTATCTTTATCCGCTCCGGCTTCTGTCGGCGTTTGCTCCCCAGGGTCTTATATATTCGATTGGCAGGCTGTTCCAGTCTCGCGCGCGGAAGCGCAGGGACGGGGCGACGCGCCGGATCCTTACCGCCCAGGGCGCCGGGATAGCGCGCGACCGGGCGCCGCAGATCGCCGACAGCTTCCTTGCCAACTCCGCCATCCGAATGCTGGACGACCTGGTACTCAGTTGGCCCTCCTTCCCAAATAAGCTCCGGTGCAGCGGGATCCAGGGGCTCGAGCACCTCGAGCGAGCAAGGTCGGCCGGCAAGGGAGTGATCCTGCTCACGGCTCACTTTTGCGCAACCCGGGTTGCAAGGCGGTATCTTGCCACCATCGGTTATCCGATACTCGCGGTGCGCGAGGAGACTCAACGTGGAGATTGGTGGGGGCGCTTTGGACGCAGTGTTCTGGAGCCGCGCCGCATGGAATTCTCGAATGCCGTTATTGGAGAGTCAGTCTACACCCAGGACCGGGAATGCACGCTGAAGATTCTGCGCAGGCTGCGGTCCGGAGGTTTGGTCAACATCCATTTCGACGGGCAATCCGGCACAAGAACCGCACCGTGGTCCTTTCTCGGCACTCCACGGCACTTTTCGACGGGCATCTTCGACCTCGTCCGGCTGTCGGGCTGCGCCGCGATCCCGATGCTCTGTCTTGGCAGGAGCTCGGCCTTCCGCATCCTCTTCGGCCCGATGCTTGAAATCGTGCAGGCTTCCGGGCGCGATGAGTTCATTCGCGCCAACCTGCCTGCCTTCGTCGAGACCATAGAAAAACAAATCCTGGATCACCCGGAGGAGTGGGAACACTGGATGAGCATCTGAGCCGCACCGTGGCCGCGAGAAATCCGACCGACGGCTCGCGCGATACAATGGAGCGTATCCGGACGGTTTCTGTCGAGTCCTTTCGGCTGCTCCCAAACTGGCTCCGCTGACCTGGCGGCAACCGCGCCCGATGGCGGCCCGTGAAACGGACGCACTGCACTCGAGCGCAGCAGGTATTCCAGGCGATGTTGCGGCGGATTGGAGCTCTGCCGCCGACCGGATAATGGGCGGCGGCGAACATGCAAGCAGGTCGAGAAAAGAGAGGGACGGGGGTACGATAAGTTGCTTGGCATTAGTCACTTACGGGTTTTTGCGTACGGAGGCGGCTGGGCGTATAATTGATCAGGGCCGGCAGGCCAAGACGACAATCCTGGATTAGGGGTAGTGACCGCGCGTTTTGGACGCTGTTTCCTCTACTCGCGCTATTCGGAGTTTATGCACCGGGTCCTTCGCGACGAAGTTTGTGTTCAGCAGCCCGGCTGCGTATTCCAGACTCTGAAGGGACTGCGCTCGGGCGCCGGGTCCCGGATCCAGTTCGGCGAGGCGCTGGACATGATTCAAGCCGATGGCTCGGACGTGTTTGCGGCCGCCCATCTGCCCGTGTTGGCCGGGGCCGTAAAGCAGCCGGTCCAATACCGCCTCGGGGACCGGACCAAATGGATGTCTCGGCCATGATGCGCGAGCCGCCTGCCCAGCCGGATACCCTGAGCCGCATTCGCGCGATCTTTGTCGAATCGCTTGAGCTGAACCTGCCGGAAGACGAATTGCGCGGCGTCACTCGATTGTCGGAGGTTGCCGGAGTCGACTCCATGGCGACGGTGGCCTTTGTCGCGGCGGTGGAAAAAGAGTTCCACATCGTGATCGAGCCGGAGCTGCTGAAACTGGATTTCCTCGATGACCTGCCGCGGCTCGCGGCGTATGTGGAAGCTCGCGGGGAGGCTCGCCTCAAGACATGATAGCCGAACGGCTGCGGGCCCTTGCCGAAGACAACCCGGAACGTCTAGCCATCGTGGACGGCGAGGAGCGAATCACTTACGGTCAGCTGCTGCGACGGATCGATAGCGCCCGCCAGTGGCTGCACAAGCGCCTCCACGTAGCGCCCGGCGAGGTGATTCTGGGATCCCTCGAAAACTCGTGGCAGTTTGTGGCGTGCTTTTTCGCAATCGCCGAATCGGGCGGCGTGTTCATGCCCCTGCATCCCGGTTGGCGCGCCCCGGAGCTGCGGAGTTTCCACGAGCGGCTGAAGATCCACGGCGTCATCACCGGACGCGCGCCGCGCCCGGAGTGGGATCAGGTAGTCTCCAGCGCGCGAGTGCTCGCGATCGACGATGGATTTGGCGAAGCTCCCCGCTCCCCGCGGGCGAGCGCAGCGGACGGGAGCAGCCCGGCGCTCTATCTGGCGACGTCCGGTTCTACAGGCACGCCGCGCGTCGTCCCCCGGAGCCATCGAAACCTGCTGGCCGGAGCCCGCAATGTTGCCCGGGCTCTCGCCATCGATCCCGGCCGGCGCTTCTTGTGCGTGGTTCCGTTTTATCACTCCAGCGGATTCCATAACAGCCTGATCCTGCCGTTGCTTAACGGCGCGCGCCTCATCCTCATGCGGCACTTCACGCCGGCGGCCTGTGCGCGGCTGGCTGCGGCGGAGGGCGCCGATGTCCTGATCGGCTCGCCGTTCATCTACCGGATGCTGCTCGACCAGGCTCAGTATCTGCCCACCCTGGACCTGTGTGTGTCCGCCGGCGCGCGCATGCCCCAGACGCTGGCTCTGGCGTGGCAGGAGCGTTTCGGCACGCGCGTGCGTCAATTGTACGGATCGACGGAAACCAGCGTGATCTCGATCGATCGCTCGGCCGAGTCTCCGCCACCCGGAACTGTCGGAACTCCCATCGACGAAGTCGAAATCCGCATCCTCAGCGACGGCGAAGTGGCCGTGCGGTCACCCATGGTGATGTCTGGGTATGTCGCGGACCCGGAATGGAATCTCCGGGTGATCGAGGCCGGCTTCTTCCGGACGGGCGATCGCGGCTGCCTGGATTCGGACGGGCGACTGCGGCTTCTTGGCAGGACGCGCAGGGTGATCAACATGGCCGGCGTGAAGGTCGATCCGGCGGAGATCGAACAGGCGGTCGAGTCGCTCGAAGGCGTCGTGGCGTGTTACGTCGATTCGGCCAACGGCGATCGCGAGAGCGAGCTGATCCGGGCGCGGATCGAGTTACGGGAAGGCGTTCAAATGACGCGAGCCAATGTGATTGCGCACTGCCGCCGGCGGCTGGCCGAATACAAACTGCCGCGCGTGATCGAATTTGTCGAAGCTCTGCCAGTCACGCTGGCCGGCAAAGTATCCTCTTCCTGGAGCGCTGGAGGGCCGCGCCGCTGATTGCGACAGATCTTACAACTATGCCTATGCACACTCAAACTCCGCTTCCCGAAGCCTGGCTGAACCTTGCTGCGCTTCTGCCTTCTCCACTCCCCATCGCGCGGTTCAGCGACGGGCAGACCGTCTCGTTTGACGGTCTTGCGAAAATCTATAGCGAGGAGTGCGCGCGCATCGAGTTACTGGACGGCCCTTATGGCGCGGACGCCTGGATTCCCGTTCCGGAAGAAGTCGCGCGGGAATACGCGAAATACCGGCCCACTCCCGTTCACCGGGCGCGCGGGCTCGAGAAAGTCCTCGGTTACGCGGGCGCGATTTACTTCAAGCGCGAAGATCTCTCGCCCACGGGAAGCCACAAACCCAACACCGCCATTCCGCAGGCGTATTACGCCCGCAAACAAGGTCTGGCCGAGCTCATCACCGACACCGGAGCCGGACAGTGGGGCTGCGCGCTGGGATGGAGCTGCCACAACCTGGGCGTCCGCTGCACCGTATTCATGACGCGCAACAGTTACAGCGCGAAGCCCTACCGACGCTATCTCATGCAGCTGGCTGGAGCGACCGCGATCGCCTCACCCAGTCCATTCACCCAGCGCGGCCGCGCGCTGATCGACCAGGACCCGGGGCATCCCGGCTCTCTCGGCATTGGCATGAGCGAAGCGATGGAGTTGGTAGCGGCTCGGCCGGGCGCCCGATTGGCACTCGGCTGCATGAGCTATTACGCGGCGCTTCATCAAACCGTGATTGGAGTCGAGCTCGCCGATCAGCTTCAAGAGAGCCGTGTCGAGCCCGACCTGGTGATCGGCTGCGTGGGAGGAGGAACGAATTTCACTGGCTTCATCAGCCCCTTCGCCGCCGCCCGGTTCGGCCATGGACCGTGGCGCGGAAAAATCCCGCGTATGCTCGCCGTCGAATCGGACCGGATTCCGGTGCTCACGCAAGGCGAGTATCGCTACGAATTCGCGGACGCCTTCGGATTGACGCCTCAAGTGAAAATGTACACGCTGGGGCGCGAGTTCCTCCCCGAGAAGATGCACGCCGGCGGTCTGCGCTCTCACGGCAAGAGCCCGCTGCTCAGCTATCTTTTCCACCACGGCGTCGTCGAAGCCGCGGCCGTCTCCTCCGAGGAGGCCTTCAACGCGGGGCGCCTGTTCTTCGAGTCCGAAGGGATTCTTGCCGCTCCCGAGTCCTGCCACGCCATCGCGCAGGTGATTCGGGAAGCCGGACACTTTCAACAAGCGGGTGAGGCCGCGACCATCGCCTTCTGTCTTTCCGGGACCGGCTATCTGGATCTGCAGGGCTACGCCGACACGTTTCAGTTGGAGGGCGCGGAAGACACGTTGCGCGTGGAGGCGGGCAGCGCGGCCCGCCGCTAAAGTTCGGTTTCGGCCTCGCGCTCGAGGCCGGGCCCGTCGAGCAGCTCGATTTCCCGCCGGTGCACCCGCAACAGGCCCTCCGCCTGAAATCGGCCCAGGTTGCGTGAGACCACTTCGCGCACCGTCCCGAGGCGAAGGGCCAGTTCCTCGTGCGTCACCGGGAGGACGAAGGCGCCGGTGTGGGCCTGGTCGCAGAACTCCAGCAGCGCCCGCGCGAGCCGCTGCCGAACGCTGCCGAAAGTGACACTCTCCACCACCCGCACCAGGCGGCGCAACCGTTGGCCAACCACTGCCAGCACCTTGAGCGGCACCTCCGGGTTCAGCCGGCAGACATGCTGGAAGTCCTGCTTCGTGACCAGGTAGGCGATGACGTCATCAGCGGCGCTAACCGTCGCCGGGTACGGCCCTCCGTCGAAGAGCGGCACTTCGGCGACGCTGGAGGGCGCCGCTTCAATGGCCAGCATCACCTCGCGGCCGCTCCCCGAGGTTTTGAAGATCTTCACGCTTCCCTGCCCCAGCAGGAAGAGCCCGCGGCAGTCTTCCCCTTCGCGACACAAAACTTCGCCCGGTGCGAACCGCTTTTCGATAGCTCTCTCGGCCAGAGCTGCGATCTCTTGCGGGCTCAGGCTCGCAAACAGGGGGATCCGCCGCATCGCCACGATCTTGACCGGTGCCAAAACAGTTCTTAATGTACCGCGCCGAGCCCCGGCTGTCGAGCGCGCCGCAAGCGAGAATCCATGGAATGTTGAACTCAGGTGAGCTTTGGTGAAGAAAAGCAACAGCGTGAATGCACTAGTGCTCCGACTCCATGAAACCTTGTATTTCATGCTGCTTGGTGGCAGAATATGAATAGTACTCAACACGCTCTCCCGCCCGGATGCTTTGTGAGAGACCTGGGTAGTGCAAGGAAGGCGTTTGAAGACCCTCTGCAGACCCAGTATCTTCCGGAAGTTTCGAGAGGGGAAGGGCTTTTGTACGACGAGGGACCTATGGCAGAGCACCTGAGGAAAGATGTCGGAGCCGCGTGCGCCAGCCGCGGGTCGAGTGCGGCCAGACAGTCAGCTGCGACGCCTCGCGACGAAATGCTCCAGCCGGAGAAAATCGTGACCGTCTTGGCGATCAGTCCGCTGGAAGAGGACCACCTTTTCCTGGCGAACATCTTCAGCCACACGAACTGGCAGCTTCGGACGGCCCGGACCTGGCGGGACGCGCTTGGCGTGCTCGGCAAGCACCGAATCCCCATCCTCGTCTGCGAGAGAGAGTTGCGCGACGCGAACTGGAAGGAAGTGCTGGCGGAGCTTTCGCGCCTGCCGGAGCGGCCGGTCCTGATCGTGGCCTCCCGCCTGGCCGACGAGTCGTTCTGGGCTGAGGTGCTGAACCTGGGCGCTTACGACGTGCTGGTGAAGCCCTTCGATGCGACGGAGGTCTTTCGCGTGGTCAGCCTGGCGTGGCTAAGCTGGAAGAACGACCGCG
>Ga0181539_1004056_pt1 | contig 12854 bp, 10 predicted proteins | sample PEATcosm2014_Bin_46_FD_119767 | JGI IMG/M metagenome (GOLD analysis project Ga0181539, IMG submission 119767) | Peatland microbial communities from MTU Mesocosm Facility, Houghton, MI, USA - PEATcosm2014_Bin23_60_metaG | ecosystem: Environmental > Terrestrial > Soil > Wetlands > Peat | place... | reverse complement strand
GGGGGGCCGAAGGGCGGAGCGAACCCTCCCAGGGTTCCCATCTTGAAGTCGCTCATCAGTGGAATAGGTTGACGTGCAGGTAAACGTAGGCGCCCACGAACAAAAGCGCATCAATACGATCGAGGACGCCGCCGTGGCCGGGGATGGACCGCCCAGAGTCTTTGGCACCCGCCGCGCGCTTGATGAGCGACTCGACCAGATCGCCCGCCGGCCCGACCACGCCCGAAACAAGACCGATCGCCAGGCGATCCGCGATGGACAGCGACGGCATGAAGACCCACCCTGTCACGAATGTCACAGTGAGACCGGCTGCCAGTCCACCCAGTAGACCTTCGACAGTCTTTCCTGGCGAAAGGGTCGGTGCCATCTTGTGCCGCCCAAACGCGCGGCCAACAAAGTAGGCGCCGGTATCGTTGGCGAAAGTCACCGCGATCGCCAACGCGACCCAACCCGACCCTGAACTGCGGTGCAGGAGCGGCAGGGCAGCAAGCAGTCCCCCGATGTAGAACACGCCGAATTCCGCGGCGAAGAGCCGAGAACTTGCGGCCGGAATATCGACTGCTCGCGCCAAAATCAATGTGGACACGGCTAGGATGGCGGCCAGGAACCACAGCGTGCCTATCTCAGGCCGGAAACAGAGCCCCAAGTACAAGCCCGCGCCAACCAGCACGACGCCCGTGCGCTCGGACGCTGGTCGACCGGCCATGGTCATGGACGTGTACTCGCGTAGACCCTGGACCGCCACCACAAAACACAGGGCCGCCATGCCGAGCGGCTGGCGCCAGAACACAAGCAGGCCGACGACGGGCAGGGCCACCACCGCCGATGCGATCCGGACGAGCAGGTTCTTCTGGTCCGGCTTCACAACCTGAACCCTATCCCAGACGCCGAAGCTGTTCTCGCGTGCGGCCGAAGCGGCGCTCGCGTCCTTGATACGATTCGAGGGCACGCACGAACTCGTCGCGACCAAACTCGGGCCAGTAGGTTTCGGTGAAGTAGAGTTCCGCGTAGGCCGATTCCCACAGCAAGAAGTTCGACAGCCGCACCTCCCCCGAGGTGCGAATCAGCAGGTCAAGCTGGGGCAGGTCAGCGGTCTGCATGGCCGACTGGAAGCAGTCCTCCGTGACATCGCCGGGCGACAGCTCGCCACGCTTGACCGACTCGCACAGGGTGCGGGTGGTGGCGACGATGGATTCGCGGCCACCGTACGAGAGCGCCAAGCACAGAGTCATGGCCTGGTTGCCGGCCGACTCGCAGACCAAACCATCGAGCGGCTCGCGCACCAAGCCCGGCAGCCGGTTCAGGTCGCCGATGGTGACCAGCCGGATGGCGTTGTCCATGATCTCGGCGCGCTCCGCGATGACGTACTCACGCAGAAGCCGCATCAGCATGGTGACTTCCTCGGGTGGACGAAGCCAGTTCTGCGCCGAGAACGCGTACAGGGTCAGAGCCTTGACGCCGATCTCGCGCGCGGTTCGCACCACCTCGTGGACTGCGTTCGCTCCTCGACGGTGGCCTTCGATGCGCGGCAGCCCCTTTTCCTGCGCCCACCGGCCATTTCCGTCCATGATGATTGCAACGTGGCGCGGCAGGCCAGCAGGATCGATAGGCATAGACGATTCCGGGTACCACAGGAACGGGCTTGCTTCAACTTCCCCGGGCAAGTCCGCGGTAAGAAAAGGGGTTTGTAGGCTGCCCCGGAATCGTCTACCCTTCGGCAAGTAATCCTCTCGCAAGCTCGGGGCTTGACCCAGGCTACAGGAAAGGTGATTGCCATGAAAACGCGTGAAGATATCGAGTCTTACCTGCTCAGGCTTGGCCTCACCCACGAGGACATGGGCCACGATGTCTGGCGCATCAAAGACAACGGCTTCGACAACCTCCTGGTCTCCTTGGCAGGCCCCGTCGTGGTGTTCCGACTCAAGGTGATGGACCTGCCCCCGGGCGGGCGGGAAGCCCTCTTCGAAACCCTGCTCAGGCTCAACGCCAGGGAGATGGTCTACGCCACATTTGGCGTCGACGGCAACGCGGTTGTGCTCACCGATTCATTGCCCTTGGAGAATCTGGACTTCAATGAGCTCCAGGCGGTGGTGGACGATATGGGAATGGCTATCAGCAAGCACTATCCCACGCTGTCGAAATTTCGCTCGGCGGCCTGAACCCTAGAGCAAGCGCCCAGCAAGGAAGAATTAGTCATGGGAATTTTCTCGCGGCTCGGAACTCTCCTCAAGTCGAACCTCAACGATCTCATCTCCAAGGCGGAAGATCCGCAGAAGATGCTGAACCAGCTCGTCACCGACATGCAGAGCCAGCTTGTCGAGGCGAAGAAGCAGGTGGCGGTTTCCATCGCGGACCAGAAGCGACTGGAGAAGCAGCGCGATGAGCAGACCGAGTTGGCCCAGGAATGGGAACGCAAGGCCATGCTGGCGGTGCGTGCCGGCGACGACAACCTCGCGCGCGAGGCGCTCAAGCGCAAGGGCGAGCACGAGGCACAGGGGATGGAGTTCACCAAGCAGACACAGCTACAGAAAGACGCGGTGGAGAAGCTCAAGGAGCAGCTGCGCACGCTCAACGACAAGATCGAGGAGGCCAAGCGGAAGAAGAACATCCTCATCGCGCGCCAGAAGCGCGCCGAAGCACAGAAAGCCATCCAGGACACCATGCAAGGCATTTCCGACACCAGTGCCTTCGACACCTTCGAGCGGATGGCGCAGAAGGTGGACCAGATCGAGGCCGAGGCCGACGCCTCGGTGGAGTTGGGCAACGAGATGACGGGAGACAGCTTGCAGCAGAAATTCAAGGCCCTCGAGTCGGGCAGCGCCGGCACGGACTCGGCGCTGGCCGAGTTGAAGGCCAAGATGGGTCTCGCGGCGGCCCCTGAAGCCAAAGCTGCCCTGCCGGCCCAGGTCACCCAGGATGAGTCGAAGATTCCCAGCGTGCTGACAACGGGAAAAAGCAACAAGTAAGGTTACCCAGGCTCGTGTACCTGGCCGCCCGGGCCAGGACGCCAGCCAACGGATTTGGGAGGCCATGGCATTCACGGTCCTGCTCGTCGACGATGACCCGATGGCTCGAAGTGCCATGGAACGGGCCATCCTCGATGATGCCAGGCTGCGGCCTCTGGGACCACGGGTGGTGCAGGCGGCGAGCGGCGAGCAAGGCCTCGCCATGTTCGTGAACGAGCGCCCGCAGGTGATCATCACTGACCTCATCATGGCCGGAATGGACGGGTTCGCTTTCTGTAGGGCCGTGCGCGAAGCTCCTTTCGGAAAGGACGTCGGTCTCGTCGTCATATCCGGCATCTACAAGGATCCATCCCTGGCGGTCAGTCTTGACCGGGACGTGCGCGCGGCTTTCCTGTCGAAGCCGTTTTCCCAGGCTGAGATCGGGGAGGCGGTGCTGGCTTGTCTGGGAGCGCCGGGGCGAGCCACGGCCTCGACGGGAAATGCTACGCATCAACCACGGACTGCGACTCCTCCGCCGATGGGCGAAGGCCGAGCGATGAACACCCCGCGGCCGGTCGCCACGGGGTTCCGAGCAACGACACCAGGGCCAACTCGCCCCGTCGGAACTAGTCCTGGGCGCACAATCACGCCCGGCCCCATCGTGCCGACTGGCACGACACCACCCCCGACAGCCGCGCCAGATGCATCGGGGACATTGCGCTTCTTCCCGGCTGGCGCTTCTTCGCGCGCCTCGGCGACGCTCTCGGGATCCCTGGCCGAGCGAGGCGTTCCCAAGCTGCTCTTTGACCTGACCGACGGTTCGCAGACCGGTACGCTCGCCCTGACCCGCGGCAAGATGCGCAAGGAAATCTACTTGCGTGACGGCAAGGTCGTCGGCGCCGACTCGAATCTGCGCCAGGAGGCCCTGGGAACACTCCTCTGTGCAAAAGGAATCATCGACGAGCGGCAGCTCACCTATTTGCTCGCAGAGACCAAGGCCCGCGGCCACAAAATGGGAGCCGTGCTCATCGAGCTCGGTTGGCTCTCACCTGAAGATGTGCTGCAGTGTCTGGCCGCGCAGGCCCGCAAGCGAGTCACCGACTGTCTGCGCTGGGAGGAAGGAAACTGGAGCTTCGTGCCCGGCGACAACTTTGGCGACCGGATCATCGAGCACGACCTGGAGGTCGAGCGCATCATCTTCATGGGCCTGCTCCGCAGCGCCACCCCCGACAACCTCATCAGCCGCTTTGATCAGAACGGTGCCAGCGAAGTCCGACTGACCCGTCGGTTTGACCACCATCGCGCGGGTTTTGAGGCGGTGTTCGGGGCCGACATCACGCGTGTTCTGGCCGCCGGGGCCAGCATTGGTTCGCTTGCGCTGCGTGACGACTCCCATCTGGTCATCACCGCCATCGACACGCTGCTGGAAACCGGTCTCGCCGAACTGACCGACCCGGCGCAAGAGCCTGACAAGACTCCCGTGCCCAACGCGTGGCAATCCTCGCTCTCATTGGAGAAGCTAGGGGCCGAGATCGGCAGCCGCATCGACGCCATCCGTACGGAATCCCCCGACGAGCTGTTCAGTCCAGTGCCACGTACCGCAACGCCCTCGCCAGAGGACCAAGATGGTTTCTCCCAGGTGGCGGACGAGCAGGACTCCGGTGCCATGGATGTCTCCTTGCGTGCAACCAGCCCGACCCTCGAGAACGAAGGTATCGAGGCGGGCTCCCCTCCGCCCAGTCGCGACCCGCCCGGCGAGGCTCTGCGCCAGACCATCCTGCGCACCTACCTGACCATCCAGGGCAAACCGCTGTACGAAGCACTGGGCGTGTCCTGCGATGCCCCGACCGAGGAGGTCGTGGCAGCCTGTGCAGCCAAGTCCGCACAATTCTCGCCCAGTGCGCTGGCCGGGATCCAGCTCAGCGCCGCCGATCACGCCAAAGTCGAATCAGTGCGCGCTGCCCTCGACCGGGCGGCCAGAATTCTCGCCAATCCGCAATTGCGACAGAACTACGACAGGACCCTGGCCTCGACCCTGTCGGCCGAGGCGGATCCGCTGGGCGCCGAGCTGGCTTTCGGTGAGGCCCTGCGTCTGTTCAACGCTGACAAGGTCGCCGAGTCGCTGCCCAAGTTCGAGGCCGCGGTCCGCGCCCGATCCGATCAGGCGCTGTACCACGCGTACTTGGGTTGGGCCCAGTTCGTCGCCTTCGGTCAGCAGTGGGCCGGTGCAGCCCGCAACACCCTCAATCACGCCCTCGCACTCGACCCCGATCTGCCCGAGGCGCACGCCATGCTCGGCAGACTCGCTGCCACCGAGAACGACGCCGCGACAGCCCGCAAACACCTGGAGCGCAGCCTGGAACTGGAGCCGATCCAGCCTGAGATCGTCGAGCTGCTGCTGCAGGCCTATCAGCGACTCAACGACCCCAAGGGCGCGGAAGGTTTCATGCGCAAGCTCGTCGGCGCGCTTGGCGATCGTGCCCAGCCCTTGCGGCGACGGCTGTGGTGCGAACTGGCCAATGTCTACGAGAACCAACTGGCCGATCAGCTTTCCGCGCGCATTGCCTACGACATGGCCGCGCGTCTGGCGCCGGACGACATCGAAATCCTGAAGAAATCGGCCGAGATGAACGCGGAGGATCCCACGCGCTGGCGTGAGACGGCGCGTGCCATCGCGGCGGAATGGCAACTCCATCCCGAAGACGGCGGCGCCGGGGAACGCCTGGTGGAGTTGTTTCTGGAACAGGGACGGAAGGACGCGGCGGGAATCGCAGCAGCGGCCATGCAACTGCGCGGATTGGGTGATGACAGGATTGCGAAGCTGGCCAACCAAAGCCGTCCCCCGGTCTTGCATCGGATCTCGGGCAAACTCCCCGCCGACTGGCCCGGACGCCTCGGCTACAGTCCCGAGTTTGCCGACGTTGAATCTGTGATCGCGCTTTTGGTGGATTCCGGGGTGCTTCCACCCGTCACGATTGCAGAGGTGGGACTCGATGGCGAAGCTCCGGTTCCATCCAGCCAGCAGCCGGCGCTGTTCAATCCCATGCTGCGCTACCTTTGCGACCTCTTGCAGATAAGGGAGCCCCGCGTGCTGCGCCACCCGACTCTGATGGGTGACGCACGCATGGCCCACCTGCAACCGCCCGCCCTTCTGTGCGGTTCGACGCTTCTCAAGAGCGCCGACTCCTTGGAACTCGGCTTCAGGTTGAGTCGCGCCCTGGCGCTGGCCACCACGGGACGCCTCGCCGGCTCGGTGCGCTCGGGTGGTCAGTTGCGTCCCTATCTCATGGCTGCGCTCGCGACGGCCCGCGGGTCGCTGCGCTCCGAGGAACCAGCCTTTGAATCCGCGCGCGACGCCATCGCTGCTCTCGATGAACTTTCGCGTGCGCGCATAGCAGAGAGCAGCCAGCGCTTGGCGCGCAAGTACGGGTCCATCAACCTGACAGCCTGGGGCAAGGGTCTGGGCCGGCTGGCCTCACGCCTGTCGCTGCTGATTTGCGCTGACCTGCCGCGAGTTGGACGCGCAGTGGCCGAGGAGGAAGGCCAGGCCGCTCTCGATGATCTGCTGGCGTTTGCCTTGTCGTTTGATTATCTGGACATCAGCCAAGAGGTCCACGGGGCCAGGTCCTAGTTCCGATGCGTTCGCACCCCGATTGCGCAGAGCATCCTTTGGACGCGCGCACTTGCCAGGTCCGGCCGTGATGTAATGATTGTCCCTGGCACCAAGACCCTGTTATATGGTGAACTAGACTGTACGGGGAAGATGCGGAGCGCTCCGGGGCCGCAGTAGGCCAGCACAGGCCTTACCCGTACTGGTTTTTGCCCGAGAAGTCCGGAGAGGAAGAATAAGAATGATGGCCCAAAGTCAGACGCACACGACGGCACGCTTCAATGGAGTCAAGGTTTTCTCGGCCACGATGGCCCAAGAGCGAGAGAACCTTGGCGAGAAGGTCACCGGCTGGATTCGTGAGCATCCCCAGTGCCAGGTGGTCGATACCATCGTGACCCAGTCCTCCGATGAAGCGTTCCACTGCCTCGCCATCACCGTCTTCTATCTGGAAGACCGCCAGGCGAAGTAGACTTCTCCCGGGCCCGACAGGGCGGTTGGCGGAGGGAGGACCAGGATGGCCGGAGGCCATCCTGAAGGCGGTGGTTTATCGCCGCTGCCCGGTCTTCAGTTATCCGCCGACGAACACGAACGGGTAGCTGACCGAGCCGCCGCCCTTCTGCGACCTGGGGAACGACCATCGCGAAATTTGCGCGGTCACGCAACCGGGCAACGGCGTGTCGGTGAAAGCCGGAGCATCCACGCGCAAGCTGGCTGGGCGGCCATCAGCCCCGATGGAGAAGCTGACGATAGCCTTGCCCGACCGAGCCTGACCAGTGCGCGCCATGTTCATGTAGCAGCCGCGCACGGCCATCAGGTTGCCCCGGATGATGCGCTGGACTTCCTCGCCCGCCGGCTGTTCGGGCAAATCCGCGACCGCCTGAGCCGTCGCGGGACCGGTCAGCACCGGCGGGGGTTCGGCCTTCACGCGGGATGCGCGGCGCACGTTGCCCATCAGGCCTTCGCCCCGGTCGTCTTCGATATACGCGACGTCCGCCCCGGCCTGGGCCAAGGCAGCCCACTTCTTGTCGAATTCTGGATCAGACGTGGACGCGTTCGCCACCGCAGAAGGCGAACCCTTGTTTTCGGCGCGCTTCGAGCACGAAGCCGAGAAACCCACAATCAGTCCGATTCCTAAAACCAGCAGCTTGTCGTTCCGCATGGTTCGCCATTTTACACCCTTCGGGCTGGCGGGGGCACCCGGAAGTCGGAAGGCAACATGGTCTTGGGCCGAAAGGGCGATGCTTTCTGGGCGCGGCGAACTCGCCGCAAGACGAAGACCCAGAAGCCGAGGGAAAGCGCGGTGATCGCAGCCCAGATGAACCAGTTGAGGCCGTGCAAGAGCGCGAAGTTGTAGGCGCCATGGAAAAGCACAGGCAAGGTCAGACAGAGGATCTGGTCGCGCCAACCGCCTGAAATGCGCCGGCTAGCCTTGGCGCTGAACTTGATTCGGCCAGCGTAGTAGCCCATGGCCCCGCCGAACAGGGCATGGGCCGGCACGGCGAACACCGCTCGCTGCCAGGCGATGCCTACGCCGTGACTCGAAAGATAGAAGAAGTTCTCCAGCGTGGCGAAGCCCAGCGCGATGGTCACGCCGTAGACCAGTCCGTCGAGCGGCTCGTCGAACGCGCGCCAGTGATAGACGGCAGCCATCAGCATGGTCCACTTGGCAACCTCTTCAACCAAGCCCGAGAGCACGAAGGCTTCAAAGAAACGCGCCGGCTCGCCGCCCAGGTGCAGCCACTCGTCGGATACGACGCCCGCGAGGACAGCACCCATGCTTTGCGCCGCCAGCATCGAGTACATACCCAACAGGTACGCGACGAGCAGACAGGCGATGGGCTCGCGATCGTAACGATCCCGAAGGTAGAAATAGATGAGAAGCGCCAGCGAAGGCGCTGCCGCGACCAGCACGGTCAGCATGACCCCGAGGGTATCACCGATTGCCGCGGGCTCGAACCGTGGCCTGCAGCCTCGGCAGGCGCTATGCTTGGGGCACAAACATCACAAGGGGGCGAAATAGTTTCGACGGAGGTAGCAAAACTCAGATCGCGTGCCGAGGACGCCCGAGGCCTCGTAAAAACGGGCAAAAAAGAAACGCGAACGACAACTCGTTCGCTCTGGCCGCCTAAAGAACGGACCAGACCACGACTCCAGGGATTGCCTGCGACCTAGGGAAGTGGCCATTTAGCGGGCTTGGCGGCAGGGCAGAGTTTTCCGGCCCGGTCGCGACACATAGGGAAGGCTGGTTTGCGGGACGCCCGGCCGGCGGGCCAACCCGCAAGCGAGAATCAATTCGCCGGACACGCACGTAGGGACTTGAGCAGAGCGCCTTCGGACCCGGGGGCAGTACCCGGCGCCTCCACAGTAATTTCAGCTAGTTACGACTATTTCTTGGTTCTGTTGCCGTACGGTTGCCTCATGCTATGCGTTGACATCAAGCAGCGCGACCGCGTCCCGCCGGGTTTCAGGCGACAGGTGCGCGTAGCGCATGGTGGTCGTGATGTCCGTGTGGCCGAGCAGTTCCTGCACCACCTTGATCGCAGCGCCTCGCATGACCAGATGGCTGGCGAAGGTGTGGCGAAGCACGTGCCACCCGATCTGGCGCAGACCTGCTCGCTTGCATGAGTCATACAGCGGCCGTCTGCATTGGTTCTTGGTCAGCGCGTGCCCTTCCAGATCGCAGAACACCAACTCCCCCCGTAGATGCCTTTGCGCCTTGAGGATGGTCAAGAGGTCGGGAGAGAGAGGGATCTCCCGCGACCGCCCGCCCTTGGGCGTGCCGACAATCCCCCGCACGATTGACTGCCTCACGACGATCTTTCCCGTCGATAAGTCCACGTCCCTCCACCGCAGCCCCAGGATCTCGCCCTGCCGCAGCCCCGCTTTCATGCCCACAGCGATCATCGCGCGCCACTCTCCCTCGGCGGCCGCCAGCAGCTTCCCCGCCTCTACAAAGTTCAAGAAGTCGAATTCCACCTCAGGAACCTTCAGCCACTTCATCTTCGGCACGCTCGCGATCAGCTTCCATTCCTCGGCCACGGCCAGCATGCGCCGGAGGACGATCAGATGGTTGTTGATACTCTTGTGCGACAGCCCTTCCTTCACCTTTCTCGCCTTGTACCCTTCGACCTCCTCCGGCCCCACCTGGTCCAGGCTTAGGTGGCCCAGCTCCGGGACGATGTGAAGGCTCAAGATCATCTCCTTGGTCGCCACCTCGGACGGCTTGTTGTTGGCCTGCGCGTAGTTCTCGATGAACCGATGCCTGAACGCCGTAACCGTGGGAACCACCTTCTTCTTCTCTGCTGGTGTTGGCACCTCCTTTGATTGTGACCGTCCGGATAGCAGTTCCCCTATGCGCTGCCGTTCATACTGCTCCGCGCCCCGTCGAGTCTGGATCTTCGGCACCTCGCGGACTCTCGTCTGCGCGCCGCCGGGAATTTGGACGGTGAAATCCACGATCCAGAACTTCTTCTCTTTGCCTGTCTTGGGGTCGCGGCGTTGTTGCTGTCGCACGCTCATGATTTGCTCCTTGAGCGCGGGACAGCACCTTGGCCCGTACGGAACCATTCTATCACTGTTGGACGGTGGATCGTGATCCGACCGCAGATGCGCCTGACGCCAGGAAGAAGCCCCATCTTGATGAAGTTGTAGAGCGTCTTGCGATTCACTCCGAGCTCGGCCGCAAGCTCGTCCACCGCGACGAACTCGCGCACGTTCGAGATCTCGGCGCGATCCCCGTCCACGCTCCCCGACAGGCCGGTACGCGAAAGCGGCTGTTGGGCCACCGGGGCGTCCATTACGGGACCTGTGTCGTTCGCGGCCTTCATGACTCTCTCGGGGAGTTCGCCACTCAACGGCGAACACATGAATTTTACAGGCCGCCAAGTGCAAGAATCGAAAAATTCGGATTCCTCGAAGTTGCGGGGCAATCACCGCGTCTTCCCCGAGAAATTCAATGATCGCGTTCACAATTCATGAATAGTGAATGCCGAAACCACCCCCAAGAGCCCCTACTATGTTGCAATAACGAAACGCCAATCTTGGCCCTATTGTGTCCCAATAACGCAGGGTAACTCTTCGTGGTTAACGCACAGTGAAAGGACAGCCGAGCTCGCTTCACGCCGTGGAGGTCGGCTACTTCGTTTGTTGTGGTCGGCCCGCAAATTCGGAGCGCTCTGGGCTAACTCATCCCGCTGCTCAAGGAACGATGAGCGAGCCATGCCCTTATCCCCTGCTCTGCCTCCGCGCAGCGAACCACGTTCAAACCGATGGTCACCGAAATCCCGAGTCCGATTCTCTGTATCGTTGCCTTCCAGTCCTTGCGCTTGGCGACACGATCGAGCATGGACACTAAGATCGCGTTGCGGGTTTCTGGCAAGTCGATCTCGGCGAACAATTTGGCGAGTGCCGTACACCCGATGGCAACGACTCCCCCCGTGGCTTGCCTGCTCGGCTCAGGTCTATGATGTCCACGCCATCCTGTGACTCACCCCGATGAGCGAAGCGGTCCAGGCCCGGGCAGTTCCAATGCCGACGTGGCCAGACAGAATTCTTCGAACTCGTCTTCGTTTGCGGGGCATGGACACCGCATCGTCCCCTCCCGTCATCTCGATGATCTCGACCGACCTCCCACCGTCACCCTCTCCGCCCCCTCGAAGTCCAAAAAGCTCCTCGCCACGAACTCCGTCTCAGCCTCGGGTGGCAGGGCGCGCTGGAATTTGCTCAGCCTGAATGGCGGCACACGGGCGCGGATCGCCGTCCTGGTTTCGCCGCTCTCCCAGAAGCCCGCCGCCCTCATCTTGGTCAGCGCCTCGTCCACGGTCGCGTGTGAGACGCCATCGCCCTCGATGCGCAAGGCGAAGTTGTCGGCCACGGCTTTCCAGCCGCCGATCAGTTCCAGGGCGTACTTCAGGGTGTGGTTGATGCGGCCGCCGGCGAAGGTCCACAGGCGCACGGCGCGGTCGTCTTGTTGGGCGGCGATGGGGTGGCTGCGTCGGAGCAGGTCACCGGGATCGACGCGCCAGCTTTCGAGGGAGGCTCGAGCGGCGGCGTCCAGGTAGGGGTAGTCGGTGGTTTCGACCACGATCTGGCGCACCTGCTGGCAGATCTCGAAGCCGAGGAGCTGCGGCAAGTACCCGCCCCAGCTCGGTTTCTGGCCGCGCGGGGCTTCGCGGACCACGACTGTGCGGTCTTTGTGATCGAGGCGCAGGACGGTCCAGGCCCGACCGGCGAGCAGGAACGAACTCATCTCTTCAACCAGGCGGTCGGCGAAGTCTTGATCCAGTGAACCCAGATCGCGGCCGGTTTCGGTTTCCACCCCGTACATGACGGGGCTGGAGAACACGGCGTACAGCTCGGCGAAGTTCTTGCGGCCAAAGATACGCTCGGCTTTGGTGCCCATGGACAGCAGGCCGCCAGACTCGAACAGGTACTCTTCTTTGGTCAGGTGCTCGATCAGGTGGGCGCGCTCAGCGGGCGTGATCCCGCGAAAGTCGGGGACGCGGGCCAGCAGTTCGAAGCAGCGCTCGGGGCTGATGGCGCCGAATTGCAGGGTCTGGGCCAGGATCTGGTGGACCAGGACGGGCCAGCAGCGGTCCTGCACGGGCACGGATTCGACCCAGCCTTTGCGCGCCAGCTCGACGATGGCCACGGCTTGCAGCACGTCCTCGGGCGACTCGCAGAAGAAAGTCGTGTTCGCGACCTGGCCAGCGCGGCGGCCGGTGCGGCCCATGCGTTGCATGAACGACGACACGGTCGAAGGTGCGTTTGCCTGGAAGACCAGGTCGAGATCGCCAACGTCGATGCCCAGCTCCAGGGTCGATGTGCAAACGATGGCGGCGTCGGTGCCGTGGTGGAACCGGGCCTCAGCCTCGTGGCGCTCCTCGCGACTGACGGAGCTGTGGTGGACGAAGACGTCGGCACCCCTGCCCCGCATACGTTCGGCGACAGTCTCGGACAAGGCGCGGCTCTGACAGAAGAACAGGCTCTTCCTGCCGCTGGCGCGCGTGGCGGCGTCCTGGGCGATCTCCACGATGGTTTCGTGCAGGCAGACCTGGATCTGGCGGGGCGCCGCAGCCCTGGGCGGGTCGATGACCTCGCCGGGGCGCTTCGAACCACCTTGCATCCAGCCCAGGATCTCAGTCGGGTTGCCCACGGTGGCCGACAGCCCGACGCGCTGGATGTCGTGGCGGCTGAACGATGCCAGCCGTTCGATCACCGACATCAAGTGCGCGCCTCGGTCGGTGCCGGCCATGGCGTGGATCTCGTCGATGATGACCATGCGCAGATCGCCGAACAGG
>Ga0181539_1004055_pt1 | contig 12854 bp, 10 predicted proteins | sample PEATcosm2014_Bin_46_FD_119767 | JGI IMG/M metagenome (GOLD analysis project Ga0181539, IMG submission 119767) | Peatland microbial communities from MTU Mesocosm Facility, Houghton, MI, USA - PEATcosm2014_Bin23_60_metaG | ecosystem: Environmental > Terrestrial > Soil > Wetlands > Peat | place... | reverse complement strand
CGGCCCTCGTACATGACCGCTGTCTTTTCGGCCAGGAATGGAATTTCGGTATAATCGTGCGTAACGAACAGGGCGGTCATGTTCATCTGTTTCAGAATCGCGCCCAGATCGTTAAGAAGCGAATTGCGGGTGGGATAGTCAAGCGAACCGAACGGTTCATCCAGGAAAAGCAGGTCAGGCTCGAGGGCAAACGCCCTGGCAAGGCTCGTGCGTTGAGCCTCGCCTCCTGAAAGCAATCTTGCCTGCTGCGCGGAAATATGCCCTACACCAAAAAGGTCGAGCCACTTTTGAGCCCTGGCAAGAGCTGCTTTTCCGGGCACTTTGCGTATGCGCAAAGCCGTAGTGATATTGCCAAGTACAGACATATCGAGCAGGAGGGATTCCTGAAAAACTACGGCCATTCGGCGGCGCAACTCAAGAAGATTGTTTGGGCCGGCGGTGACGCCGCCAATTTCGATGGACCCGGAGGTGGGCTGATGGAGCAGGGCCAAAGTGAGAAGGAAAGTTGTTTTTCCTGCCCCGTTCGGACCTATGAGCGCGATGGTCTCTCCCTGATTCAGGGAGAAATAATCGACACTGAAAATCTCCCTGGCGGAGTCTGCCCGCCGAAGATTTCTGGCAACCAGCAATGGTTTCAAAACGCGACAGCAGCCTTTCGGATTTCATCGGGATAATAGACGTTATGTCAGCTTTGGCATATACTATTTTGCGGCCACATGGTCAAAGAAATTGGTTACCGCAAATCCTTTCACTCTTCTTCATGCCCGTGCCATTGACACTCCGCCCTGCCTCAAGTATAGTCTTAACTAGTGCATTGTCAACAAAGTTATTACATGTTGCAAGGAATCGTCACCCCGGCAAAGGCCGGGGTCCAGTGCTGTTAACCAACTGAAAAGACGCTTGATTCCGGCCTTCGCCGGAATGACGGGCTGATGGTCCTTACCTATAGGAACTTAGTTGACGCTGCACTAGTATGTTGTCAACAAAGTTATTACATGTTGCAAGGAATCGTCACCCCGGCGAAGGCCGAGGTCCAGTGCTGCTAACCAACTGAAAAGACGCTGGATTCCGGCCTTCGCCGGAATGACGGGCTGACGGTCCTTACCTATAGGAACTTAGTTGACGCTGCACTAGCTTAAATGGTTGAAAACTTGAGTCATCGTCGGTTCTGAAGGGCGGTGGGACTTTACATTTATCCGTACAGGGCATTTTGGATTAGATCGTAGCGTTGACGCTATGATTGCCCGGGGTATCCACCGAGTTCGACCGATTATGCTATAAATAGGGGACCGGATTTGAAAACCACCGGGTATTTCGAGCATATGCGAAAAAGGCCCGACAGGTCCTTTAAGGAGAGTCGGCAATGAGGGTAAAGTACTTTTCAGATACTGATACCGCACTGGTTGAATTTACAGATCACGAGGTAGTAGAGACAAGAGAGATTAGCGAAAATATATATGTTGACCTCGACAAGCAGGGAAACCTGGTCGGCATGACAATTGAACATGCACGCGCCAATGCTCGGCTAAATGAGTTCTCATACCAGGAAATCGGCCTCGCGCGAGAGGACGGCCGGACAATGCCATGAGCGACGCCGGAAGCATCGTATTTTTTCACCACAAGGCAAGCTGCCTTTTTGAGTTGGACGGGGGCTGATATCGGGCTCTCAGGACTTAGAAATAGCCAGTTTTTATCCACCACGCTCCGCTCCTTCATGCATGTCTAACAGAGCTTTTTTCTTCGCTTTCTGCACCTCTGCGATGAACGGGTACAGGAGCTTTGATTTTGAGATCTTTAATATCATAACCTGAGATCGGAACAGCCGCCTCGTTTTGAAAAATTACATTCAGGAATTGTCGGTGATGTTCGATTATCTTGATATGGAGAGTTTTGTGCCTTGGTATTCGAGACATGCTGACTTATGATATACTGCTGTAAATCCGATTGCGACCGTTTTGGGTGTAAGATGTAGATATGTTCTGGAGAAAGGCATGGAAAATACTGACGATCTGCTCGTTGCAACCTGCCGGACAATGCTAAAGACAATCCTTTCATGCCTGGATAACGCGACGAAGGGCACAATTTACAAGATCGGCCTGATGCCGGAACTGATCGCCATGCGCGTTCTGTCAGGCGCCGAAAAAGAAGATTCGGATGAGTTGGAGTGGGGGTTGCCCGCAGTATCCGATTACAATCCTCCCGGCAAAAAATGGGAGGATTACAAAGACCAGCCCGGCCGTGTCCTGGAAGCAATGGGTTGGTGTGTCGAAAAGCAGATGAGCTGGACGGCGGACAACCCAATGCAGGACTCCCGCAGCGTCAGAAAGCAACTCTTGGGAGAACGGGAAGATGAATTCCACATGGAGCCTGTGCTTGTTCGGAAAAAGAGCCTCTACGGCCATTCAGTCGAAAAGATTCAATATCCCGTCGATTGGCAGGGAAACCCTATCTGGCAGGATAGTGAAAACGTGGTTGCAGCCGTTATAAAGATTCATTTTAAGCCGGGGACATTGAAGCGCGGAGATCGTTCGACCAGAATCATCAGGGATGTATCCCAAAGCCTTGGTTCCGAACTGCTCTCTTTATTGTTCAGAGAAAAACTCACCCAGGCGAGCAAGCACTTTGCCAACCAGCGTCTACAAAGCTGCGAAATCCTGGCCCATGAACTCAGGAACACATTGGTCAAACTCGGGTTTGTGTTCTCGGCGATAAACGCACAAATCGGCATTCTTCGGGCGAGCTGGGAAGAACTGCTTCAAAAGTACGAGCCGGAACTCAAGTGGAAAGGACCTCTTCTCGACGAGCTGTGCGGAGCATTAAGCGAAAAAGTTGCGGAGTTGCGTTCTTACGGGGACCTATTTGTCGTAAGTCAAAGGCTGCTCATTGAACAAAAAGAACTGGCGAGTCTTTATCTCTCTCCTCACCAGGGGCAGGAGTGGGTCAAAAACAAGATTCACCCCAAGTGGGTGAAACTCCTTTCCGGGACGAGCCTTTGGGATCAGTCAGCAATTGAGTCTTTGTTGGACCGCCTTGCAAATGCATTGACTACAGGTATGAACTACGACTTTTCGAAGAAGATAGACGGCTTGCCACCCGGGCTTCTGGGGCAGTGGTCTAAACTTGCATATGTGCAGATAACATCGAGTAACCTCTTTCAGTTGGATGAAGTAATCCAGTTGCTTGAACATCCGGTCCTGCCGGTTTGTCATAAAGAACAGATGCTGAGGGTGCTCAAATCTTTGAGGGCCATTGTCCATACGATAACCGAAGTCGAGGAAAAAGCCACCAGAATACTCCAGTCGCTGAGGTTTGGGACGGGGGCCGAAGATCAATACAGGTTCGGTCCCGATTTTCTGGGTTTGGAGTCCCATGGAGAATCTGGAATGGGTTTGAGCGACTGAGTACCTAATATCTTATGTTTTGATTGTTTTTTGTCATTTCCTTGTTCATCGTGCCGAAAAGCAGATATAATACCATCAATTCAGTCCAGTATGATCCCTCACCGGTTGAGCAGGCAGAATGCCTCGCGGCGGTGAATGCGAGATGGCCTATGGAACAGATAAAGATCCTCTTTTTTCTGGTTTTCAGGTTTCGGATTTTCATGTGGATATGATGTATAAGCGTTATTTCAATGGATCTGGTGACATGCGTTTTATATCGAGCGGGCGCGGCAAACTGCTCGATGTGAATCAGGCTGGGGTGGAACTGTTCGGCTATGGCAGCAAAGAGGAATTGCTCGGGTTAGACAATGTGTGCCTGCTTTTCTCCAATCCCGAAGATGGACGTCAGTTTCAACAGCGGCTCGCAGAAAACGGATTTCTAAGAGAATATGAAGCGGAGTTGAAAAAAAAGGACGGGAGCGTTTTCAGCGGGTCCATTACGGCAACCCTGTGGTTCGAGGCAGACGGTTCCATATCGTGGGAGGGGGAACTCAGGGACATATCGGGCTTAAAGGAACTCCAGGAGGCATATCTGGAAGCCGAAAGACATAACCGGGAGCTTTCGGAATCCGAGCGGCGCATCCGGGAGCTCAACCAGCATATACTGAACATGCTGATGATCATGTCTCACGATATCCGGGGACCTCTTGTCTCGATTGCCGCTACTATTAAGCTGCTCATGCGAGGCTCCTTCGGACGAATGGACGAATCCGTATGGAACACGGTTTCCGATTTGATGGCTCGGGTTCGGCGCCTGATCGGCTTAGCCGAGGACTGTCTTGGGAGCGCGCATTCTGTTGAGGGTGTGCTTATCAAAAAAAAGGAATTTGTGGACCTGCGGCAGGATATCATAGATGCGGTGCTCGATGAGGTGTCAAATGAAATTGAAGAACAGCAGATAGTGATCGACAACCGTCTCGGAGCGATTCCAGCCGGAACTATTCCAATCAGCGCCGATATGATATGGCTGAAAGCCGTGTTCAGAAACCTTTTCAGAAACGCCATAAAATACGGTGGTAAAGGCTGCATGATCGCTTTCGGCTTCGAAGATCACGGCTCTTTTTATCGCTTGAACGTTTACAATAGCGGTAATCCGATTCCGGAGGAATACAGGGACAGGCTTTTCAGCAAGTTTGCCCACATAGACGAGGGGGTCGAGAAAAGGGATGGGTTCGGCATGGGCCTGTACCTGATAAGGGAAATCATCCGAAAGCACGAAGGCGACATCTGGTACGAATCGAGACAAGACGGCTCGGATTTTATTATTATCCTGCCTAAACAACCGGTTTGATCTATTCATCGTATGATAGACTTAAATATACTCAGTACAAAATAACGTAAAGCCGGTAAAAAAATACCAGTTCCGATTGCATAGACTGGGTATTATGCTGTGTGCTATATAGCACTTAGAGCCCGATTCGTACCATTAACGCTTGACGTTAGATGACAAGGCGGAGCCATCCGGAGAGAACAGCGATTAAGGCTGGTGCGGTTGGAGGCAAGCTAAGCGTTAAGCGCACCAATAAGTAAAGTGTAAATGGTTTCAAGGTTTCGCTCTCAGTCCTCAGCACTCAGGGAGCGAAGCGTAGTTCAGTCCTGATAGCGACGTGTGAGCGCGTAGCGCGAAGGCCGGCCGCTCATTCTCGACAGCCCACCCACCCACCCGCGAGACGGGGCGGGAGCGGAAGGCCTTGATAGTCAACGGTTGGGATTTTAAAATCAATGTACTGTCTGCGAGGTTTGAAACATGATTTCGGCTGCCGAAATCGGAAGGGCGGCCGGCGTCCTTAAGGGCCGTGTAATCCGGACCCCTCTTGTATACTCTCCCACGTTCAGCAGGCTGGCCGGGTTCGAGGTCTATCTGAAATTGGAGAATTTGCAGGCAACCGGGTCGTTCAAGATTCGCGGCGCAACGTACAAGATCCTGACCGAGCTCGACCGGATCGGGAAGGGAGGGGTGGTTGCGGCATCGGCCGGCAATCATGCTCAGGGTGTGGCCCTGGCCGCGAGCCGGGCAGGGCTGGCTTCTACCATCGTAATGCCTGAATGGGCTTCGATTTCAAAGCAGGAAGCAACGAGGGGCTACGGCGGCAAAGTCATCCTTGAGGGACAGAGCCTTGCAGATTCGATAAAAAAAGCGCTGGAGCTGTCAAAAGACGGCAAAACCTTTATCCATCCATTTGACGATCCGTCGATAATAGCGGGACAGGGGACCATTGGCCTGGAAATAATGGAAGAGCTGCCGACTGTGGACCTGATAGCCGTGCCGGTCGGCGGCGGAGGGTTAGTGGCCGGAATTTCAGTGGCTGCAAGGGCTGTCAGGCCGGGGATTCGGATCATCGGGGTTCAGGCGGAGACGTGTCCTTCAGCCCTCAAGGCCGTCGAAACCGGCGAAAGAATCACGGTCGAAGCGCTCCGCTCAATCGCCGACGGAATAACGGTCAAGCAGATCGGATGTATTCCTTTCGATATAGTCCGTAAAGAGGTCGATCAGATCGTCCTGGCGAGTGAAGACCGGATCGCGGAAGCTGTGATTATGCTCCTGGAACGGAAAAAGGTACTTGCCGAAGGGGCAGGAGCGGTTTGTGTGGCTGCTCTGCTGAGCGGGGCGATAAAGGTCCCTGCGGAGACAAAGGCTGTACTGGTTATCAGTGGGGGGAATATCGATATTTCTCTGCTGGACAGGGTCATTCGGAAGGGTATGTCGCGGAACGGACGCATTATGCGGTTCAGTGTCCGGATGGATGACGTGCCCGGCGCCCTGGCGAGGCTTCTGGGCATAATCGCGGGCACGAAGGCCAACGTTCTTCAGATCTATCACAACCGGGGCGGGGCCGACATGTCCATCGATCAGAGCCTGGTGGAACTTGAAATCGAGACGCGCAATTTCGAGCATATCCGGGAAATAGAGGCCGTGCTAAATCAAACCGGCTATCATATGGAACTTCGTGCTCACATTTAGAAAACGTAGATATTTCAACACCAATTACTTCTGCTCTCAGGCGGTAGCCAGGTTAGTGCTACAGTTTCAGGAGATTGCCGTTCTCGCGCAGCCATTTCCTGCTTTGCCGATGGTCCGGGAGAATGCTTGCAACCAGGTTCCAATATTGTGCTGAGTGGTTGTGGTGAACCATGTGGCAGAGCTCGTGAACTATGAGATAATCAAAGATCCGTTCAGGCGCCATTATGATGTGCCAGGCGAAACTGATCCGCCCGTGGATAGAGCAGCTACCCCAGCGCGACTTCAATGACTTGACGGCCACAAGACGAGGATTTACGCCAATCCGATCGGTGTAGACCGGGAGCTTTTCATTAACTTTGGCCAGGGCGCACGTCTGATACCATTTGAGCAGGTGCTCTCGTACCACCGAAGGCTCGGGCGCCACACCTGCGATCATGGGCAGCCGCACGCAAATATCCTCATCTCTCAGGATGACTTGCAAAGAATTTCCACGTTCGACTCGCAAAATATATTCTTTGCCCAGGTAAAGCAATTTCTCTCCGGTTTCGAATCTCCTTACTCGGCCTTGCTGATCCCTTTGGAGGTTGGCTTGAATTGCTTTTCGAATCCAGTCGGATTTTTTTTCGACGAACTGCAGGATATTCTTCCGGGGATAAGTTGCGGGCGCGCGGACGACAACCCGGTTATCCGGATGGACGACAATTGTAAGTGTCTTTCTCCCGGCGCTTTTTCTGACCTGATAGTTGAATTCGAGTTCTTTCATGCGTCGCGTCCGTTCGGATAGATCAAAGCTGTGCTCCGATCCGGGTTGCTCACAGGACTGGCGGTTTCCGGCGACATTAACTTATTTCCCAAATAAATGGAAATCCGGAAATCCGCCTTTAACTGAAGCAAATGCTTTTCTCAGCAGGCAAAGTAATGTGTGGTTCAGGCGGTGATGCAATCCTTGGCGCAGATTGCCGACTTTGCAGTGAAATGATTGAGACCGGTGGTTTTGTGATGGGCAATCGCGGCAATATCTGTGGCTAAATTCGCTCCGTTGAGCTATAATTGGACAATTGTGGCGCCGCTCCTGTTAATAAACGTACGGATGATGGCGGTAAAATTTCCGGTCGAAACGGGGCCTTTAAGTATTTTGTTCCAAGAGGTAAGGGCATGTCTTATTTGCGGCAGATTGATCCTGAAATAGCTGAGGCCATTGAGGGAGAGGAAAATCGTCAGCGGGGGCGCCTGGAACTCATCGCATCCGAAAATATTGTCAGCAGGGCGGTACGGGAAGCTCAAGGGTCCGTTCTGACGAACAAATACGCTGAAGGCTACCCTGGGAAAAGGTATTATGGCGGATGTGAATATGTCGATGTCGCAGAAAGGTTGGCGCAGGACCGTGCAAGAAAGCTGTTTCACGCCGATTATGTAAACGTTCAGCCTCATTCAGGCTCCCAGGCGAATATGGCCGTGCTCTTCGCTGTGCTCCAACCGGGCGATACTATACTCGGAATGGATTTACGCCAGGGGGGGCATCTGACTCACGGAAGTCCTGTGAGTTTTTCCGGACGGCTTTTCCGGGTCGTTTCCTATGGAGTTAGGCACGACAATGAGCAGATCGACTACGACCATATTGAGCAAATAGCCCGGGAGGAACGGCCGAAGCTCATAATTGCCGGAGCCAGCGCGTACCCTCGAATTATCGATTTTGAACGTTTTCGTCAGATTGCAAAGCACATCAGCGCCTACCTGATGGTGGACATGGCCCACATTGCCGGTCTTGTCGGCGCAGGTCTTCATCCGAATCCCGTACCATGCGCCGATTTCGTAACTTCCACTACCCATAAGACTTTAAGAGGACCACGCGGTGGTTTGATTCTGTCTCACGCCCCATATAGCAAGATGCTTGACAGCCAGATCTTTCCGGGAATTCAGGGAGGGCCGCTCATGCACGTAATAGCCGCCAAGGCTGTGGCGTTTCAGGAAGCCCTTCAGCCTGAGTTCAGAAAATATCAGCAGAGAGTCCTTGCGAACAGCAGGCGGCTTGCCGAGGTGTTATCCGGCCATGGATATCGGCTCGTCTCCGGGGGAACAGACAATCATCTGATGCTGGTGGACCTGAGTACAAGGGGGCTAACCGGAAACGTTGCCGAGGAAACCTTGGACAAGGCCGGAATTACGGTGAACAAGAACTCTATACCTTTCGACACTCGGAAACCGAACGTGACCAGCGGAATCAGGGTGGGCACGCCGGCAGTAACGACCCGCGGAATGGGGCCCGAGCAAATGGAGACAATCGGGAGTCTCATGCACCGCGCCCTCGAATCGGTGGGCAACGACGCAATGCTGAAATCACTGGCCTGTGAGGTCGCGGAATTCTGCGCCGGTTTTTCCCTGCACACATAAAGTTTAAGACGACTCACAAAAGGCGGGAATTGCCGGAAGTTTGCATGGGGCTGGCGCTATGCCGCCCCAGTTTGATTTCGATATGGATAGCAGCGCCTGGAGAATATGGTTCAAACCGATCCTGACGTGCAGTTTATGAAAAGGGCCCTGCGTATGGCCGCGCTGGGCGCCGGTATGACCAGTCCCAACCCTCTGGTGGGGGCCGTTGTAGTAAAAGAGGGCGCCATCGTTGGTCTGGGCTATCACCAGGTGCTCGGCGGGCCGCATGCCGAAGTGAATGCGATAGCAGATGCGGGCGCCGCCGCCCTGGGCGCGACTCTCTATGTTACACTTGAGCCGTGCAATCATCACGGTCTGACCCCTCCGTGTACGAAAGCTGTTGTTGATGCGGGGATTTCACGGGTTGTGTTCGGGATGGTCGATCCGAACCCCGGTGTTGCCGGTGGGGGGGGCGAGCACTTAAGGCGGACGGGAATCGAGGTCAAAGGAGGCGTTCTCGAGCGGGAATGCAGAGCACTCAACCAAGCCTTCATAAAATACGTAACTACCGGGGTTCCATATGTTATGCTGAAAGCTGCGGCGACACTCGACGGCTTTATCGCAACCTCGGCCGGTGAGTCAGAGTGGATCACCGGCGAGTTGTCACGACAGTTTGCGCACCGGCTTCGGTCCCGTGCCGACGGCATCCTGGCCGGCATCGGGACTGTCATTGCTGATGATCCCCTTTTGACTGTGCGTTTGCGTGGGAAAAAAAATCGCCGCCAAAGGACCCGGATTGTTCTCGACAGCGAGCTTAAGATCCCCCTGGGCTCCCAGTTGGTCCGAACCGCGTCCACAGTTCCGGTTTGGATCGTTTGCCGCCAGGACGCCTCGGCCTCCAGAGAGCAAGCTCTTGGCAGCGCCGGCGTCCACGTGATAAGGGTCCCGTCGGGAGAGTCCGGTGTGGACTTGCCGTGTATGCTCAAAGAACTGGGTCGAAGGGGTATCTCGAGCATTCTTGTTGAAGGCGGTGGGCGCGTTTTGGGATCTTTCATTCAAAACGGGTTTGCAGACGAGTTTTATTTTTTCTACGCCCCGAAAATCCTTGCCGATCCAAGCGGGGTATGCATGTTGAACGGGCGGCCGAGGCCAAAGATAGCTGATTGCGTTCGAGCCTACGGAATCAGTACTAGAAAGTTGGGAGAGGACCTGCTTGTTTGCGGCAGATTCCGCGAGCAGCTCTACTGAGGCTGAAGAATCATGTTTACCGGTCTTATAGAAGGCGCCGGGACGTTGCAGCGAATGGAGCGTCACGGACTCGATGCGCGGATGGTGATTCGTCCCGATTTCCGTATGGAGATTTCCCTTTTGGGTGAAAGTATAGCCGTTGACGGGGCCTGTCTCACCGTGGTCGATTTCAATCAGGACGCTTTCACGGCGGACGTTTCCGCCGAGACGCTGGGATGCACGACCCTGGCCCGTAAAGCCCCGGGGAGCAGGTGCAATCTTGAGAGGGCGCTTCGGCTTGGCGACCGTATCGGCGGCCATCTGGTTACCGGACACATTGACGGGATTGGGGTTCTTAGGGAGCGCAAGTCCGAAGGCCGTTCGGTGCGGCTCTTTTTTGACGCCTGCGGGGAAATCATGAGATACGTTATCGAGAAAGGCTCCATTGCAGTAAATGGAATAAGTCTGACGGTCAACGGGGTTTCAAGTGTTGGTTTCGATGTGAATATCGTTCCCCATACCGCTTCGATGACCACTGTGGGCGACCTTCAGATTGGCAGCGAGGTCAATATAGAAACAGACCTGATCGGAAAATACGTGGAAAAGCTGGTTTGTTCGTGGGAAACCAGATTCGAAAAAGGCGGTGTCAAAAATAATATCGATTTGAATTTTTTGAAACAGCACGGGTTTGCGTGAACCGATACAACCCGCCAACTTGAAGAGATCATTCGAAATATGTTATACACGGCAAACAGATTCGCAAACCGCTGAGGCTGATTTTTTTTGAGAAGGAGGACACGCGGATGCCTTTGGCAACAATCCCCGAGGCACTTGTGGATATACGGCAGGGCAAACCCATCATTCTAGTGGATGACGAAGATCGGGAAAATGAGGGAGATCTGTGCATCGCTGCAGAGAAAGCGACGCCGGAAGCCATCAACTTTATGGCTAAATACGGGCGCGGCCTGATCTGCCTTGCCCTTGCGCCCGACCTGGTGGATCGGCTTGATCTCCCGATGATGGTTGCTAGAAACAAATCGCCTTTTCAAACCGCATTCACCATATCTATCGAGGCGCGAAAAGGTGTGACGACGGGCATCAGCGCAGCGGACAGGGCGCATACAATCCTCACCGCCATCGCCGGAGATGTGAGGCCCGAAGACTTGGTCAGCCCCGGCCACGTTTTCCCGCTTCGCGCAAAGAAAGGCGGAGTTCTGGTCAGAACGGGACAGACCGAAGGATCGGTCGATATTGCCAGGATCGCAGGGATGAAACCGGCTGGAGTCATCTGCGAAGTTATGAACGAGGACGGGACCATGTCGCGGATGCCTGATCTGGAGGTCTTCGCCGAGGAACATGGAATTAAGATCGTAACAATCGCGAGCCTGATCCAGTACAGAATGCAGAACGAATTGTTCGTCCACAGGTCGGCTACGGCCAAGCTGCCTAGCTCGTTTGGAGGGGAATTCAAGATAATAGCTTACACCAACGATATAGACGAATATTGTCATCTGGCGCTGGTTAAAGGTGAGATCGACCCTGATGAGGAAATACTTGTGCGCGTCCATTCTGAATGCCTCACGGGCGACGTCTTTGGCTCTCTTCGGTGCGACTGCGGCTCGCAGCTTCGGGCAGCTTTGACTCAGATCGGGCGCGTTGGAAGAGGAGTGCTCCTCTACATGCGGAACCATGAGGGACGCGGAATTGGTATCGTAAACAAGATTAAAGCCTATGCCCTCCAGGAACAGGGCTACGATACGGTCGAAGCCAACGAGGCCCTTGGATTTCGCGCCGATCTGCGCGATTATGGAATAGGCGCGCAAATGCTCGTCGATCTAGGCATCAAAAAGATGAAACTCATGACAAACAACCCGACCAAAATCGTGGGGCTTCAGGGTTACGGCATCACAGTAACCGACAGAGTGCCGATCGAAATTCCACCAAACGAGTGTAATCGCGAGTACTTGAGCACGAAGTGCTTCAAAATGGGTCATATCTTGAGCTGCATATCCGCTGAGGGGGAAGCTTCATGAGAGTTTTCGAAGGAAAATTGCTGGCCGAGGGCCTAAGGTTTGGAATCATCGTCAGCCGATTCAATGACTTTATCGGAGAGAGGCTCCTGGGAGGCGCGCTCGACGCCCTCAAAAGGAACGGGGCTGACGAGCAAAATGTCGATATCATCAAGGTCCCCGGAGCATTCGAAATACCTTTGATCGCAAAAAAAGCGGCGGAGAGCGGCAAATATGACGCCGTGATCTGCCTTGGCGCTGTAATCAGGGGGGGGACGCCTCATTTTGATTACGTGGCGGCGGAGGTCTCTAAGGGGATCGCCAATGTGGCCATCGAAGCCGGTGTCCCGATCAGCTTCGGGGTACTCACCACCGATACGCTGGAGCAGGCGATCGAGCGGGCCGGAGCAAAGTCAGGCAACAAGGGCTGGGACGCTGCATTTGCAGCCATAGAGATGGCCAATCTTATAAAGCAGATGTCGGCTTGATTTCTGTTGCTCGTTGCGCCGCAAGACCAGTATTGAACGATTTTACCTAACCGGATTTACGATTAGACTTTCTGAACTGAGTTTTCCAATGGGCCAGCGGCGCAAATCAAGAGAGATCGCATTGCAGATGCTCTATCAGATGGAGATGACCGGGCAGCCTCCGCATGTGGTCATCGATTTATACTACGAACTGGCCTCAGGTGATGATGATAATAAAAATCCCGATCTTGGCAAAGCTGTTCGCCCGTTTGCCGAGCAGCTCCTATACGGCGTTCATGCTCACCGGGACGAACTTGACGAAATGATCGTCGCGGCCTCGGAAAACTGGCGGCTCGAAAGAATGTCGATAGTCGACAGG
>Ga0181539_1004051_pt1 | contig 12862 bp, 9 predicted proteins | sample PEATcosm2014_Bin_46_FD_119767 | JGI IMG/M metagenome (GOLD analysis project Ga0181539, IMG submission 119767) | Peatland microbial communities from MTU Mesocosm Facility, Houghton, MI, USA - PEATcosm2014_Bin23_60_metaG | ecosystem: Environmental > Terrestrial > Soil > Wetlands > Peat | place... | reverse complement strand
GCGTTTCTGCTTCGATCCTCGAAGGGCTCGACGAGATGCTCACCGTCACAAGGCTTGGCCTGCCGCCGGAACTGCGGCGGTCGCTCGCCTGCACCAATATCATTGAGAACGTCATGGGCACGGTGCGGCGTGTCTGCCGGAACGTAAAATACTGGCGTTCGCCGTCGATGGCGCTGCGCTGGGCGGGCGCGGCGATGCAGGAAGCCGCGAAGGGTTTCCGCCGGCTCAAGGCCCACAAGCAGTTGCCGCTCTTGAAGGCCGCACTCGCCAAGCGAAAGGCGCTGGCAACTTCAGCGAACCCGCATCTTGTCCAAACCGCAAAGGCTGCGTAGACTCTCAACCCGCGACGCCCGCTTCTGGATTTTCAACATCAAGCGGGACATCCCCTGGCGCGATGCTCGCGCTTACAACAGGGTGGCTCTTGTTTTTCTAACGTCGCGTGGTCGCCTGCCGACTCGGCGCTCGTAGATCTGAACCGCCCCAGGTTTGCCGGAGGCCATTTCGTTTGAGTCACGCCGCCATGGCGGGCTCGTCCGTCGTTGCGCCCGGACGCACGCCGGCGTCGCGCTCGGCCTGGCGAACCCAGTTGCGCAGCGTTTCGCCCGAGCAGCCGATCTTCGCTGCAATCGCTGCCCATTGTGAAGCCTGATCGCCCCGGTGCTCCTGCACCATCCGAACTTCGTTTCGTTCCACGCCGCCGTCTACAACACCTTCAATGTTCAACGACACCTGATCTGCCGAGCAACGCATCGGCAGTTTCGGGCCGAGGCTCATAACGTTTGGAGCGATGCAACGGTTGCTGTAGCCTGAGTCGAGAGCTCAATGATGTTTCGGCGCGAGCTCAGCGTGCTCACGCTGTAGGTGCCCGGCCAGCGCATCCGCCAAAATGGCGAGTTGCGCGGCGGCGTTTGACGTCATGGGCGGCTCTTGCAAATTGGGGTCCTAAGGTCGCGCAACAGGTTCATCGAGGGCCTCGCCTCTAAGGAATGCTGGTGGCGTTTAGCCGCTGCTAAAATCCCCATACAGAAGATTTCTCGCAGAGAGGGTATTCCGCAACGCGCCCGATGCGCGTGAGGCATAACCAAACGAGACGGCATTCGCCTCGTCTGCACACATTGGCCTTGTATCGTTCTATTCGGCCATCAGGCGAAAAGTCCTCAAGGCTGATGTGCTCGACGCGAGCGTCGGCGCCGTATATTTCATGCGCCTTGGCTTGGGCGAAGCGCAGGGCCGCATTCTCGGCGCATGTCGCATAAACGGGTTCGAAGCCGTTGCACTTATAGACGTGCATGGATTCAATCATGGCTACCCCTCCGCAAAGCGGAATTGCCGCTCGCCACTGAAGGCGTACGCGCCATCCTTCATCGGATGGGCTTCGTTACTCATAATCTTCACTCGTACACGCAGATATCGAGCAACTCATGAATGAAGGCTTTGTGGCTTGAATTGGGCGATTCGGCAATCACTGCGATCCCAATTCATTTTATGGCGAGGAGTGACAAATCTGCCACAGCACGCCGGATAAAACCCAAAAGGGAGAGTCGCTTACTCCGCCGGCACGTTATTCGGTTCCTGGATCGCGATGCAATTGCTGATGCGCCGGCACCAGATCGAGGAATTTGTCTCCGTCGCCGCGCCAGCCAACCGCTTCGACTTCTCCTTTCTCGCGCCCTGCCCGCGTTCGGACCTGTTTATCCGCAGCGATCTCGACCGGGTGGCGCCTCTACAGGTAGTCATCGAACAGATTGATGAGCTGAAAGCCTACAAGGAACCGGCATCGAGCATGCCGTCGTGCCCGGGGCCAACCACTTCTTCGCGGACAGGATCGAGCCGCTGATTGCGGAAGTGGGGCCTCTCTCCACAAACGGCTCGGCGAGCCTGCGCGCATCGCCATCCCAGCGCGCGCTACGGGCCGCCGTGATCGGTTTCGAGCGGAGCCGACGGGCGATGGTTCTATCAGTGCTGGAGGCGCATGGCGGCTTGAAGTTGGAGGCGTTTGTCAAAGATTTTGCCAAACACCAAAGTTGGGCGCACTCTATTCTCTCGGCGAGCTAGCGTCCTATTTTGTAGCCATAGCGTTGCGTTGCATCAATTCCCTGAAGACTGCCACAAAAGATCGCTGCCGGCGGGCGCTGAAAGAGGAGGAAGACCATGAGCCTCATCAAGGAAATCGATTTTGGCACGCCGGAGTCGAAATCGGAGAGGATGGTTACACTGACCATCGACGGCCAAAGCGTCACCGTGCCCGAAGGAACGTCCGTCATGCGCGCGGCGATGGAGATCGGGACGGAAATCCCCAAACTCTGCGCGACCGACAGCATCAAGGCCTTCGGCTCGTGCCGCCTTTGCCTCGTCGAGATCGAAGGCCGCAATGGCGCGCCCGCCTCCTGCACGACCCCGGTTGCCCCGAACATCGTCGTGCATACGCAAACGCCGCGTTTGGCCACCATCCGCCGTGGGGTGATGGAGCTTTACATCTCCGATCATCCACTCGATTGCCTGACCTGCGCCGCGAACGGCGACTGCGAATTGCAGGATATGGCCGGCGCGGTTGGTCTGCGCGACGTGCGCTACGGCTATCGCGGGGCAAATCATGTGTTCGCGCGCAACGACGGCTCCGTTAATTTCGACTGGTGCCCGAAGGACGAATCCAATCCCTATTTCACCTTTGATCCCGCGAAGTGCATCGTCTGCAATCGCTGCGTGCGCGCTTGCGAGGAAGTTCAGGGCACTTTCGCTCTAACCATCAGCGGCCGCGGTTTCGACAGCCGCGTCGCGGCTGGCATAAGCGAGGCGTTCTTTGAGTCGGAATGCGTGTCCTGCGGCGCCTGCGTGCAAGCCTGTCCCACGGCGACGCTTCAGGAGAAGTCGGTCATCGAGATAGGCTTGCCCGAGCATTCGGCGGTCACCACCTGCGCCTATTGCGGCGTCGGCTGCACTTTCAAGGCGGAAATGCGCGGCGAGCAAGTCGTGCGCATGGTTCCCTGGAAGGACGGCAAGGCCAATCATGGCCATAGCTGCATCAAAGGCCGCTTCGCCTACGGCTATGCCAACCATGGCGACCGTGTGCTCAATCCAATGATCCGCGAGAAAATCTCGGAGCCCTGGAAGGTCGTATCATGGGACGAGGCGATTTCCTTCACCGCCCGACGATTCAAGGAAATCCAAACAAAATACGGTCGCAGCTCCGTCGGTGGCATCACCTCGTCGCGCTGCACCAACGAGGAAAGTTATCTCGTTCAGAAGCTCATTCGCTCTGGCTTCGGCAATAACAACGTCGACACCTGCGCGCGCGTCTGTCACTCGCCAACCGGCTATGGGCTCCATCAGGCTTTCGGCACGTCGGCTGGCACACAGGATTTCGATTCGGTCGACGAGGCCGACGTCATATTGATCATCGGCTGCAATCCGACCGACGCGCATCCCGTATTCGCCTCGCGCATGAAGAAGCGGCTGCGCGAGGGCGCCAAGTTGATTATCGTCGATCCGCGCCGCATCGACCTGGTGCGCACGCCGCATGTGCAGGCGGATTATCATCTGCCCCTGCGGCCTGGAACAAACGTCGCCGTCGTTACGGCGATGGCCCATGTGATCGTTACCGAGGGCCTCGTCAACGAAAAGTTCGTGCGCGAACGCTGCGACTGGGACGAATTCCAAGACTGGGCGGCATTTGTGTCCGAGGAGCGCAACAGCCCCGAGGCGACCGAGAAATTCACCAGCGTTCCCGCCGCCGATCTACGCGCGGCCGCGCGGCTTTACGCCACTGGCGGCAATGGAGCCATCTACTATGGCCTCGGCGTGACGGAGCACAGCCAGGGCTCGACCACGGTTATGGCCATCGCCAATCTCGCCATGGCGACCGGCAATCTTGGGCGTGGTGGCGTCGGCGTGAACCCGCTACGCGGCCAAAACAATGTGCAAGGTTCATGCGACATGGGCTCGTTCCCGCATGAGTTGCCGGGCTATCAGCATATTTCCGGCGATGGGCCGCGCTCGGTGTTCGAGGCGGATTGGGGTGTCAAGCTAGACAGAGAACCGGGTCTGCGCATCCCCAATATGTTCGACGCGGCCGTCGACGGCACGTTCAAGGGCCTCTATGTGCAGGGCGAGGACATTCTGCAGTCCGACCCCGACACCAAGCATGTCTCAGCCGGCCTCGCGGCGATGGAACTGGTGGTCGTGCAGGACTTGTTCCTGGTGGAGACGGCGAATTACGCGCATGTCTTCCTGCCGGGCGCGACCTTCCTCGAAAAGGACGGCACCTTCACCAACGCCGAACGCCGCATTCAACGCGTGCGGAAGGTGATGGAACCCAAGAACGGCTATGCCGATTGGGAGATCACCCAGCTGATTGCCAACGCGATGGGGCTTGGCTGGAAATATAAGCATCCCAGCGAGGTCATGGACGAGGTCGCGCGACTGACGCCGCGCTTCGCCAATGTGTCCTATGACAAGCTGGACAAGGACGGCTCGGTCCAGTGGCCTTGCAACGACGCTTCGCCGGACGGCATGCCAATCATGCACATCAATGGCTTCACGCGCGGCAAGGGCAAGTTCATCATCACCGAATATGTTCCGACCGACGAGAAGACGGGGCCGCGCTTCCCGCTGTTGCTCACCACCGGGCGCATCCTGTCGCAATACAACGTCGGCGCGCAGACGCGGCGCACCGAGAACAGCCGCTGGCACGAGGAGGACGTGCTCGAAATCCATCCGCACGACGCGGAGGATCGCGGCGTCAAGGACGGGGATTGGGTCAAGGTTCAAAGCCGCGCGGGCGAAACAACCTTGCACGCCAAGATTACCGACCGGGTGGCCCCGGGCGTCGTTTACACCACCTTCCATCATCCGATGACTCAGGCCAATGTGGTCACCACCGACAATTCGGATTGGGCGACTAATTGTCCCGAATACAAGGTGACAGCGGTGCAGGTGTCGACGTCCAACGGCCCGAGCGAATGGCAAGCGCAATATCGCGAATTGTCGGAAATGAGCCGACGCATCGCGATCACCCCTGAAGCTGCGGAGTGAACGGTGGACAGCTGAAATCCACTGTTACAAGGTCTATCTCGCGCGCCGTCGTACGCAGCCGGGTAGCTGCAGTCGTCGACGCTCGTGATGATGTCGGGTAGATTGATCAGGTCGCTTAGCGCGCCCTTGTGCGAGGCGTGCGGCGCCGGAGCCGTATTCATGAGCTGGCTGAGATTTTTGGTCAGGACAGGTGGCTCAGGCTTGTCTAACCTCCATCGAGATCGCGGCCATATTGGTTTCGATTGAGGCAGGGCACGCCAGGGCGATTGCATTTCAAAAAAGGGCGAGGAGTTTGACGAGGTAGCTGTTGTTCCATGCGGCTTTTTTTAGTTTTCCGCGCTGGGACATTTTCGCTTCCTCCTTGCGCATAACATTGAGCGCCATGTGGCGCAGCACGGCCAGATTTTGCGGTCCGCTGTCCATGCGGTTGCGAGCGGAGTCTTCACTCATGGTGACGTCGAGACACTCGTGCAACCGATTCTCCACGCCCCAATGGTCGCGCACGACCGAGCCCCCGCGTTCCGCCGTGATTTACACACAGGTACGTCGCGCCCTTCAAGCGCAGCGACGGCACGCTCGACACCCTGCCGATTTGGGTCGTCGCCGTCCCCGAACGGGGCATTGTCGAAAATTTTATCGACAATGCTCGCAGGATGGATCTAAGCCCACTGGCCCACCGGCGAAAGCCCGTGGCGCGGGGCCATCACGGTTTGCTGATTTGCCCAACTAGCGGTTTGCGCGGGTTGATCGTGCGCGATTTCGGGCGCTTCAAATGCCGGTTACTCTTTTGGGTTTCTTGGGATTGACGTCTTGGGTCGCGGTCCGTAGGATTCACAAACTACCCTTGTCTTGTGGGAGAGATCGGGATTCATCCCGGCGCCGAAGGAGCAACCGCCCCGGAAACTCTCAGGCATCAAGGACCGCAAGACTTTCGACGCTCTGGAAAGCGGCCGCGCATCGGCCCACCGAAGAGGACAAGGCCTAGTTTCGCGCCGCGAGAACGGGCCCAATCTTTCAGGTTCCGCGACAGAGGGGGCTCGAATCGGCGCGCGATCCGCGCCGACGATCTGGGGAGCCTCCGCATGAGCGTCGCCGCCGACAAGCCTTCATCCGATTCGCTGAGACGAACGCCGCTTTACGACCTGCATCGCGCGCTCGGCGCGCGCATGGTCGGCTTCACCGGCTATGAAATGCCCGTTCAATATCCCATGGGCGTATTGAAGGAGCATTTGCACACGCGCGCGGCGGCGGGTCTGTTCGACGTGTCGCATATGGGCCAGATCGTCCTGCGCGCAAAGCGCGGCGACATGGACGAAGCCGCTCGCGCATTGGAGCGCCTCGTTCCCGTGGATGTACTGGGGCTTGCGGTCGGCCGGCAGCGTTACGCCTTCTTCACCAACGAAGCCGGCGGCATTCTCGACGATCTGATGATCGCGCGGTTTCCGGACAGCCTTCTGCTCATTTGCAATGCGGCGCGCAAAGCTGCTGACGAAGCGCATTTGCGCGACGCTCTCTCGGATTGTTGCGAAATCGAGGCGCTCGACAGCGCGCTAATCGCCTTGCAAGGCCCCAGCGTCGAGTCGGCTTTGGCGCCGCTCGCGCCAGATATTTCGTCATTGCGTTTTATGGATGCACGCGAAACAAGCATCATGGGCGCTAAGTGCATCGTCACACGATCCGGTTACACGGGCGAAGACGGATTTGAAGTCTCCATTCCCTCTTCAAGCGCGCGCGAGATCGTCGAGACTCTGCTCGCGCGGCCCAATGTCGCGCCGATCGGGCTCGGGGCGCGCGATTCATTGCGGCTGGAAGCAGGCCTGTGCCTGTATGGCGCCGACCTCGACGAGGCGACGACGCCCGTGGAGGGCGGACTTTCCTGGGCCATTCAAAAAGTCCGTCGGCGCGACGGTTCTCGCGCCGGGGGCTTTCCAGGCGCGGACGTGATTCTCAACCAACTTGACGCCGGCGCCGCGCGTCGGCGCATCGGCCTGCGCCCCGAGGGCCGCGCGCCCGTGCGCGGCGGCGCATTATTGTTCGCCGCCTTTGACGGCGGCGAACCGCTTGGACGCGTCACCTCCGGAGGCTTTGGCCCGACAGTCGACGCGCCTATCGCCATGGGCTATCTGCCCGCCTCTTTGTCGACGATCGGCGCGCGCGTCTACGTCGAGCTGCGTGGAAAACGGGAGCCCGCCACGATCGTCGCGCTTCCCTTCGTCAAGCCCCGCTACAAACACGGCTGAACCGTCCAATTCGAGGAGGCGAATTTTGCTGAAATTCACGGAAGATCACGAATGGCTGAAGCGAGACGGCGAGGTCGCGACGGTGGGCATTACCGAACATGCGGCGGATGCCCTCGGCGACCTCGTGTTCGTGCAGCTTCCGGAGGTCGGAGCGACTCTGGCGAAGGGCGATGGCGCGGCGGTCGTAGAGTCGGTGAAGGCGGCTTCGGACGTTTTCACGCCGTTGGCCGGCGAAGTGGTCGAGGTCAATGAAGCAATTGTGAACGATCCCTCCCTTGTGAACCAAGATCCACTCGACGCTGGCTGGTTCTTCAAGCTGAAGCTGGCGAATGTGGCGGATTTCGAGAGGCTTTTGGACGAACACGCATACAAAGCCCTTATCAGCTAACCGGGGAACCATATGAGCGCCGAAAAATACGATCCCTATGACTTCGCAAATCGGCGCCACATCGGGCCGTCTCCCGAGGAAATCGCCGAGATGCTGCGGGTTGTTGGCGCCTCTACTCTCGATGTGTTGATCGCCGAGACCGTTCCCGAAAACATTCGCGCGGTCAAGGCACTTGATTTCGGCCCGCCACTTTCCGAACGCGGCGCGCTCGATCGCCTGCGCGAGACAGCGAACAAGAATCAGGTTCTGACTTCGCTCATCGGTCAAGGCTATCACGGAACGATCATGCCGCCGGCGATCCAGCGCAATATTCTGGAGAATCCGGCTTGGTATACCGCTTATACGCCCTACCAGCCAGAAATCAGCCAGGGCCGACTGGAGGCGATGCTCAATTTCCAGACAGCCGTCCGCGATCTTACCGGGCTCGACATCGCCAATGCTTCGCTGCTCGACGAGGCGACGGCGGCGGCGGAGGCGATGGCGCTCGCCGCGCATGTGACGAAATCGAAGGCGACGACGTTCTTCATAGATGAAGACTGTTTGCCACAGACCATTGCGGTGGCGCGCACGCGCGCCGAACCGCTCGGTTGGACCATTGCTGTCGGCGACCCGTTCAAGGATCTCAAGCCCGACGAGGTGTTCGGCGCGCTGTTCCAATATCCGGGAGTGACCGGCGTCTGCCACGATTTTTCGCAGGTGATCGGCAGCCTGCATGACGCCAAGGCGATCGCCGTGGTCGCCGCCGATCCTCTCGCGCTCACACTGCTAAAGCCCCCGGGCGAAATGGGCGCCGACGTCGCCGTGGGCTCCATGCAACGTTTTGGAATGCCGATGGGCTATGGCGGCCCACACGCCGGCTATATCGCGGTAAAGGACGCCTATAAACGCGCGCTGCCGGGCCGACTGGTGGGCGTTTCCGTCGACTCGCGCGGCAATCGCGCCTATCGCCTCGCGCTGCAAACGCGCGAACAGCACATCCGTCGCGAGAGCGCCACCTCCAATATCTGCACGGCGCAGGTTCTGCCGGCGGTCATCGCCTCGATGTATGCCGTGTTCCACGGCCCAAAGGGCTTGAAGGCCATCGCCGAACGCGTGCATCGAAAAGCGGCCCGACTCGCTGAGGGGCTTGCCACGCTCGGCTTTCGAATTGTTCCGCAAGAATTCTTCGACACCCTTACGGTCGAGGTCGGCCCCTATCAGGGGCTGATCATGAAAAACGCCGTGGACAATGGCGTCAACCTTCGCAAGGTCGGCCGCGACCGGATTGGGATTGCGGTCGATGAACGCACGCGTCCGGCGACGCTCGAAGCAGTTTGGCGCGCCTTCGGCGGCTATGATCTCGTCTATCGCGATGAACATCCGATCTATCGGCTGCCTGCGGCGCTCATTCGCCAATCCGCCTATTTGACCCATCCGGTCTTTCACAAGAACCGGGCCGAGAGCGAGATGACGCGCTACATGCGCCGGCTCGCGGATCGCGATCTCGCGCTCGATCGCGCCATGATTCCGCTGGGCTCCTGCACGATGAAGCTCAACGCCACGGCCGAGATGCTGCCGATCACCTGGCCGGAATTCGCCGAAATGCACCCATTCGCGCCGGCCGATCAGGCCCTGGGCTATGCCGAGATCATCGAGGATCTGTCGAGCAAGCTTTGCCAGATTACCGGCTATGACGCCTTCTCCTTGCAACCCAACTCCGGCGCCCAAGGCGAATATGCGGGATTGCTTGCGGTCCGGGCTTATCATCGCAGTCGCGGCGACGAACATCGCGACATCTGCCTCATTCCGGCGTCGGCTCACGGCACCAATCCCGCTTCCGCGTCGATGTGCGGAATGAAGGTCGTGGTTGTAGCGACCGACGCGCACGGCAACATCGATCTTGAGGATTTCACCGCCAAGGCGCGGGCGCACGCGGCGGCTCTCGCGGCGGCAATGATTACCTATCCCTCGACACATGGTGTTTTCGAGGAGAGCGTCCGTGAGATTTGCGAGATCGTTCATGCGAATGGCGGCCAAGTCTATCTCGACGGCGCCAATCTTAACGCCCTCGTTGGGTTGGCGCGCCCCGGCGACATCGGCGCCGACGTGAGCCACCTGAATCTCCACAAGACCTTTTGCATTCCGCATGGCGGCGGCGGTCCGGGCATGGGACCAATCGGCGTCAAGGCGCATCTCGCGCCATTCCTGCCCGGCCATCCTGAAACTGGCGGAAACGCCACGACGGTTTCGGCGGCGCCCTATGGCTCGCCCTCGATCCTGCCGATCTCCTGGAGCTACTGCCTGATGATGGGCGGCGAAGGACTGGCGCAAGCGACCCGCATCGCGATTTTGAACGCCAATTATATCGCCAAGCGCCTCGCCGGCGCTTACGAGGTGCTCTACACGGGCGCCAACGGGCGCGTCGCGCATGAGTGCATCGTCGACACGCGGCCGTTGCTCAAAGAAGCTGGCGTCTCTGTCGACGACATCGCCAAGCGCCTCATCGATTGCGGTTTCCATCCGCCGACCATGAGCTGGCCCGTCGCCGGGACGCTGATGGTGGAGCCTACCGAGTCGGAGACGAAAGCCGAACTCGACCGCTTCTGCGATGCGATGTTGGCCATTCGCGAAGAAGCCCGAGCGATTGGCGAAGGGCGCATGGACAAGATGAACAATCCCTTAAAGAACGCTCCGCATACCGTCGAAGACCTTGTCGGGGAATGGAACAGACCCTATTCGCGCGAGGCCGCCTGCTTCCCCGCCGGCGCCTTCCGGGTCGACAAATACTGGCCGCCCGTCAACCGCGTCGACAACGTCTACGGCGACCGCAATCTCTTCTGCGTCTGCGCGCCATTGGAAACCTACGTCAAGGCGGCGGAATAGGCCGGCGCCGATCTGTGCGGCCCCGCTCGACCCGAGGCGAACATAGAATGTACCGGGGGACAAAACGTCGATGTGGGTCTTTGCTTGGCGTTTCCACGCGCAAGAACAAGATCCGGCTGTCGTCAAGCAAATCCATGGTGCGACTTTGTTCTCTTCCCACTATTAATGACGCCAATTGCTCGCCAACGAGCGGGCGGAGCATGGCAAGCGCTCGTTCCATGCTAGCCGCCGCGGCGATTTCCCCTTGCGTCCCAGGGCGTCGCGGTTCTCGAAGAAGCCTGCATTTAAAAGGGAAGAGCCGACGAGAATCGGACTTGCTAAACCGGGAACTTAACCAAATCTTACGAACTGAGCTTCAATGATCCGAGAAATATCGGATGAGCTCCGAGAATGGCGCGTAGAGGCGCCGCCGCTGTCCACAAATCCAGGAAGCCACCATGCATCGAGTTGACCCCTTCGATCCGGGAATCGCGGTCGCTTTCCCCGGCGTCGAGAAAAAGACGAAAGTCTTTCGTAATTTCGAAGCGCCGCGGCTCTATGAAGAGGCGATCCGGCGAGGCGAGGCCGAGATCGCCGACGGCGGCGCTCTCGTCGCCGCGACGGGCGCGCATACCGGCCGCTCGCCGCACGACAAATTCATCGTGCGCGACGACCTCACGCGGGCGTCGATCTGGTGGGAGAACAGCCAGGCGATGACGCCGGAGCATTTCGAGTGTCTGCATGCCGACATGATCGCCCATGCAAGGGCCATGGATTTGTTCGCGCAAGACCTGCATGGCGCCGCCGAGCCCAGGCACCGGCTCAAGGTGCGTGTTTACACGGAATATGCGTGGCATTCGTTGTTCATCCGCAATTTGCTAATCCGTCCGCCAAAGTCGGAACTCGCTGGTTTCGTCCCCGATCTCGCAATTCTCGATCTGCCCTCCTTCCAAGCCGATCCAAAGCGCCATGGGTGTCGTTCACAGACGGTGATCGCAATCGATTTCAGCCGCGGGATCGTGCTCATCGGCGGCACGAGCTACGCCGGAGAAATCAAGAAGGCCGTGTTCGGCTATCTCAACTTCCTTCTTCCGCCAAAGGGCGTCCTACCGATGCATTGTTCCGCCAACGCCGATGGCGAGAACGACACCGCGCTTTTTTTCGGCCTTTCCGGCACCGGCAAGACCACGCTCTCCGCCGACGCCTCTCGCTCCTTAATCGGGGACGACGAACATGGCTGGGGCGCGGAGGGCGTCTTCAATTTCGAGGGCGGCTGTTACGCCAAGGCGATCAAATTATCGCGCGAGACGGAGCCGCAAATTTTCGCCACCTCGGAGCGATTCGGTACGGTCTTGGAGAATGTCGTGCTCGATCCTTCGACCCGAAGGCCGAATTTCGAAGACGATTCGAAAACCGAGAACACGCGCATCGCCTATCCTCTCGACTTTATCGCTAACGCATCGGCCTCGGGGCGCTCGAGCCATCCACGAAACATCGTGATGCTGACCTGCGACGCGTTCGGCGTCTTGCCGCCAATCTCCAAGCTCGATCCCGCGCAGGCGATGTATCATTTTCTATCAGGCTATACGGCCAAGGTCGCGGGCGCCGAAAAAGGGGTGCGCGAGCCGCAAGCCACATTCTCCACCTGCTTCGGGGCGCCTTTCATGCCACGGCACCCTTCGGAATACGGCAATCTTCTGCGCGAGCTTATCGCGGCGCATCGCGTCGACTGCTGGCTCGTCAACACCGGATGGACGGGCGGACAATATGGCGTGGGCCAACGAATGCCGATCCATGTGACGCGCCAGCTGTTGCGCGCGGCATTGAACGGCGCACTGGTCAAAACGAGCTATCGGGTCGATCCCTATTTCGGCGTGTCCGTGCCGCAATCCGTTCCCGGCGTCGCAACGGAAATTCTTGATCCGGCGAGGACGTGGCTTTCGGCGGACGCCTTCGCCGCGACGGCAAGTCGGCTCGTCGATATGTTTCGCGCGAACTTCGTGAAGTTCGAACCGTTTGTCGATGACACAGTTCTCGGAGCGCAGCCAAGCCTCTTGCGCGCGGCGTAGATCCCAGATCCACGGGTTTGTCGGGAGAAAGTCACGGACTAAAATAGGTATTCGAAAATCAGGGCGAGGATAAGCCGCTTCAAATGTGTTATCAGCGACACCTTAAGCTCGCGCGAGGACGGCCAAAACTCCGGGGCGATTTCAGTGCTTGGCGACGCCCGCCAATAACAACTAGTACCCACTATCGTTGATTAGCGAGTCGTGATTCAAGGTTGAATGCGCAGCATTCGGGACGCGACGGCGATCACCTTGACGGATTTGGAGCGGGCCGAACTCGAAGCTTTGGCGCGTTC
>Ga0181539_1004044_pt1 | contig 12882 bp, 5 predicted proteins | sample PEATcosm2014_Bin_46_FD_119767 | JGI IMG/M metagenome (GOLD analysis project Ga0181539, IMG submission 119767) | Peatland microbial communities from MTU Mesocosm Facility, Houghton, MI, USA - PEATcosm2014_Bin23_60_metaG | ecosystem: Environmental > Terrestrial > Soil > Wetlands > Peat | place... | reverse complement strand
TGTCTACCATCAACGTTGGGATTTACTCTCAACTGGGAAGCAGTCCTTACCTGTACGCGAATGACAACAACACGACCATTCAGGTGAGCGACAGCTTCTCCAAGATCCGGGGGCCTCGTCACACCATAAAGGGTGGGGTTGAGGGCCTGGAGATCAGGTCGGTGACCATTCAGCCTCCTTATTCCCGCGGGGAGTTCGATTTCTCAGGGAACTACACCTCCATTCCCAACGCCCTCGATGCCAGCACGGGCGCCGCCCAGTTTGTTCTGACCCCCGAGAAGGCGTCTTATCCTTATGGGCAGAATTACGTAGGCGGGCCAAACCAGGTTCTTGCCTCCAACATCATCAACATCGACAACCGGCGCAATTACGTCGCAGCCTACTTGCAAGACGAGTGGAAGAAGCGCCCAAAGTTGACCATCACCCTGGGCGCAAGGTGGGAGTACTTCCAGCCTTGGAAGGAAAGGTATAGCGCCGAGGCCAACTTTGCCCCGGGGCCCACAGGGAGTGCTACGTATGTGATTCCTTCCGGCCGCGGATTCGATACCCTCCCTTGCGGCCCTAGTTATCCAACCACATGCCAATATTCTTATATAAATGAGCTCTCCACCAGCTTTACCAATACGCTCACGAACGACGGAATTACTCTCGACTATGCAAGCCGAGGAAGCCTCGTCGAGACCCAGAAGTATAATATCGCTCCCCGCATCGGGTTTGCTTATCAACTCTCGCCTAAGGCCGTGGTTCGCCTTGGATATGGGATGTTCTATGGTGGGCTGGAGAACGAGGGGGTCCAGGCGAACCTTGGCGGTAACTATCCCTTCGGAGTCAATTACAACTACACCAGTCCCGATGATGGTACGCCCATAACCTACCCTTCAACGGGGAAGAATGCGACTTTAGAACAGGGCCTTGCGCCCATACCGCTCACACCTTATGTGGCTACGGCGAGCGAACTGGTATTGCGAAGTATCCAACGCAATTTTAAGAATCCGTACACGCAGACCGTTGACCTCACTGTACAGTATCAACGGAGGACCAATGAGCTTATTGAGGTCTCTCTGGTTGGGTCGCTGGGCACTCATCTTCTGATCAATCCAGGATTGAATGAAGTCGGCGAAATGCTCCCCACCTTCCAAGACCGCCAAGCCTATCAGCCTTGGCTGAACTTTGCCTACGGTTCAAGCTACCTGGCGACGACAGGGAACAACAGATACACTTCCGGTCAATTGCAATATGTGCGAAACCTGGGGCACGGACTAAGTTTCCTCGCCAATTATACCTATGCGGAGAACTGGACGGATGCTCTGGACTTTTTCAACCTCGCAAGCCCGCAAACTTACCGCGCACCTTATATCCAGACTTTCGGTCTCACGGGTGATTATCAACAGGCGGATTTCAATGTTCGGAACGCCCTGCACTTCAGCGGTGGGTATGAGCTACCTTTTGGGCCGGGAAGACAATTCCTCGCGAACAAAGGCAACCTCAGGGGGAAAGTCCTCGGCGGCTGGACTATTAACTGGATCCTGACAGTTGAGAGTGGTCAGCCGATGACCATTCCCTGTACCATTACGACCGCTTCCGGCGCCGGCTGCGATGCTATGTTTGTACAGGGGGCAAATCCCAACGCCGGACCGCACAATGTCAATCAGTTCTGGAATCCTGCGGCTTTCTATAATCCTGCGGTAACCACCTCGACAGGGCAGAGCAACCTCTGGCCTCTGGGCGGTGCTCCCACCCAGGTTTACGGCCCGGACCTTCGCAGGCTCGACGCGGCCCTCCGAAGGAGCTTCCAGATTACGGAGAAAGTGCGGGTGGACTTCCGTGCTGAAGTCTACAATGCGCTGAACCACCCGTACTTCGCGCCACCGTCGAACCTGAACTTCCTGAACACCACGAACTTCGGCCAGATCAGTTCGACTCGCGATAACCCGAATGACGCGCGCGCGATCCAGTTTGGTATAAGATTTAACTTCTGAGTTTGACGATATGTAAGGCAGGCTTCTTGCCGCGGCCGACATCAAACCGAAGCCGGAGAGGAATGGGCCGTGACTGATGAGAAAGAAGCCCACGGGTCAAATGACCTCTCAGGAAAAACAGGGACGCGGAGATCAGGAGCATTCTCCTTTGCTCCGCCGCCAGAATTAGGAAGGTGGACATGTTGAGTATCTTTTATTTATTGCTTTCCATTCTCCTCAGTGTTTTGAATCCTGCAGGCCACAAACCAGCCGGGATGCCTTCCCCTACGCGGGACTTCCCTATGTCTAAAGCACGCGTTTTGAAATCATACGGCGCGTTGCCGATGAGTTTTGAGATGAACCAGGGGCAGGCGGACCGCACCGTCCGGTTTCTGGCGCGAGGCCAGGGCTACACTATTCTCCTGCAACCGAGCGAAGCGCTGCTGGCATTGCAATCGCCGAGCCAAGACACTCGGGTCCCCGAAAGGGCGGGAGAGTTGCCAAGACCAGCCTATCGCGTGCTGAAAATGAGGATCGAGAGAGCGAATCTCTCTGCGCCCGCAACCGGTCTCCACCGCCTCCCCGGCATCAGTAACTATTTTATTGGCAATGACCCCAGCCGCTGGCACACCCATATTCCAACTTATGAGAATGTACAGTTTGAGAATGTTCGCCCCGGCGTAAATCTCGTTTACTACGGGAATCAAAGGCAACTGGAATACGATTTCGTCCTCTCGCCGGGCGTCAGGCCTGAGTCCTTGAGGCTGAGTTTCGAGGGCAGCGACGCCACCGTTGATGAGCAGGGTGATTTGGTCTTCACCTCGACAGGTGGCAAGATAACTTTTCGCCGGCCGGTCGCCTACCAGTCTTACAAACCTGACCCCGGAAGCAAGCATTTCCTTTCCGCATCCTATGTTCTCAAAGGGCACAACAGGGTGGGCTTTGTTGTCCCCGATTATGACCCGCGTGAGCCGCTCATTATTGATCCGGTTCTGAATTACTCGACCTACCTCGGCGGCAATGGAGGTGACACAGGAAATGCTGTTGCCTTGGATACCCTGAATGATGCTTATGTTACCGGCAGCACCGCCTCCACCAATTTCCCCACCAGCACTCCTTACCAAAAGTCTTACGGGGGCGACACGGACGCCTTTGTGACCGAGGTGAGATATGACGGCGAGGCAGTGATTTACTCCACCTATTTGGGTGGGAATAGCTTTGACGTAGGCAACGGGATTGCCGTGGACTCTTCAGGGGATGCCTATATCACAGGCACTACTTCCTCCGCAGATTTCCCAATTAGTTCCAGCCTCGTCTTTCAGCCCACATTGGGCGGCGACACAGACGCTTTTGTGGCCAAATTGGATCCCAGTGGCTCTCACTTGCTGTATTCGTCGTTCCTCGGCGGAAGCGATTGTGATTACGGGCTGGGCATTGCTTTGGACCAATTTGGCAATGCCTATGTGACCGGCTCCACGCAATCCACCGATTTTCCCACCGTCAATCCGATTCAGTCCGGTAACGCTGGCAATGGGGATGCCTTTGTGGCCAAAGTCAATCCTCAAGCGACGGAGCTGGTCTATTCCACTTATCTGGGGGGGGGTAGCGCGGACGTGGGCCAGGGGATCGCAGTGGATCTCGGCGGCTTCGCCTATGTGGTCGGTTACACTTATTCCACAAACTTTCCAACTTACAATGCCTACCAGGGCAATAATGCGGGCAGCGTCGATGCGTTTATCACCAAGTTGAGTTCCGATGGGTCCACCTTTGTGTTCTCGACCTACCTGGGCGGAAGCGGGGACGACAGAGGCTGGGCGATCGCCGTAGACAGCCAACTCAACATTTACGTCACCGGCAGCACGCTGACAACGTGTGCTCCCGCCACGACCACAACAACCATGTGCAATCCTACCGAGACCTTTCCCACTACTCCTGGCGCCTTTCAGAACTTCAACACTTCTCAGTCCCCGGGATATTCCGATGTGTTCGTCACCAAGCTCAACTTTCTCGGCAATGCCTTGATTTATTCCACTCTGGTGGGCGGAGCCTTGACGGATTCGCCGGCGGGAATAGCGGTCGACAGTTCGGGGGATGCCTACGTTACCGGATACACCCAATCGAATAATTTTCCCACCGCCAATGCCGTGCAGGCAAGCTATACCGGAGGCGCCTGCGGGGCGAACCCCTGTCCCGACGCCTTCATAACCGAAGTGAATCCCGCAGGATCGGCGCTGGTGTACTCCACATACCTGGGGGGAAGCCTCGCAAACTGGGGTAATGGTATTGCTCTGGACAGCAACGCCAGCGCGTACGTCGTGGGGACGACGACCTCTTCCGATTTTCCTGCTATCGCGCTCGCTTATCAAAGCGGGCCGGGGAACACAACGGCGCTTGGCCAAGCCTTCGTCTCAATGCTTTCGCAGACCGATGCTGCGGGTGTTGCCCTGACCCCGCAAAGTCTGGCCTTTGGAAATGTAAACCTTAACACGACCAGTAATTTGACCTCCCTCGACGTTCCTGCCACGGTGACTCTCATGAACGCCGGCACGGTGCCGCTTCAGGTGACAAGCATTACCACGACCGGCGATTTTGCTGCGACTCCCACTTGCGGACCCACCCCGTTCACCGTCCCGGCCGGCGGAGGACGTTGCACCATCAACGTCACGTTCACTCCCACGGTGCTGGTGTCTGAAACCGAGCAGCTAGCCATCAACGACAATGCAACGGGAAGTCCGCATTTGGTCACTCTTACCGGCACCGGCATCAATGAGTATACGACGGTGCTGTTTACACCCCCCAGTCTGGTGTTCCCCGCTCAAATTCTAAACACAACCAGCGCGCCGAAGGTTGTGACCATGACGAATAACGGTACAAGTAATGTCCCCCTGACAATTACCGCCATTGCCACGACGGGCGACTTCGCAGAAACCAACAACTGCCCCTCGACCCCCTTTACACTCGCCGTAAACGCATATTGCACTTTCAATGTTACTTTCACCCCCACGGCCACGGGCACCCGCACTGGAGCCCTCACCCTAACTGACAACGTAGCCAGCGGTGCATCGAGCATTACTTTGACGGGGGTTGGAAACCCTGTCTTTAACCTGAGTTCTCCTACGCTTACGCAGATTCTCCCCATCGGGATGAACTCTACCCCCTTTACCATAACCCTTTCGGCCCCCAGCTCCTTCACGGACACCATCGCCCTCTCCTGCACGAGCGGGACGTGCATCTTCAACCCACAGACGATCGCCTTGGGTCAGCCCACCATACCTACGACCAGCACCTTGACCCTCTCGGGACTATCGACTTCAACTTCGAACCCCTTTTTCTTCACCGTCAGTGGAACTGACACCACCACCAACATCGGGACGAACACGCTGAGTTTGGAGATATTTTTTCAGGACTTTACCATTTCTGCCAATCCAGCCGTTCAAGCCGTGTCCTCCGGGGCGTCGACCATCTATAATGTTACTGTGTCGCCCATCAATGGCTTTAACTACCCAGTGGCTCTGAGTTGTCCTAGCAGCAGATTGCCCCAGGGAGTGTCATGTATCCCCAGCCCTGCGCAAGTGGAGCCCAATGGTGGAGCTGCCACATCCGCACTGACGATAAGCACGACGGCGCAATCAACCTCAACTTCAGGGTTGCTCCCGCGCGCCCGCCCGCGCATACCCCCAGGACCCATGATCATGCTTGTATTGTGGGGGACATGCAATCTGATGGTGCTTGGCGCCTTGCTGGTTCGTCGCAAAATGGGGCGCCGTGGGACGGGGAGGCGCAAAGGACTCATTTACGCCCAGGTGGCTCTGGCCACGCTTGTTCTTGCCACTGCTTTCTGGATGAGCTGTGACACTTCTATTTACACCAATGTCATCCAGCCCCCTACGGTCAACGGAACTCCGACGGGTAACTACGTGATAACTATCCAGGGAGCCTTTACGGGGACAACTGCGATTACTAACGGGACTGCTGTGACGGTCATCCGTACAACTACGGTCAACCTTACCGTGGAATGACAACTGTTAAGGACGTATGCGCCAGCGCGATGGACTTGAACGAGTGCCCTTACGGAGAGAGCGCAGGGGGTTGTTACTGCAAGGTTCTCGGAAACGAAACGGCGGCAGCGAGCGAGTAGCGTAAACCTGTTCCGGGGGATAGTCAGGAATCCCCCTGCCCGCCACGTGGCCATAGCCAGGGCGGGCGTCTCGCGTAGCCGACAACAATCAAGAGGAGAGTGAGGAGGATGGGCGCCACCGCTTTCGACGGGTGGTGGTGTGTCAGGTCTCTGAGACCATTCCCGACCATCATCGTGGCGAGTCCCGCAGCCCCTAGCGGGGCGTAGCGGGGAATAAAGAGCATGACACCCCCCACGATTTCGACCAAGCCGATCAGGAGACGAAACGGCCACGTCGGGTCAAGTCGTCCCCAAGTTATGGCTTCGAGCGTTGCCAAGATCTCCATACTTCCTCGGGCCACGAAGATCACCAGCAGGAGCCCGGAAATAATTGTAACCACAACCTTCCTTCCTTGCGCCTGCGGTTTGGTTGCACGTGACTGACGCTCCGATCCTTTTAGCTGCTGCCCTTGCCCGTGATCGACCATAGTTATCGAAAGAGTGTTTGTGATAACTCGATTCTAGCCGTTTTCCAACCGCGTATTGAATCTTCGTTTTTTCGAAATAGCGAGTTTCGAGGTCGCTATCCAGACTCTAAAGCCGCCGTCAACAAACGGCCATCGAGTTCGGGTTTTTCAGAAACCTGCTAGAAGTTGAACATCACCTGTAAGTCGATGCGGCGGTTGGCTGCGGATGAGGAGAAGAACCCTCCCACGAGCGAGTTCGAATGTCCAAAGCCCGGTGAAGTGACAGCGCCAATCGGCGTCCCCAGGTTCACGTTGTTGAAGATATTTCGCGCGTTGACGCTAAAAGTGAGGCTATAGCGCGTGTTCGTGCTTCCCGGGCCGAAGAAACCCCCGCCACCTCCTCCCCCACCTAGCCCGCGACCGCCGAGGCCGGGACCGAAGCCCCCACCACGTCCCCCTGGCCCGCCACCAGGTCCGCCACCTTGTCCGGCGGAGGAGCCACGACCCTCAGGCTTTTTTCCGAAGCCAAACGTCTTGCCGACTCGTAGGTTCGCCGTGAATTGGCTGGGGCCCGTACCGTAGTTTGGCGGTATGATGGTCTCGCCGGCAGGGGGCGAGGTAGAGGTATTGAAAGTGCCCCATCGAGTCACCACGATATTAGGTCCCGATGCGCCAGGGGCGGCAAAAGCAGGCCGAGCATTAGTCAAAATGCCCGTCCCATACACGTCCTGCCCCAAAGTGATATTGAAGGGTGCGCTAGAGTTCGCGACCACGAAGGGGCTGATGGCGAACCCGCGCGGCAGGGTCCAGGTGCCGCCCACGAAGACGCGGTGACGGACATCGAACGCCGCCCGCCCGTAGTCTTCCTCGACATCGTACGGGTTCATCGGAGAACTCGAGACGCCGCCGGTGTTGCTGTGAGCGTAGCCGAGGGTGTAAACGCCAAATAACGAAAGCTTTGTTCCCATGCGCAGGTTGAAGTTCGCGATCACCTGCTGCTGATTAAAGAGGCCGGCGGACTCGTACTGGTAAATGTTTCCAGAGTTCGGGTACGGCCGCTGGCCAGCCGAGGGATCTCCCAGGGTATACGTTCCCGGGAGGGGCGCATTGATATCGCGCGTAAAAAGCTGATGAACTCCGTGCGAGTTGAGATAGGTGACGGACACAGTGGCAGTCTTTGATAATTGCCGCTCCAGGCCGACGCCCGTCTGCATTGTATACGGCGTTCGTAAGTTCGGATCAACCTGGTAAATGCTCGATGGGCTGGAGGAGGTCTGACTGCCCGCCAGCGTGCTCTGGGTCGGAAGGTTGGGGAAGAGGCCCAAGATGGCCGGCAATGTAACCACGAACTGCTGCTGGGTGATGCCATTCAGCCGCTCCGCTTGGAGGATCTGGGTCTGCATGAAGCGGTCATAGAAAATGCCAAAGCCGGCCCGCAGGACGGTTTTGGGCGACTTTCCGTGCCCGAGGCCCCAGGCCAAACCCACCCGTGGAGCGATGTCGGCGTGGTCGTGAATATCGCTCTGCGTCTCAAAGCGCAGGCCCAGGCTGAGCGTCATATTGGGACGGGCCCGCCAGTCATCCTCTCCGTAAAGTCCCAGGTCAATGAGATTGACACTCGCGTAAGGGCTCCCAAAGCCGATCAAGAGCTGGCTTGGCCCGCCCCCATTCGCCAGAGGCGGCAAGCTCTGTTGCAGGTTTTGCTCAGTTATTTGGTACGCGTTGAGCGAAGGAAACGTAAACGTGCCGTTGAAGTTTCCGGTTGAGCTGTTCGACTCATCCACGTCCCGCAGCCGCCCTCCGAACCTTATGAAGTTCTTGCCCAGAGAAATCGAAGTGTAGTTCTGCAACTCGTAGTGATCCTGGGTGTCTATGACCTTTCCCATGCTATTGCCGCCGCTCGTGAATGCGCCCAGCACCGAGACTTCGCATGGCGGCACTAGCAGAAGGCAGCCAGCAGCAGTGCCGCCGCCCGTGAAGGGCGAGTACTGCGGCGTCTGGTTGCTACTGTCGTGAAGGTATTGGAAGCGGGTTTGGTTCACGATCCTCTCGCTGAATACCTGCGTATCGCTCACTTGGACGGTGTGTTCCGTGCCGTTGGTGTTGTAGGCCTGCGAAAGGAGAGAAAACTGCCCGATTCCGTCGTTGGTTCCCTTGTCTTGCCAGAGCTGGTAGCGCACCGTCAAGACATTCTTCGAGCTGAGCTGATAGTCGAGCCGGGGACCGAGGTTCATCCGCACTTGGGGATAGAGCACGGCTTGGTTGAATGGAACCTGCTGCGTCAAATCGGGACTGAGAACGAAGGCGCTCACGACGGACATGTCGTTAATGTCCCGGCGAAATATACTGAAGAAAAAAGATGCCTTCTTGTTGATGGCGCCGCCGATGTTTCCATTGTAGAACTCCGAATGATAGCCCGGCTCTTCGGTGGCGAAAGGGTTCCGCGTGTTGAAGGCCGAGGAATTCCCACTCACGAAGCCTTGGCCGTGGTATTGGCTCATTCCGGGTTTGGTGGTGATCTCGATGCGGCCGTAGCCGAGCTTGTCGTATTCCGACGAGAAGGGATTCTGGTTGACCCGGATCTCGAGAATCGAGGACTTGGGCGGGAGCTGGCCGCCGGTAAACCCGTCAATGTAAATCTGACCTCCATTTGGCCCCGCTGACGGCCCTGCCAGCGCCTCCAGCTCGGACTGCAATTCATCGGGGTCATCGGAGAGCGATTCGAGCTCCTTTCCCGAAATGACGAGCGAACTGGCATTGTTCTCGGGATTGACGCTAATGGTTGGCGCCTCACCCGAGACGGTGATCTTTTGCACTTCCTCCTCGATCTGAAGCGAGATGGTGAGCTTTTGAACCTGATCTGCGCTGATTTCAATTCCCTGCTGCTCATACACCGCGAAACCTTTTGCGATGGCCTTCACCGTGTACTTCCCGGGAGCCAGTCCTTTGAATTCGTAAACCCCGTCCCGGTTCCCTTGTACGGCTTGAGTTTGTCCTGTCGCTGAGGTCACTAGGACGGTCGCTTGCGCCACCGCCCCACCTGAAGGGTCATTCACTTGGCAACGCAGCGTCCCGGAAGGGGTTTGCGCGAACAAGGGGCTTGCCAGAATTGGCGCCAAGAAAAGCACCAGAGAGATAGAAGCGTACTTCCCAAATAGCCGAAATTTCATCGAGTCTCCTGCGAAAGCACCCACGCTTTACAACCGGGCGCTGAATTATTGCGTCGTCTCTTCTCCGCTTGGGGCGCCGCCGAGATTCCAGCCCGCCATGAACATCGCTTGGCTGGCGCTTCCTGAGGAGGTCAGAATGGCTTCCACTCCGCCCAATAGCGTGATCGCTGTGACTCCACCAGAAGCCGTGCCTTGCGTCGCCACAATCATCACGGCGTCACCCTTCTGCAAATCGGCAAGCGTTGCCGGCGGCATCCGGTTCAGGATTTGCTGGAGATCAGGCGCTCCACCAGATCGCGGACCTCCGGGACCGCCGCCCGTGGGAGGGACGCCTGCCGAGGGTGCGGCAGCGGGTGCGCCACCACCGGTGCTGGTGCCGTTCGGTGGCCCGCCTGCCGACCCCCCTTTCAATCGCATGGCGATCATTTGAGCCATCATGGGGGGCAGCTTGCGCAATTGGGAGTCCGCCGTAAATTTCACGAGCACGGGCTTCTTCGTCTTCAAGTCCGTGACACTGATTGTGTTCTGGCTAACGTCAATCGAAGAGACCGTGCCGGCTATGTTTCGAAACGATCCCGAAACGATCTCGTCCGCAGCAAACTCGCTGCCGTCCTCGTTGCGCGTGCCACGCGCGCGAAGTTGATCTCCGGGATTGATCTGGTCGAGCGGCGCGGGTTTTGCATCGTCGAACCTCACCGAGTCCGCTGCGTACCGGCGCAGGATCGTATCCTTGGTAATGTGAATCGCCACTTTTTTGACGGTGCCGAGGGCCGTCGTCGAAATCGTGATTGTGCTGGTGGCGGGATCGACGGAACTCACCAGTCCCCCCACCCCGCGCTTCTGCCAGTCAGCACGCTCCGCCTCCTGCTTCCGGCCAATATCCACCTTGCTCATGACGATCGCGGCGGTGGCAAGGAGGGTCTTCTGGTCGTCCGAAATGTGCCCCCGGACCTGAATGCGGTCGCCTACGCTGATCTCCCCGGCATTGATCTTCGTGGCATTCTTCAGGGTTTTCTCATTGGGAGCGACACGGAGAAGGATGGCCTGATTAGGGAGCAACACGGTGAGGCGCGTTCCGGAATCGGTCTGGATGGTGAAGCCGGTCGGCTCGATACTCACCACTGCTCCCATGGCCTTGTAGGTGGGACTCGGTGCCTGGCCACGTCCTATCGCAACAAGACTGAATAGGAGGAAGCCCTTACAAAGAGAGGTAAGGACCCTCCTTGCATCTACGTCCATAAGTCGCCAACAAGTTCCCTTCCTCATTATCAACCTCCACTGAAACAGGCGGTCGAGCGAGGCTGAGCCTCTCCTTATCCTGTCAGAATTGCGAGTCGGTAAGATCACGCAGCGGCAGCTTACAGCCTTGTGTGAATACCACCCATGACAATCGCACAGCAACCAACGGAATTACAATGTCTTCCGTCTGAAATTGCCTAATAAAGCTAATACGTTCCTGGGGGACGGAGGGTTGCTTTTGCCCCGTTAAATTCGCGTAAAAGACGCTTGCCGAGGGCGTTTTGTCCCTTTTCAGCCCCCATCTCGAACTGCCCAACCCCGCTGAGAGCTTCTGCGCACAAGGACCAACGGATTGGGCCGCCCCTCAAGAAGTCTGTCCGAAATAAGGTGTTTCGGAGGAAGAATCAATAGGTTACAGACGGACGCAAGTCACTGGATTGTTGATTCTACGTGCGGCGAAATCTATCTCCGACAAACTCCTGGGGGCCAAGTCGTTTGTGTGCCTCGCGGTTACGTCTATATCGCGCACCCGAGCTGACGGAGAACTGTCGGGTACTGGTGTCATTTGGAATGGGGATCCACTCGAGCCGCCGGTCATTCCCGCGAAAGCGGGAATCCAGTCCGGCGACAGCACGTTTCCAAAGGCGTGCGGAGTAGATTCCCGCTTTCGCGGGAATGACTGCGCTCCAAATGACACCAGTACCAACTGTCGGAGAACGTGTCCAAACGTGGCGATAGGGTGTAAACTCACAGCTTCCCGGGGTTCCATGACGGGAATGCCGGCCGAGGGTACGGCCAACCGACTCCATTAGGAAGGTCCCACTGTGAATAAACAATTCTCTAGCCTATTGTTTGCTCTGGTGTTTTTTAGTTCGGCCCTTTTCTCGTCCAGCCTCCCGCTCACCCCGTACCCGAACCAGCTTGAAGTGGGTCAAGGATTATTCCGGCTGGGGGCGCGCGTCAGTATCGAGGTTGCAAGCAACGAGGAGGAGGACCGCTTCGCCGCTTCGCTTCTCGCTCAGGAGCTGGATTCACTGGGTGGTGTTGCCGCCAGCGTGGGAGCGAAGGGAGCTGGTTGGCCCCGCATTGTGCTGGCACGCCCCGAAAGCCAGGCGGGAAGGCGCATTCTGGGCGAGTCGGGGTTGAGCCTGCCGCCCCAAGCTGAAGAGGAAGGCTACATCCTGGTGGTGACTTCCCGCGAAGCCTCAATAGTGAGTAAGACCGCAGCGGGCGTCTTTTACGGCGTCCAGACGCTTCGGCAATTGCTTCAACGCACGCCGGGAGGCGGTGCAGAGGCCCCGGTGGTGCGAGTGGTGGATTGGCCCGCCATGCGTTGGCGCGGCGTGAGCATCGACATTAGCCGCGGCCCCATCCCCACACTGGCTTCCTTCGAGAGGGAAATCGCCTTGCTGGCCGAATACAAAGTGAACCTCTTCTCGCTTTACATGGAGAACACCTTTGCCTACCCCAGCCTGCCCTTAGCGGCAGCTCCGGGCGGCGCCATTACTCCCCAGGAAGCCACTGAACTCGTTAACTTCGCCAAACAATATCACGTGGTGGTGGTTCCTGAGCAGGAGGCCTTCGGGCACCTGCACCTGGCGCTTCAGAATGAGCAGTTCCAGGACATGGTCGAAGTCCCTTACGGGCACGTGCTCTCGCCCACTGCCCCTGCCTCCTTCACTTTCATCGGAAAAATGTTTGCAGACCTCGCTTCCGTCTTCCCGGGACCGTTCTTCCATATCGGGGCCGATGAGACCTATGAGCTGGGCCAGGGCCGGACCAAGGCAGAGGTCGAGAAACTCGGCTACGGCAGCGTCTACATCGATTACCTTCGGAAAATCGACGAAAACTTGAGTGCCTACCATCGCAAGGTCCTTTTCTGGGGCGATATGGGCGTTCAGCACCCTGAGCATCTCAAGGACTTACCGCAC
>Ga0181539_1004039_pt1 | contig 12891 bp, 14 predicted proteins | sample PEATcosm2014_Bin_46_FD_119767 | JGI IMG/M metagenome (GOLD analysis project Ga0181539, IMG submission 119767) | Peatland microbial communities from MTU Mesocosm Facility, Houghton, MI, USA - PEATcosm2014_Bin23_60_metaG | ecosystem: Environmental > Terrestrial > Soil > Wetlands > Peat | place... | reverse complement strand
CAGAGGCGCCAGGGTGGCCGCCAGAAAGATCAGAACGAGCTTGTTGCGGAGCCGGTTCACCCGATTTTCCCCCGGCCGGGCGTGCGGACGAGATCCGCCAGGCGAAGAGGACCGGCCGGCCGGGTCCACTGCGGATCGTCGGTGCCGGGCTGGCGGCTAAAGAACTCGATGAAGAAATTCTTGATATTAATGCCGGAATCACCGAGGACCTGGGAAAGATCCTTGCGCGGAACGGTTCTCAGGTCGAGAAGGAGCCAGAAGGGGCGGTCGGGCGGCAATCCCGAGGCGTTGATGGCGAGGTTTTCAATGCACCAGGCTTCGGCCGCGGAGGCCGGCAGGAGAACGGTGCGTGGCACAGGCTCCGGCATAGTCACGGAGAACTTGTCCTCTCCCCAAATATCGTAGCTCACCACGAAGCGGCCGTCGGTGCGCCGGAAGGGGGTGAGGAAGGGATCGCGGAAGAGCGTGAGCCGTCCTAAATAGACAACGGTCCCGCCATCCGTTAAGCGCCGCAGGGGCTTGCCGGTAAGAAAATGCAGGTCCGGCGAGGCGATATGGAGGTTGTCTCCATCGAAAGTGACGGCTAAAGAATCGGCGGCCCGTGCGCGGAATAGAGGAGCCGCCAAGCCGGCCAATAGCCAGCTACGTCGGCTAATCTGTGAACCCCGCGAGGGTTCCGACATCAGGGAAGAATGCCCATCATGAAGATCGGTTCTATATGGCCGGACCGCACCGGAAAAGCCACTGCAAGAGAAAAAGCCGATTCGCGCAGACCGACCCCGAGCGACTGCCTGGGGGTGGCCTGCTGACCGGCGTCCCAAATGGCTCCAGCATCGTAAAAGACCTGGAGCGGGCCATATCGATATTCGACGGAGTTGTGCACCGCCCGGTTACCGCCGAGTGGGTCGATTTCGTACTTATTCCACCCGCGCAAGTAGTACGTATTGCCCATGACGAAGCGGTCAGACAGGGGCGCGCGGCCGAGGATCATGCCGGTCCAGGCATTGTCGGTGACCACATGTTTGCCGTGGTGGAACTGGTAGCGCATGCCGGCCGTGCGCATGGAGTATACGAAATCGCTGCCTAAAGCTCTGGTGGCCGCGTGCAGAGAGCAATCTGCGTCCAGATCCTGCTGGCTGTCGGAATCCTCCAGGCGCCGATGAAAACGCAGAGTAGTAATCAGAGCGTCGGAGGCCACCGTACCCGCGGCCGGATCTTCATTTTCGAACCGTTCCATGCGCGCGCCGACTTCCAGGGTGAGAGGTTTGGCGAGCGCGAAGGTGACGGTAGGCTGGAAGTTCTGGCGCGCGCGGTAGGCCTCGGAGGTGAGGTCGGGATGGACGGCCAGCGCGGCCAGGGTGCTGCTGTTCCACTGATCGTGATAGCTCTCCACCTGGAAGCGGAAACTGATGCGATCACTGAGGAGGCGCTTGTCTTCGTAGCGCGCGCGGAAACCGGCGTAACGTTCGTTGAGCCAGTCGGCGTCGCTGACCAGGCCCACGGAGAAGGAATGTTGGCCGACAGTGAGGCCGGCCGCGCCGCTGCCGCTCCAGCCCTGCGCGGAATCGTAGACAAACTGATCAAGGTTGAGATCGGCGGAAACCTTGGCGGGCTTTACCTCAAATTCGACGCGGACCTCCTCGGGGTTCTCGCCGCGGACCACGCGGTGGGTGACCTCGCGGGCGCTCAACTCCTTTTTCAGATTGGCGGCGAGCGAATCGAGGCCGGCGGGGTTCAGTTTCTGGCCGATGAGGGCGACCAGTTGATGGCGCAGGCCGAGGCTGATCTTGTCGGTGGTTTCGGAGCGGAGGTTGGTGGTCCAGCCCTTACCGGATAGGATGACGGATTCGACGGTATAGCGGGCATTCACATTGACATCGGCATCCTGCGGTGCGGCAACGAGCAGGCGGCAGAGCAGAAGGCAGCCGAGCCAGGCGTATTTCATGCCGCCGTAAAAGGCACGCCGGCAGCCAATTGCAAGCTGTTGCAATCAAAGGGGATGCCTCAGAAGCTGATGTGCGGGTGGTTCACAGGTGTGCAGCCCGATGGAATTGTGGGGCCGCACCTTGGGGAGGGTGGGGCCGGGACTACAGAACTTTGGCCAGCTCAGTGGCAAAGGCGCTGCGGGGAGACTGTTCGCGGTCCTTGCCGCCACGGCGTTTGCGGTCTGGTCTGGGAGGAACGCGGTTGATGGGTGCGCCGGCGACGGGGGGTTGAGCACCGCGCGGAGGAGCATCCTTGCCTTTCGGCGGCTGGGCGGGATTAGCGCGCAGCAGGCGGTCTTCCAGGGGAGCCCGATCAAACCGGCGGATGATGGATTGCATCTCCTCGCCGGTGGGCGCTTCGACGAACGCGAAGCCTTTGGACTCCTGGGTTTCGTGGTTTCGGATCACCTTTACTGAATCGGCCACGAGATCTTCGGCGGCCAACCATTGTTTGATGTCATCGGCGGTGACCCAGGTAGGGAGATTGCCAAGAAAAACGGTAAAGCTCATTCAGTTGATATTTTACTCCGTAGGATGGATGTGCGGCACTTCAAAGGAGAGGATTCCGATCTGCCAACTAGATGGTATCAGAGAGGTCGAGAGGATGCAAACAGAAGATGGGGCGGAAGGGGGAGCCGCGGAGGACTGGGCTATGCCCAAGAGAGCCCGCAAGCCAAGAACGCCAGGATAGGGCACTGAGGGTACTGCATCTCGGTTGCCGCAAGGGTCCGCTCTGCGCTATGCTGGAGACTCGAATACTCTGTAAGGAATCCAGTCAGCACAAGATGGCAAACACTTATTCCGCGTTGAAGCGGGTACGCGAGACCGAACGTCGTACGGAAATCAACCGCAAGAACAAGACCCGGCTTCGTCACCAGATTCGCGCCATGCGGCGCGCCCTGACCGAGAAGGACGCCAAGGCCGCGGCCGAACTTCTTCCCAAGACTTTTTCGCTGATCGACCGGTCGGCCAAGAGCGGGATCATCAAGAAGAATACGGCGGCGCGGTACAAATCCAACCTGCACCTGAAGGTGAAGGCGCTCGAAAAGTAAGCCGCGGGGCTCGCCCGCACGCCTCAGCTTTCTGCCGCGGGGTGCGGCTGCTTCAATGCGCCTGCACAAGAGCGCGACCAGGGGGTCGCGCGCGGACGAGGGCGTCCGCCCCACCGAGCAACACAGCGGCAACCAATGTGAGGTAACGCCCACGGGAATCTTCGCGGCGATCGAAGAAGCCGAGCTGTTGTGATACCTAACTACCGGCGGTGAGCTTGAGGACGAACTGCTCCATGACGATGCGGTCGTCGGGGCGGGCGTCGCGCAGGCCGCGGTCGGCTTCGAAGATCCACTCCATGGCGCGCTCCAGTTGCGGTTTGGCGAACTTGGCGACCGTCTGATAAACCTGGTCGGCGCGCGATCCCCACATCGGAACACCCATACGCGTGAAGTGTGCCTGAATCTGCGAGGCGCTCTTCAAGCCGGCTTCGCGGGCGGCCAGCGCGAGGCGGAACTGGGTCGATAGAAAGGCCAGCGCGAGGGGCAGGTATTCGCCTTCGCGGGTGAGGGTGTCGAGGATTTCAAGGGAGCGGGCGCGGTCGCGGCGGCCGAGGGCGTTGACCAGGGCGAAGATGGTCGTGGCGCGGGCGTCGGGAACCAGCGCGGCGATGTCGTCGGTGGAGATGGCGCGCGAGCCGGCGAAGAGCGCGAGCTTCTCGATCTCCACGGCGATGCGGGCGATATCGGCGCCGAGAGACTCCACCAGGAGTTCGAGGGCCGCGGTCTCCATCCGAAAACCGGCGCGGCGGACCAGCGATTCGGCTTCGGCGCGGGCCTCGTGGGAAGCGAAACGGCGGAGTTCGATGACATCGGGAACGGCCGAGTAGAACTTGCGGACGCGGTCCTGCTTGCGCTTGTCGTCGCCTTCGAAATCGAAGCGGGCGGCCTCGAAGACCAGGGCGACGCCGGGAGTGGGGTCTTTCAGGTAACCGGCGAGAGAAGAGGCATCGGAGGGGGAACCGGCCGATTCGGACTCGTCGTCGTCGGAGCGGCCCCGCGGGAGAGCGGCCTCGGCGTCCGCCACCCAGATGAGGCGCTCGGCGGCGAACAAGGAGAGCGCGCGGGCGTCGTCGAGGATCTGGACGAGCGAAAGTTCGGCGAGCGAGTGGCGGCTGATGGAATCTTCGGGGAAGACGGCGGTGAAGGCTTCTTTGATGCGGCGGCGTTCGTAAGCCTCGGGGCCGAGCAGCAGGATGGCTGCGGGGAACTCGCGCTTCTTGAGCCGGGCGAGGAGCTGGGCCGGGGTCATGGCCTCAGAAGGCCTCCAGGATGGCGCTAACGACGCTGTGGGCGACGTCGCGGGCCACGCGCTCGATGGCGGTGCCGCTTTCGTCGAAATAGACTTTGGGGTCGGTAGCCACTTCGTAGCGCTCACGAAATTCATAGTGGGGCTGGGTGTAAAGCACCTTGCCGGTCTTGCGTTCGGTGAGGGTGATTTGCAGCGTCACGACCACTTGCGCGCTGGTGGCGCGGCCGGTAACGGGGTCGGTGGTGGTGCCCATGGAGTTGAAGTTGGTCAAGGCGCCGGTGAGGACCGCGTCGGCCTGGGCGGGATCGGAGACGATGGTGTAGCGGGTGCGGGTGTGGAACTCGCGCGTGATATCGGCGGGGAGCAGCCGCGCCAGAGTGTTGCGCACGGTGGAATTGCCGAAGGCGGAAACGGAGATGGTGTGGATGGTGTCAGGGATGAGCACCGCGTGGCCGCCGACATGATAGCCGCAGGCGGGCGCGAGGAGCAGGGCGGCGAGGGCGAAGGCTAAGGAAACGAGGGACGGCGGCGGGGACAAGGCCGGGCTGCGCCCGGCTGAGCCCGCTGGAAAGCGGGCTCGCAGCCGGAATTGGCTGTCCCACAGAGCGGCAGCGCCGCAACCCGGCGTCGACACGAGTGTCGACGCGGCACGCATGAGTGGGTGCGCCACGAGAATCTTCGCAGCGGTCGAAGAACCTGCGGCCGGGCGCCGACAGGATGTCGGCGTTGCAGGCAGGAAGCCTGCTCCACGGGCGGCTGTGCCTGGCGAGAAGAGTGGTCCGGTCATACGAGTTGGCGGGCGACGGCGACGCCGTTTTCGGCGGTGAGGCGGAGGTTGTCGGCGACAATCCAGAACCAGCAGGCATCGGGATTGTTCCGGTCGGGCTGGATGGCGCCCACGGCGATGCCGCCCTGGCCGGCCTGGCCTACGTTGGTGGGCGGTTCGACGTCCATGGAGCGCACTTCAATCGAGTCGGTGGCGAGGCTGCTCTCCAGGGTGTCGACGCCGGGATTAGACTCGAACTCCACCCAGGCGCTGAAACTGTAGCCGTGGAAGACGGGCGCTTGCAGCAGGCGGAGAGAAGGCATGGGGGCATCCCGGCCCTCGCCTGGCAGCGCCAGCAGGGAGGCAAGGTGGCGCTCCATGCGCAGTTTGGCATCTTCCAGCGGGACGGGGGCTTCGTCGCCATATTTGGCGAGCAGGCTGAAGCTGAGCTGGGTATCGAAGATGGCGTGAGGCATCGGCTTGAACGACAGCAGGCTGATGGTTTGATTCTGCAATTCTTCGACGCCGGGGGCGCCGTGCTCGCTGGCGGGAGCGAAGATCTGGATGACGGATGAGCGCACGGGGTCCTGGGCATGCAGACGGCGGAGGAAGAGGGCGAGGGCTATGGCTGCCGGGTGAGCGATGACGTGGACGGCGGCTTCGATGGGGGCTTCCGCCTCGGGGTCTTCGACAAGGGGAGCGCGGAGGCGGGATTCGGGGCGCTCTTCGGCGGCGCCGGTGAGGTCGATCACGGCAGCGCCGGCGGAGTGGTCGAGGAGTTCGAGAGCTTTGCGGCTGGATTCGGCGGAGCCCGCGAGGAAGATGGCGCGCGCGTCGACCAGGCTGGCGGCATCCAGGCCGCCGACGACCGTGGGCTCGTCGCCGATGCGGGTGAGCGAGCCGGGCTGTTCGCCGGTATCGGCCACCAGGCGGAGATCGAAAGCAGCGGCGGAGGTCGCGACAATGTCGCGGACTTCGCGGCCGAGCAGGGAATCGGAACCGATGAGGGCGATGGTGTTCATGAGGCACGAAGGCGCCGGCGGATGATGCCGCCAAGGCGAATGAAGATGCCGCTCGCAACGTAAGCGGCGGCCATGGAGACCAGCACCGGCTGGGGCCAGTTCCAGACGGCGAAAATAGCGGCGCCCAGCACGATGATGAGAAGCGGCGTGTGGGGCTTGTTCAGGGCAAGGCCTTTGAAACTGTAGTACCGCCATGTGCCGACCATGAGCAGGCCGAGCCCACCCAGCAACACCAGCCAGGCGATGGAGAGCGGAGCCCAGGCGAGCGGTTGGGAATCGAAGGCCAGGACCACCGTGGCCACCATAGCGGCGGCGGCCGGAATGGGGAGGCCGACGAAGTATTTGCGGTCGGGGCGGCCGGGGTTTTTGGGGACGGGGTTTTTCTGGATGTTGAAGCGGGCCAGGCGGGCGGCGCCGCACAACAGGAAAAGGAAGGCGACAAAGTAGCCGGCGCGCAGAATGTGCTCGCGCCAGTTGGGACCGATGGAAGTATCGACGAACTGCACGCCCCAGGCGTAGGCCAGGACGGCGGGAGCCATGCCGAAGCTGACGACATCGGCGAGGGAATCCATCTCGCGGCCGAACTCGCTGGTGGTATTGGTCATGCGGGCGATGCGGCCGTCGAGTCCGTCAAGCACGCCGGCGGCGACGATGGCTTTGGCGGCGACGGCGAAATGCTCGGGGGCGCCGCCCAGGCCGGCGCTGGCCGCCATGGCTCCGCGGAACGCTCTGAGGATGGACAGATAGCCGAGGAAAATATTGCCGGCCGTGAATAGCGTGGGTAGCGCGTAGGCGGCGCGCCGCGGGCGGCGATCGGCCGAACGGGGATCGATGAGCGGGCTTCTAAGCCCCATGCGGCTGCTCCCCGTCGCGGCGGCGGGCAAGGATGCTGGAGCCGCCGGCCACGCGCATGCCGGGCTGAACCACGATTTCCCATTCGGGACCGAACAGGACGTCCACGCGCGAACCGAATTTGATGAGGCCGACGCGCTCACCAGCGGCGACCCGATCGCCGGGCTTCTTGCGGAAAACGATACGGCGGGCGATCAGGCCGGCGATCTGCTTGAAGACCACCGAGGTGCCGTCGCGCTCCACGGTGACGATGTTCTGCTCATTGGCCTCCGAGCACTCTTCGCGGCTGGCGACGTGGAAGCGTCCCGGCTGGTAGCGGACGTCGCGGATGGCGCCGGCGATGGGCGCGCGGTTGACGTGGACATCGAAGATATTGAGAAAGATGCTGACGCGGACGAGCGAGGGGCTCTCCGCCTTCACGGCAACCACTTTGCCGTCGGCCGGAGAAACAGCCACCGGGCCGTCGGGGATGGTGCGATCGGGATCGCGGAAGAAATAGAGGCAGAACAAAGCGAGGATCCACGCCGGAAGGGCGAAGACCGGGCCTGCCAGCCAGGCGACCATGGCGCCGGCGCCGAGGAAGGCGGCCGCATAGAGGATGCCGTCGAGTACGATCACTAACAGCCATTTTCCCATACGTGTCGATGACCGCGCGGCCAACCCATGAATATCGGATGGAGTTTCCCGCCGGACTTCGCCGGTGCGTACTGGCTCTTTTGAACCATAACTAACGTCAACGTTGCATTGTTCCCGTTCCGGGGACATCTTCAAGTTAACCAGAGGGAGGTTCACCATGTACGTCCTGATCGAGTTTCCCGCCGGAGTGACGGTGGAAGCGGTGGTGCTGTCGATGGATAGGAAGCGCGCGCGCGTTGCCGCAGCAGGCTTTCCGGACACCTTGGAATTGAGGCGCTCCGGTCCGGACTGGCTTACCGAGACCGGCCAGAAGGTCACGTTCGAGTTTCTGTTGTCCAAAGCTCCTGAAGTTGAAACTGTTGCCCTTCCCGTACCGGCGCTGGTAGCCCGCGCCGCCGGTTCTTACGCGATCTGACTTGCGGGTTGAAGTGAAACCCGGCATCCGGCTCGATTCGCTCCCGCGCCGGATGCCGCTCACAACCGATCGTATCTTTTCGCACGATTGCCGGCTCCGGCTCAGCACCGGAAAGCGCCACGCCCCGCAAAGCGCGAGTGTCCGTGCAACCGCTCCTCAATCCGCAGGAACTGGTTGAATTTCGCTACGCGTTCGCTTCGGCAGCCCGAGCCGGTCTTGATGTGGCCCGCGCCGGTCGCAACCGTCAGATCCGCAATGAAGGTGTCCTCCGTTTCGCCCGATCTGTGGGAGACGAAGCACCGGTACGCGTTGCGGCCGGCGAGTTCCATGGTGTCCAGCGTTTCCGACACGGTTCCGATCTGATTCAACTTGATGAGGACCGCGTTTCCGATTCCCTTGTCGATTCCTTCCTGAAGGATTTTGGGATTGGTGCAGAATATGTCGTCTCCCACCAGCTCGATCTTGGCGCCGAGAGCGATCGTCAAATTGCGCCAGCCGTCCCAGTCGTTCTCACCCATGCCGTCCTCGAGGAGCACGATCGGGTATTGCTTTACCCATGACTCCCAGATTCCGATCAGCTCGTCGGAGGTGATGGCCTTCCTGGTGGATTTGAAGAGCACGTACTTCCCGTCGTCCCACATTTCACTGGCGGCCGGGTCGAGGCAAATCGAGATATCGGTGGACGGCTTGTAGCCGGCTTTCGCGATCGCTTCCAGAATCAGCTCGACCGCTTCGTCGTTGGATTTCAGATCGGGAGCGAAGCCTCCCTCGTCACCCACGGCGGTGCTGTATCCTTTGCCTTTCAGCACCTGCTTGAGCGTGTGAAAGGTCTCCATGCCCATGCGGATGGCCTCGGCGAACGACGGCGCGTTGTGTGGCGCGATCATGAACTCCTGGAAATCGACGGTATTATCGGCGTGCTTGCCTCCGTTGAGCACGTTCATGCAGGGCACGGGAAGCGTGCAGGCATTCGCGCCGCCCAGATATCGGAACAGGGGCAGCGAGTGAGCGCTCGCCGCGGCGCGCGCGGCGGCCATCGAAACGGCGAGAATCGCGTTGGCTCCCAAGTTTGCCTTGTTGGGTGTCCCATCGGCGTCAATCATGGCTTGATCGACGGCACGCTGGTTGGTAGCGTCCTTGCCAGCGACGGCAGCGGCCAGTTCCTTGGCAATATGGCCTACGGCCTGCTTGACGCCCTTCCCGCCATACCGCTTTTTGTCGCCGTCACGCAATTCGACGGCTTCCTTTTCTCCCGTCGATGCGCCCGAAGGAACGGCCGCCACGCCGACCGCGCCACCATCGAGGCAAACCTCGGCCTCCACTGTAGGATTGCCGCGAGAGTCGAGGATCTCACGACCTACGACATTTACGATTTTGGTCATCTATAACTCCTTGTGTCCTGCGAATGAGTAGTAAAACGTAGACCGAGAATGAAAAAGCTCCTACCAGACGGTAGGAGCTATCAGAACCGGCTGCCCGGAACGGTTAAAGGTGACGCTCCATCACCCATGGTTTCGAAGCTCGACTATAACTCACAGCATCGGTGAGGGCAACGCGGGGGGAGCAGTCCGGTTGATTCGAGTATTATTGCAGCATTTCGCGGTTTGCTGTATTCTCTTGCTTAGGCGGTGGAGTTCGCCAAACCGTCGCTCTCGAGCGGCCAATGACTCCTGCGGCAGGAACTGCTGTAGGGGCTTCGAGGCCGAACCCCTATACAGCTAAATTTGAATATCGGAGACCGGCATGGAACAGGTCTGGTTTCAAGCGGCGTTGTGGCTGATTCTGGCGTTGATCGCCACGCTGCTTTCAATTTGGTTCAGGATCTCGACGGCGCTTTCGGAGATCGTGGTTGGCACGGTGGCGCAGCTCGTCATCGGCGCGCTGATCGGCACCGAAGTACTGGGAGCGAAGTCGGCCTGGGTCGGTTTTCTGGCTGGAACGGGAGCGATTGTGCTCACGTTTCTGGCCGGGGCGGAGCTCGATCCGAGTATATTCCGCACGAAATGGAAAGAAGCCATGGTGGTGGGATTGGTCGGCTTTTTCGCGCCATTTCTGGGAGCCGCGGCCGTGGCGCACTTCGTGTTGCGGTGGTCCATTCCGGCAAGCTGGCTGGCGGGGGTCGCCCTGTCCACCACTTCGGTTGCCGTGGTGTATGCCGTCATGCTGGAACTTGGCTTGAACCGGACGGATTTCGGCAAGGGCATTCTGGCGGCTTGTTTTGTGAACGATCTCGGAACCGTAATCGCGCTGGGCCTGATCTTTGCCCCGTTCACGATGCGGACACTGATCTTTGTAGTGGCGAGTGTAGTTGTCTTCGGAGCGCTGCCGTTTGTCACTCCGTGGTTCTTTCGGAAGTACGGCGGCCGCGTTTCGGAGCTTGAAGCAAAGTACATTCTATTTCTGCTGTTCGGCATGGGCGGGCTAGCAGCGTGGGCGGGCAGCGAGGCCGTGCTGCCGGCGTACATCATCGGGATGGTGTTGGCCGGAACGGTGGGAAAGGATCACATTCTGATCAGGCGCCTGCGCACCTTGACCTTCGGACTGCTGACGCCGTTCTATTTCATTCGCGCGGGATCGCTGGTCTCCGTGCCGGCGCTCATCGCCACACCGCTCGCCTTTCTCGCGCTGTTCGCGGCCAAGATGGTGAGCAAAATGGTCCCGCTGGTTCCCACCGTGCGGGCTTTCAATCATGAAGGGCACCAGGGGTTGTATTACTCTCTGATGATGTCCACCGGACTGACGTTTGGCACCATCTCGGCCCTGTTCGGTCTCAATCACCAGATCATCACCGGGGCGCAGTATTCTTATCTGGTGGCAACCGTGATCGCCAGCGCCGTGATACCGACGGCGATCGCCAACGCCTGGTTTATGCCCAAGCACCTGCTACCGAAGGCAGAGCGGTAAATCATATGATCGAGCGAATCCTGATTGCACACGACGGCTCCGATAGCGCCCGCAAGGCATTCGATTTTGCGGTTGAACTCGCAGCGCGCGTTGGCGCGCACCTTCGCATGATCTGCGTGGAGGAGGAGATTCCCCGCCACGCCGAGGTGATCGACGAATTTCGCGAAGAGAAGGATCGCGCCGATAGCTACTTCGGGCAGCTTGCCGAGCGTTGCCGGGCGCGCGCGGAGCTGCACTCCGTGGACCTCGAAACCGTGATCGTGCCCGGACATGCCGTCAGGATCATTGGCGATTTCGTGCGGGAGAATGCCATCGATCTGCTGGTCATCGGCTTCACGGGACATTCCCGGATTTACGAGCATATCTGGGGTGGCACGGCCCACAACCTGACAAGCACCGTGCGCTGCAACGTGCTCGTCGTCAAGTAGCGGGGCAGCTTGCATGGAGCCGGACCTTCCTTATCGTGGGGATGGCGAAGGAGGTGCAACGCCTCAGTTTGGCGTTTGGCGCCGGCGATCCGCTTTTGCTGCTGGGTCCGCAGGGAAGCGGCAAGACCCGGGTCATTCAAGAAGCGCTCTCCGGCAATCGCCGCGTGCTATACATTGCCTGGCAGCCGACTCTGCATGCCTTACTGGCAGCCATGGCGCGTGCGCTGATGGCGGCACGCCATGCGGGTTTTATCAGACGCGCCAAACCGGGCGGCGATCCGGAGGCCTGGCTCGCGGTTCAAACCAGTATTCACCTCAAAGGGCTCCTCCGGACCGCGGTGGAAAGCTCGCCCGTGCCGATGATGCTGGATGGGATTGCGGGCGCCGGCTTCCCTACGTACCGTTTCCTGCAGCGAATTTATCGCGCGCCCGGTATGGCTCTGTTCGCGGCCTCGCGGGATGCTTTCAGTTTGGGAGCATTGGCCCGGCTCTTCTGGAATCCGGCGCAAGCGCTGAATCTCCCGCCGCTCCCTGAGCGGGACGCCGAACAACTGTTCGAAGCCGCCGCGGACTATTTCAAACTGCGCCACCTGGACCTCGACGAGTTTCGTGAAAAAGCGCTGGAGAGCGCCGGCGGAAACCCGGGCCAGATTATCGAGATGTGCCGGCTGGCCACCCAGCCGCAATACCACGCGGGCCGCTATATTAAGTTCGCTCCGCTGCGCATCGATACGGTCATCAGGTTCGCGCCGTAGAGGCTGCCGCCCGGTTGGCCACGGCCGCGTTCATGGTTTCACTGGAGTTCCCGGATGGTGGTCTTCATCCGCAGCAAGGTTCTCAAGACCTCGTCTCGCGCGCGCACCAGCGGCGCCTTCAAGGAGCGGCGGATCAACTCCGCATCAATCGCCGGCACGGATTGCGGAGCGAGCGCCACGAGCGCCTCTTCCGCTTCCTCCCAAACGAACCAGGGGAGGCGGCCCAGCGCACCCACGAGACCGACTGCCACTGAGGCGCGGTCGGTTGGGTCCGCTACGTACGAAGCGATTTGCGCAAGCCTGGCCAGCAGCTCGGGATCGCTCTCCGCCAGAAGCGGCCGCAGTTCCGCCCAGTTCCGCCGTTCCACACCGATTTCCGCAACCAGGCCCAATACGCTCCGCCGGCGGCGGAGACTGGATGGTGTCTCTTCCTCGGCATTGGGAAGCGGCGTTACCGCGGAGAGCAGTAGCGCGCGCTTGGCCGCCGGCCCCAATTTTCGGAGTCCGGATTCGGCCGCTTCGCGGCACATGTCGTCTTCGAGTGCCCGGTCCAGACAGGGGATGGCTTCCGCGCGCTCAAATCCCGCCAGAGTCTCGATGAGTCCGGGGAGATTCCGTTTCCTGCAAAGGTCGAGGAGGATTTCGAACGTTTCATTGTCTCGCCAGGCGCTCAGTCGTCTGCCGGCAGTGTTCCTGGCGGCATCCTCCGCAAACTGGAGCTGGGGATCCACGACCCGGCCAGGCGCTTGCAGGTATTCAATGAGTACGTCTCTGGCGCCCAACAAGGCGAGCGCCTCGACCGCCCACATTCTGGGCTGTGGCACGCT
>Ga0181539_1004032_pt1 | contig 12900 bp, 12 predicted proteins | sample PEATcosm2014_Bin_46_FD_119767 | JGI IMG/M metagenome (GOLD analysis project Ga0181539, IMG submission 119767) | Peatland microbial communities from MTU Mesocosm Facility, Houghton, MI, USA - PEATcosm2014_Bin23_60_metaG | ecosystem: Environmental > Terrestrial > Soil > Wetlands > Peat | place... | reverse complement strand
GCTCCCGAGCGGGTGTCAACATGTCACGGCCACCGACACTGCTCCCGTCGGCCACGGCCAACCCCAGCGAAGCGTCGGCGCCGGCGATCACTCGGGAACCCTCATTGCCGACCACCCAACTAGAGGCGTGGTGTGCGCGCTCTGTCCCGGCCGAGCATCGCGCACAGCCGGAGCGGCTTTGGCCTGGCAGTAGCTCACAACCCGGCCACCTGTGAGCCTCCGTGCTCTGTTGCACTACCCGAGGGGCATTTCCAGTACGGCTGAGGCCTTCAGGAGCTCCACGAGTCGGCGGGAGCCGGCTGGCGTGCTTCCAGAGGAGCCTCCGGCTCGGCTTCCTCCACAGAAGGTTCCGGTACGGCCTCGTCGGCTGTGGCCTCCGGCGGTGCGGCCTCGGGCAGTGCGGCCTCGGGCAGTGCGGCCTCGTCGGCCGTGGCCTCCGGCAGTGCGGCCTCAGGCGCCGTCTCAGAAAGTGTGGGCTCGGGCGCACCCTCGGGCAGTTCGGCCTCGGCCGTGGCCTCAGGCAGTGCGGCCTCAGGCAGTGCCGCCTCGTCCACCAAGGTGGCGCTAACCGCTTCCAGCGACGACTCCGGCAAGGCACCGGCTGCTGCCGTCTCGTCGGTCGCCAGGGGGGCTCCCGGCTCGGTCGCCGGAGCAGCTAGCGGCGCGGTCGGCGGAGCGACTCGCCTCGGGGCGCGTGCTGGAGGGCGAAGCGGACGCGGAGGGCGACTCGTCCGAATCGGCTTGGGTGGCGGTGGCATAGACAGACCAACCATCGGCGCCAGGGCCGGAATACTGCCCGCCGACAGCCGGGCCTTGCGGACGACCTCTCCCGAGGGATCCTCCGGCAGACCCTGAGGGTGGATCTGGCGTCGGATCGGTGAAACGACTGCGGCATCGAGAACGGCCAGCCAGCGTTCGACCGGAGAGGTCGCGGTCATTGCGGCGCTCGCGCTGCTCGCGAGCCGCTCGACAAGTGACGCTGGGAAGCGAGCCGTCGGCTCCGGGGGCTGCGCGGAGAAACGAAGCGCCTGGAGGACCCGACCTTCTTCGAGGGCATGGGTGATCTGTTCTTCCCAGTTGGAGCGAAGCTTCTTCACTCGCCGGTCGAGCTCCTCGCGGAGCTTGCGGTCCAGCTCCCTGGCCGTCTCGTCACGCGGTGCTGCGGCCGCAACCGTCGTTCTCAAGTCTCGGAGGGAAAGTTGATCTAGCTGGGCAACTGCTGCTTCAGCTCGGTCCAGCCAGATCGCCTGCTTGACGGACGGCGCGATTTGCTCGGCGAGGGCGAGGATCGCCTCACCCGAGAGCTCGGGCCTGCCTTCGGAGCGAGCGCGCTCGCGCTCTTCGGCGATCGCCCTACGGACTGCCGGTATTCCGCCGGCAGCGAGTCGCTCGGCGATCGGTCGTTGCTCAGGCACCAGGCTTGCGAACAAGACATCGCGATTTGCTGTGCCCGGTTCGAACCGCGGGGCGGTCCGGCGCGGAGCGGTCTGCTGAGCAGAGCGCACAGCCGCGGGTTGTCGTGAGTCCGTGCGGGTTCGCTCGCCAGCGGGCACTCCAGAACGAGGGCCACTAGTTGTGGGAGTTCGTGGGCGTCCCAGACCGCCAGGGGCTCTGCCGGTAGGAGAGGAACCGCTTGCGGGGGCTCCTTCCATCCGAGGACGCCGCTCAGGGCGCCGCTCGCCGACAGGGCGTGCAGGGCGGCTTGCGGCGGTAGAAGAGGCGGTGGACGAAGAACCCTTCGCCTGCATTCCTTCCATCCGAGGACGCCGCTCGGGGCGCCGCTCGCTCGCTTCGCCGACGGCCTCGGCGGACGGCAGCCGGCGAGTGTCCGGGCGTTCTCCGCCCCGCGACGGTCGACGATCACGCGTTCCACTTCGATCGCCGCGACGCGGACTGTCGAGAAGGTCACGGCGATCGCCGCGGCCGTGGCCACCCTCTGAAACAAGCACCGTCGTGACCGCCGGAACTGGCTTTGAAGACCCGATCAATTCGATGCGCCCCGCCGGCGTCGCCTTCTCTTTCGGGGGAAGCACCGACAGGATCGTGATCCCATCTATCTCGACCTCGGCCTCGACACGCAGGATATCTCCCACCTTGGCGCTGTCGGAGAGGAGCTTGCCATCGATGACACCTTTGGGCTGCCGCGCTCCGGCGGCGCGCCAGGTGTAGCTGCCGTCTCCCCGGGCGCTGGTCAATTCGATGTCGAGACGATTAGGCATGCTCCGGTCAAACTACCCTCTGCGGGCGTGCTTGCGAAGTGGGAGCCCTTCCGAGGGCTCCAACGGCCACGCGGCGCGGGCTCTCCGCCGACGCGCTACAACCTCAACCGTGGAACGCGACACCGGCGAAGGGTCCTGCCAGAAAGGGGTCTTGCCAGCCGCGTCCCCAGGTACAGTGCCTCAGACAACTCCTGTCCCACCCCCGGCGAGCCCGTCTTTGACCGAGCCAGCTCCCTCCGTAGCGACTGGGAGACGCCGCGGGGGCGAGACGCTCCGGGGATGGATCGGGGTTGTGCTCGTGGCCCTCTTGGTTGGTACTGGGACCGGACTGGGCGTTGGCGCAGGAGTTGCCGCAGTGATCCGCGCTCACGACACGACGACCGTCAAGTTCTCTCCGAACACGAGCGCGTTCCAACACATGAGCAATGTGAAAACCGTACTCGCACGGGTCCTTCCTTCGGTGGTGGCGATCCAAGCGGTGGGACCTGGCTGCGCTTCAGGAGTGCTGAACGGTACGAATGAGCTCGACGAGGGCACAGGGATGATCCTTACCCGAAGCGGCGAGATTCTCACGAACAACCACGTCATAGCGGACGCAAGCGAGATCAGAGTCACCCTCTACGGCGACAAGAAGGTTTATCCGGCAACCCTTGTCGGCACCGACCCGAGCCATGACGTCGCGCTGCTCCAGTTGCACGGGCCGAGGTCGGTGAGAGCGGTGTCGTTGGGCGAGCCGGCAGGTATTCAGGTCGGAGAGGACGTTCTCGCGATCGGTAATGCGCTCGCCCTTTCCGAGAGCACCCCTTCGGTCACCGAAGGGATCATCTCCGCGGAGGGAAGGTCCATCAGAGCAGGAGGGGAAGACTGCGGCGGAACCGAGTCGCTGAAAGGCCTCCTGCAGACCCAGGCGGCGATCAATGCGGGCAACTCGGGGGGCCCGCTCGTCGATGCTGCCGGGCAAGTCATTGGCATGAACACAGCGGCCGCCACGACCTCAGCCGGCGAGGCACCCACCCAGAACATCGGATTCGCGATCCCGATCGGGAGCATCGAGGCGCTTCTGCCCGGGCTCCGCAAGGGGGGCACGATCGGGACGCCGAAGGCGTTCCTGGGCGTCGAAGTCGTGTCGGTTACTCCCGCGAACCGCTCCACTTATGGGATCAGCCCCACCAACGGTGCACTGGTAGTGGGCCTGTTCCCAGGTGCCCCGGCCGCGACGGCAGGGATCCGCGTGGGCGACGTCATCGTCAGCTTCGCCGGGCATGCCATCGGCAACGACGTGGCTCTCACCGCGGCCGTGCGAGCGGCTCATCCCGGCGAACGAGTCACGTTGGAGCTGTACCGGGGCCGGGCGCGGGCGATTGTCTCACTCGTGCTTGGCACCAAGCCGGCACCGGAGCCTGGCACGAATTGACGGCGGCGTTGTGCACCCTCGGAGTCCTCTCCGCCGAAGGCCCTTCAGCCGGCGCGCAGCTCCACGGCCTCGAGCCCCTTCGGTCCCGGGCGGGAGAGGAATTCGACGCGTGCCCCCTCGGTGGGTGGCTCATCGGCGTCGCTCAACGCCGAACGGTGCACGAACACGTCTCGGCCGCCTGTGTCCGGGGCGATGAAACCGAAACCCCTGACGGGATCGAACCACTTCACGGTCCCGGTCGCCGGTCGCAGCGACCGACGGCTGCGCGAGTCGCCCTTCGAGGCGTGCAGGTACCCGGCACGAACCGGGCGAGCAGCACGCCCAGCCCCCTTCCGGCGATCTGACTCGGCAGCCGCTACCGGGTGAGGGGAGGTCCCCGTGCTTGCCGGGACCTCGCGAGACGAGCTCGAACTCGGACGCTGTAGGACCGCCGGGAGGAAAGCAGGCTGCTCGAGGGTCTGGGGAAACCCGAGCGCGCGCTGCATGGAGCGTGTCGCACCGGCCTGGTCCGGGGTGACGAGGGAGATCACGGTGCCATCCGCGCCCGCACGGCCAGTGCGACCAGAACGATGGACGTAGTCCTTGTGGTCACCCGGCGGGTCGAAGTGGAGCACGCAGGCGACGTTCTCGACGTGGATGCCGCGCGCCGCGACGTCCGTGGCGACGAGCACCCGGGCGGCTCCGGCGTGGAAAGCCTGGAGGGCACGGTCGCGCTGGGCTTGAGTACGACTTCCGTGCAGCGCCACCGCACGCACTCCCACCCCGGCCAGTTGGCGCAAGAGCCGATCGGCGCCATGGCGGGTGCGGCAGAACACGATCGCCGTCTCGTGGCCGGTCACCACCTTCGCGGCGAGCGCCACGCGGTCATGACGCTCGACCTTCCAGAAGAGATGGCGCACTTCGCCGGAGGAGGCCTCTGCCAGCTGGACCTCGTGACGCACCGGGTCGCGTTGGTAGTGACGAACGAGGACATCCACCTCGGCGTCCAAGGTGGCGGAGAACAAGAGTACCTGACGATCGACAGCGGCCTGATCGAGGATGCGCCGTACGGCTGGCAGGAAGCCCATGTCCGCCATGCGGTCGGCCTCGTCGACAACAGCGATGCTCACATCCTGGAGACTCACGTCGCGCCTGTCGATGAGGTCCTCGAGCCTGCCGGGACAGGCGACCAAGATGTCGACCGCCGCGCGGAGGGCGCGGAGCTGGGGGCCATAGCCGGCACCGCCGTACACGGCGGCCACCGAAAGGCTCCGCGCCTTGGCAAGAGGAGCGATCACACCGCAGACCTGAGCGGCCAATTCCCGGGTGGGGACGAGGACGAGGCCTCGAGGCCGTCCGGCTCTAGAGCGCGACCGTCCCCCGAGTGCCTCTACGGCGGCGATCGCGAAGGCGAGGGTCTTGCCAGAGCCGGTAGGTGCCCGGCCTGACACGTCGCGGCCGGCGAGCGCGTCGGAAAGAGTCGCCTCCTGGATCGGAAAGGGCGTTGTGATCCCCTCGCGCTCGAGGAGCGCGATGAGATCCGCGGGCACGCCAAGATCAGCAAAAGTGGGGGACAAAGAGACTCCAGTCAGCTCAAGAAATGAAGGCCAACCAGAACATCGTCTCTAGGCCTCACCGGCGAGAGCCGGAAGCCGGTCAACCCGACCGGCCACCGAGACATTAACAGGCATTCTCGCTACGGCTGCGCGGTGGCCGTCGGACACGGTCCCGGCGGCCGGTGCGATCGGCCCAATCGACCCCACGAGTACGCAAAGGATGCCTGTGACGCCTCTTGCGACGACCGACGTCAGCAGGGTGCTGTTCGTCGCCGAGCCCAGTGCATACCGGCCGACGGAGTTCGCGCTTGGACAGTGGGGCGAGCGCGCCACGGTCTAGTTCGTCTTCGCGCGCCGGTTCTCGTCTGCGAGCCACCGTCACCGCCCGAGCGCGTGGCTGCAGCGGCGGATCTCGAGGTGAGCTCGCCGTTGTGCTTCGAGGACTGGCTCTTCATCAACCCGGACCTCACTGTTCACCTGATCCGGTTACCGGTAGGGGAGTGAGTCGGTCTCGAGTCGCACACCTTTGCCGGGTCGCAGGGCATTGGCATCTCCGAGACCAGGCTCTGGGATGAAAAGGGGCCGATCGGGCGCTCGATGCAGTCGATCTTGATCGACCGGCTCACAGTCGACTGATCGGGCCCGTCGGGCGATCGATGGGGGAGCCGGACCACGCGCGATCGGGCGTTACCGTGGCGAGGAGCTTCAGACCCTTTCGTCTACGGAGGATTCATGAGCGACTACAACAGCTGGAACCAGAAGATCATCGAGGAGTTCCGCTCCTCCGGTGGCGAAGTGGGCGGGCAGTTCGCCGCCGCGCCGTTGCTGCTGCTCACCAGCACCGGTGCCAAGACCGGTCAGAAGCGCACGACCCCGGTGATGTACCTCGCAGACGGCGACCGCCTCGCCGTGTTCGCGTCCAAGGCCGGCGCTCCGACCAATCCCGACTGGTACCGCAACCTTCTCGCTCATCCACGGGCGAGCGTCGAGGTCGGGACAGAGACCTTCGAGGTCGAGGCGGAGGTCGCGAGCCCCGCGGAGCGTGACCGCCTCTACGCGATCCAGGCCGAGCGCTACCCGGGCTTCGCGGAGTATCAGGAGAAGACGACACGGGTCATCCCCGTGATCCTGTTGAGACGCGTCGAGCCGTGAGCGAATCGCCCGACCCGGCGAAGGTGCTGGTCGTAAGTGCGCATCCCGACGATGTCGACTTCGGCGCCGCAGGCTCGGTCGCGGTCTGGACTGACCAGAGGATCGAGGTCGCTTACTGCATCGTGACCGACGGATCCGCCGGTAGCGCCGACCCGGGTATCGCCCCCGGCGACCTCGTGCAGATCCGTCAGGAGGAGCAGCGTAAGGCCGCCACCGAGGTGGGCGTCACCGACCTGTATTTCCTCGGCTACCTCGACGGCTCGTTACAGGTCTCATTGGAGCTTCGCCGGGACATCGCCCGCATCATCCGGATCGTGCGGCCCCAGCGCGTGATATGCCAGTCCCCGGAGCGCAACTGGGACCGGATCCGCGCGAGCCACCCGGATCACCTTGCAGCAGGCGAGGCAGCCCTTCAAGCCGTATACCCCGACGCGAGGAATCCTTACGCCCATCCGGAGCTTCTCGCTGAGGGACTCGAGCCTCATGTTGTCGATGAGGTCTGGCTCATGGCCTCGCCGCGCGCTCAACTGGCCGTGGACATCACCGAGACCATTGACCGCAAACTCGCGGCGCTTCGCTGCCACGTAACCCAACTGGGCGACCCCGACCGTCTGGAGGAGATGATCCGCGGGTGGGGGAGTGCTAACGCTGCAGCCTTGGGCCTGCCAGGAGGGCGGCTGGCGGAAAGCTTCCAGGTCGTCGACACGAGGTAGGGCCGGCCGCTCGGCAACTAGGGAGCAAGCGCAGCCAGAGACGGTTCCGCCCCACCAGGACGGCCCGGCAGATGAGGGCCTGGCACCACTGGAAAGACCGATAGCGAGCTTGGTCAGCAATCACAAGGTTGTTGTGGGCACCCTCTAACGTGGCTCGATGACCGCGACAAGCTCGATGTGTTCAGTCATCGGAAGCCTATCGGCGAGGGAATAAGTCATGATAGGCGGCAGCCATGCCACCGGATTCCAGCGCTCCGCTCCTATCTCGCTCCGAAGCGTAGGTCAGGAGCCGGAAGCCAGTTCGGAGCGTCCTGAGGTGCCGAGGGGCGTACCGCAAGATCTCCTTCGTGGGCCGGGTTCGGACATTGCCCGTCAGATGGTCGAGGAGGCGGGTCCCATGTTGACCAGCCTCGGTTTAGGCGGTTCCGCTGGCTGGTGGATTGCTTCAGCCACTTCGCACGGCGCCGCACACGTTCCCGCATGGTCCGATTTGTCAGTTGGCGGCCTGGTCCTAGCAGCGGTTGGCGTCCGAAACGTCCTTTGGCGCGTCTGTTGCAACCCAGCCTCCGCCGACAGGAGTTCGCGCTCTAACAGCACGATCCAACGCCCTCGAAACGTCCTTCAAAGCGACGGCAGCAGGGTCGGTACTTCCTCCAAACGACCAGGATGGTAACAATGAAGGTCCGTAACGCGTTCTTGGCTAATCACGCCGAAACAAGGGAAGTGTTGGCCTTCGATTCGGGCGGTTGTCCTGAGGTATACGCCGTATTTTCACTCCCGCAAGAGGCACGGCTTGCAGCTGTCTGGGTGGTGGAACTTCAGGACGAGGAGATCGGGTTCTCGTTCGCTTTTCAGTTGGGCGTTTCCGATCCCAGGGAGGTCAAGCGGGGCGTGGCCGTCGTTGGAGTTGGCCGAAGCCCCGACACTCCGAGGGTTCAGGGTTCGCCTTTGTATGCCATCGTCACCTACCTGTTCTCCGTTGAGTTCCAGGTGGGGGGATTACATAACTTCGAGATCGTGAGTGGCGGCGAGGTCCTGGCGACAATGCCGCTATTCGTGAGGGTCATAGAGCGGAGTGTCTCTGACGAAGCCAGGGCTGAAGATTCAGCGACCCGTTAGGTTTCGGTTAGCGGTCGGTCGGGCACTCCCTGCCGGGGCTGGCTCTAGCCCTCTGCTCCTATCTCGCCCTGGAGGGGTCAGGGGAGCCGAAAGCGGGTTCGATGTGTCCTGAGCGATCTGAGGGGCTAGTTCGCAGTGACGAGGTCGATGCGCTTGATGTTCGCGCTGCGGATGTGCACCTTCTCGAGGTACTTCTCCGCGCCGATGTCGATATAGAAGTCTGTCCACTCCTCGTGGACCTTGTAGTGGTCGGCTTCGACAATCTCGTCCGGTGTGTTGTCATAGTAAGTAATCACGAATCGGCGCAATAGTTCCCCTTTCCTCACCCTCTGGTGGTCACGCTACTCTCGGGATCGCGTATCAGGCGGTTTGCCGCGTGCTCGCTTTTTTGAGGGGGGTCGGCAATGCGGGCTGGATTCGACACAGACGACCCCCCGCCGACCCGTAAGCGTTTACGGTGCAACCCACCCCCTACCTACTGGGCGAGGGGAGTGTATCCGTAAATGTCTCCGTAAGGCCGGTCTACACGGCTGGACACTCCGAGACACCTGTGGAGTAGGGGAGAGCGGGAGAGCCCAGCAATCACAAGGTTTTCCTGGCTCTAACCTGCGGCGGCTCGATGACGGCAACTAGCTCGATGTGTTCAGTCATCGGAAACAAATCGAACCCCCTCAACGAACCCAACCCCCAGCCTGCGTCGAGCAGGACGCGAAGATCGCGCGCGAAAGAGGCGGGATCACAAGCGACATAGACGATCCGGCGGGGACCGGGTTGAAGACCCGCAAGTGCAGCCATGACCAAGCGGCCCGCCCCCTCGCGCGAGGGATCGAGCACCACGAGGTCGATATCGCCGAGCGTCTCGTTCACGAGAGCCGCTGTGACGGCAGCCTTACGAATCCTCACCTGGGGCTGATCGGCCGTGTTTCTCGCCGCGTCCGCACACGCCCATCGGTCTCGCTCGATGGCCAACACCGATCCGCTACAACCCACGACGTGGCCTACCAGTCCAGCGAACAGGCCTGCCCCTGCGTACAGATCGGCCACTCGATCACCGGCGCTCGCCTTGAGACCCTCCAACACGGCCCGACCGAGAACCCGAGCGGCCCCGGGATGTACCTGCCAGAAGACGCCCGCGCTGACTTCATAATGACGCCCAAGCACCGAGAAGCCCAGCCGTTCGGGCTCCCGGGCGACGCGCCCGTTCACGACGAGACCAGCATCGAGCGCTGGCAGGCGCCCAGGCCGGCGGCTACGAGTGTTGACCGACACGACACGTTCGCCGCTCTCGGAGGCGAACACCTCGAGGTCTTCGACATCTGGCCACTCCTGTCCCTCAACCCCGAGAGCCTCGACCGCAGCCGAAGCAATGAGACAGCGCTCGATCAGCTGCAACTCATGGGAGCGATGCCTGTGAAGTCCCACGCGCCCGGCGCCATCTACCCCGAACCGAACGCGTGTTCGCCACCCAAGACCGCCGGGCGCGCCGGCAACCTCGGCCACCTCGACGACACGTTCTATGCCGGCCAGATGGCGAAGCTGCTGAGCCACCAGATCCGCCTTGAGGCTCCGCTGCGCCTCGAGGCCGACATGTTGCCAGTCACAGCCGCCGCAACGACCGGGGCCTGCATAGGGACACGGAGGGATCACACGGTCGAGGGCCGGTTCGATGATCTCGAGCGCGTCGGCCCGCAGGTACGACCTCGTTTCCTCCCTGATGGCCGGAAGCACCCGCTCACCGGGCAGGCAGTGACGGACAAAGACGACGCGACCGTCATCAGCCCTCGCGACGCAACCGCCTCCGGCCGCGATCTGTCCCGCTTCCAGCTCTATCAGTGCACGGTCGTTCACGAGGCGAGCATTTCCTGATGTCCTTGCGACTGCTGCAAGCTACCCATGGCCCCGCCAGTTGACTGCGGTTCGCGTGCGGCTTCAAGTCCCAGCTCCGCAGAGCTCTGACGGCGGGATCCAAGTGGAAGGCCCCATTTCTAAACCGCCGATAATGTCCGTTATGTAAGAATTATAGGTTATGGACTCTCTGAACTGCGAGGAGGCGACGGCGACCTGCTGGCGTGCACCCCCCTAGGTTGCCTCTGTCCCTCAAGACGTAGTTGAAACTGAGAAGTTGCCGGATGCCAGCCGGGTCCCGTGGTTGGCCGCGTGGTGCGCTGCCGGGAAGTTTCAGGACAGTCGGCCACTGCGTACTCAGCGTTAGGCGGTTCGCGCTGTAGTGACCACTACCGCGGTGTAGTCCATCGTGAAGCTGCCTCCGACCACGCGCCTGTTAGATGATGAGCGAGGATCTCGGTGTGCCAGTGCTTCAAGGTGTTGCCGAGAGAGACGATCTCGTCGACCTCGTCGGCGAGGCAACCTGCGATCACCCGGTCTAACAGCACTGCGGCCTGTCCCGGATCCTCGGTGAGATGGACGTCCCGCGCGTACTGCTCGGCGAGCCACGCGTCCAGCACCTCGTCGTTCGGATCACCGAAACGAAGCCCAAGAGCCGTGGGATCGACGCCTCTGGAGTTCGGTTCAGTCACGAGGTCACGCAGGGCTAGCGCACCGGGCGTAGGTCTGCCACAATGAGGCAACTTTGAGCCTGTCTCCCATGGGGGTATCTGAAGTTCAAGGAGGTAGTGATGGCTTCTTCCGCTGCCAAGGACCCAGCCCTCCAGAAGAACGCGATCGGGCTTCGCGAGGTTCTATTCCAGTCAGTTACCCACATGGCGCCGGCCGCGGCTGTCGCCTTCTCTATACCGGCTGGAGCGGCTTACGCGGCGCGCGCTCTGCCGCTTGCGGTGGTGCTGGCACTGATCGCATGCTTGTTCGTGGCGGTGTCCATCGGCGAGCTAGCCAAGCACTTACCGTCGGCGGGCGGCTTCTACACCTAATACCTCCAAGGCCCTCCATCCGTGGGTCGGTTTCCTGGTGGCATGGGCCTATGCCGGTGCCGAGGCTCTCATCGCGGCCTTCTTGTTCCTGAACTTCTCCTTCGTTCTCGCCGACGCTCTGAACTCGTCGTTCGGGTGGACGAAGGACACCTGGTGGATCTGGGTTCTGGCCACAGCCTTGATCGTCTTGGCCCTTGGCTACTTTGGAGTCCGCGTCTCGACCCGGGCCGGCACCATCATGGGGGCTTTCGAGATCGTCGTTTTCGGGCTGCTCGCCATCTGGCTCATCGTAAAGGCCGGCAACGCCAACACCCTCTCCGTCTTCACGACCCACCATGCCAACGTCAAGGGCTACGCCGGGATGTCGGGGATAATCGCTGCATGCGTTTATTCAGTGCTGGCGTTCACGGGCTTCGAGTCAGCGGCGCCGCTCGCTGAGGAGGCCCGCGACCCCAAGCGCACGATCCGCCAGGCAGTCATCCTCTCGTGCCTATGCATCGGAGTCTTTTACGTTTTCACCACGTACGCCTCCAGCGTCTCGCCGATCTCGGGCAACATGGCCACCTTTGCCTCTCTCGGGGACGGCGACCCCTGGACTTTCCTGGCCAAGGCGGTGTGGGGAGTGGGATGGGTGGTCGCCCTCATCGCCATTTGCAACTCCTGTCTGGCCAACGCCAATGCTGGGAGCAACGCCACGACGCGCACCTGGTTTGCCATGGGCCGCATCCGCTTACTGCCGGAGATCATGGCCACCGTCCACCCACGCTGGAAGTCGCCGTACTTTGCCGTAATGGCGCAGTTCGTAGTGGCCGTGGGTCTCGCGCTATGGCTTGGCTTTCAGTACGGGGCGTACACAGCGTGGCTGTTCATGGCCACCCTGTTCACTCTCATTCTGATTGTCATATACATCCTCCTTCTGATCAGTTGCATCACCTACTACTGGCGGTTCCAGCGACAGGACGCCAACATATTTCTGCATGGTGTCATCCCGGTGCTCGGGATCGCGGCGTTTGTGCCCGCGTTCCTCGCCGCTGGCGGTTTACGTGTTTTCAGCTTCATCTCCAAGCTCACTTACCCGTCCTCCATGGCGGGGTTGGTAGATGGCATCTGGGTGCTGATCGGTATCGCTTATCTCGTGTACCTGCAATTGAAGCATCCTGACCGCCTGGCCCAAACGCGGCGGATATTCGTCGACGAGGTCCCGTCGGAGCCGGACAGCCAGGTCTTGCCTTAGATGGTGGTGCCTGCCCGTGTTCGGTCTAAAGCTGACGAGGTGAATACCATGGGAATCCGTGAGGGAATGATCGACGTCCCTGGTGGCCGGGTCTGGTACCGCAGCATGGGCCAGGGAGGCATCCCGCTGCTCTGCCTGCACGGCGGGCCGGGCATGACGCACAACTACATCGAGCCCCTCGAAGACCTGGGCGATCGTCGCCAGGTCATCTTCTACGACCAACTCGGCTGCGGGCGTTCCGACAAGCCCGACGACACGTCGCTGTGGACGGTCCCGCATTTCGTGCGCGAGGTCGAGGCTGTGCGAGGTGCTCTGGAGCTCGATCGGTTCCACCTCTTCGGAAGCTCGTGGGGTGGGCAGTTGTCCATGCAGTATGTGCTCGACTATCAACCGACCTCGTTGGTCAGCCTGTTGATGTCGGGGAGCCCGGCGAGTATGCCGCGCTGGGCGCAGGGCTGCGCGGGGCTGTTCGCAGAACTACCTGCCGATGTCCAAGAGGTGATAACCCGGCACGAGCAGACCGGCTTCACGTCCTGCCCCGAGTACATAGGCGCGGTCAGCGTGTTCTACAAGCGTCACCTTTGCCGTCTCGACCCCTGGCCGGCCGGCCTCGAGCGCACCTTCGC
>Ga0181539_1004028_pt1 | contig 12913 bp, 11 predicted proteins | sample PEATcosm2014_Bin_46_FD_119767 | JGI IMG/M metagenome (GOLD analysis project Ga0181539, IMG submission 119767) | Peatland microbial communities from MTU Mesocosm Facility, Houghton, MI, USA - PEATcosm2014_Bin23_60_metaG | ecosystem: Environmental > Terrestrial > Soil > Wetlands > Peat | place... | reverse complement strand
GAGATCAAGAACAACCTCAACTCGTGCATCGACGTGATGAGCGGGTTGCTGCGGGAAACGAATACGCTGATCAAGGCGACCCAAGACGGCAAGCTCCAGACTCGCGGGAACGCCGGGCAGTTTGCCGGCGGCTGGGGCGAGTTGGTCGGCGGCGTGAACAAGCTGATCGACGCCTTCGTGGCCCCGATCAACGACGCGGCGAAGTCCCTGAAGGCCATGGCGGCCAAGGACTTCACCAAGCCGGTCGAGGGTAATTATGCCGGCGATTTCAAGGCGCTGAAAAACGCCGTCAATGCGGTGGTCGAGAACGTCCGCTCGGCGATCGGCCAGATCACCGAGAGCGCCGCCCAGTTCGGCGAGGGCTCGCGGGTGATCGCCGAAAGCTCGCAGACGCTCGCCTCCGGCGCCCAGCAGCAAAGCTCCGCCGTGCAGCAGGTGACGGCTTCCATCGAGGAGCTGAGCCGCTCGGTGGAGAACGTCAAGGAGTCCGCGCACGGGGCCGATAAGCTGGCCAAGGAGACAAACGTCCTGGCCGAGCAGGGCGGGGCGGCCGTGCAGAAGTCGGTCGAGGCCATGGAGCTGATCCGCACCAGCTCGACCCAGATCGGCGAGATCATCCAGGTGATCTCCGAGATTGCCAGCCAGACCAACCTGCTGGCCCTCAACGCGGCCATCGAGGCGGCGCGCGCCGGAGAGCACGGCCGGGGATTCGCCGTGGTGGCCGATGAAGTCCGCAAGCTGGCCGAGCGGTCCAACAAGGCGGCCGGCGAGATCACCAGCCTCATCAAGGAATCGACGCAGCAAGTGCAGCAGGGCGCCCAACTGAGCGGCGAGACCGGCGAGGCGCTGAAGCGAATCGTCGAAAGCGTCAAGGCCACGGCGGCCAAGATCTCCGAGATCGCCACGGCCACGGTGCAGCAGGCCGCCAACTCCGAGGAGGTCTCCAAGGCCACCCAGGGCATCGCCCAGGTGACCGAGCAGGCCGCGGCGGGCACCGAGCAGATGGCCTCCAGCAGCCAGGAACTGGGAGCGCAGGCCCAGGCCCTGCGCGACCTGGTGGGCACGTTCCGCTGCAACGGCCAGTCGGCCCACGGCGAGTCCGCGGAGTCGAGGACCGAAGCCGACGCCCTGGCGGTCTGACGCGTATCCGAGGGCCACCGGCGGCCTCGGCGTACCGAGGCCGCCGGTGGCCCCGCGCGCTTCCCCCACACATTTTCCATACGCAAGGAGACCTTCAATGTCCACCATCGTGCAAAACGCTCCCGCCGGCCTCGTGGAGAGCTCCATCCAAGATCGGAGTCGGTCCACGGCCGCCGGCTCGATGCAACTGGTGAGCTTCAAGCTCAGCGACGAGACCTATGGGATCGAGATCACCAAGATCCGGGAAATCATCCTCGTGGGCGAGATCACGCGCGTGCCGGAAACGCCGCACTACATCAAGGGATTGATCAACCTCCGCAGCCTGGTCATTCCGGTGATCGACCTGCGGGCCCGTTTCTCCCTGCCTGAGAACGAGCTGACTCAGGACAGCCGCATCATGGTTCTCAACGTGGACCGCAGGACGATCGGCATCGTCGTCGATTCGGTGAACGAGGTGCTGCGAGTGTCTCAGGACCAGATTTCACCCGCCCCGCCGACCGTGGCCAGCCTGGGCAACGAGTACATGACCGGCCTGGTCCGCCTGGACGAGCAGTTGCTGATCCTGCTGGACGTGGATCGACTGTTCGGCGAAGAAGGGAAGGCGGCCCTGGATAAGGCCGCGGCCGTCGCTTAGGTCCGGGGAATTAGTAAGTGTTGCAAGAATCGTACTCGTCACGCTCCGCGTGACGCGCGCCCTCACGCGGAGCGTGAGGAGTACGACGGCAATGGATTCGCCGATCCTTGGCCGGTCTTCCGCTGAGACATTTGGACGACAAGGAACTTTCGCACCGTGGTTCTGAACGAGCTGATCTCTCCGACCCTTCCTGCCGCCGTCGCCGTGGTCGTCCCGCTGAGGGAAGTGACCGACGGGCAGTTGGCGATGTACGCCGAGCTGATTTACCGGCGCACCGGGATCCGCGTTGCTCCCCAGAAGAAGATGCTCCTGTCAAACCGCCTGCGGCGCCGATTGCGCGATACGGGGATCGAAGGATTCCAGGAGTACTACGATCGCCTCAAGCGGTTGCCGGCCGGCGATCCGGAGTGGGACGCGTTCCTGCAGGAAATCACCACTCACGAGACGTACTTGTTCCGCGACGAGAACCATTGGGAGTGGTTCCGGGAGACCTATCTGCCGCAGTGTGCCGCCGAGGCGCGATCGGGGCGCCGGCCGAGCTCGCTGCGAATCTGGTCGGCCGCCTGCAGCACGGGCGACGAGGCGTTCACCGCCGCTTGCTGCATTGCCGACTGCCTGCCCGGCTTCCAGCAGTGGCAGATTCGCATCCTCGGCACGGACATCGGCGTCGGCGCGGTGGCGCAGGCCAAGGCGGCCCGCTTCTCCGAACGGGCGGTTCACCTGGTGCCGCAGTCCTACAAAGCCCGGTACTTCGCCCAGGACACCGCGGCAAAGGCGTGGCAGGCTCGTCCCGTCTTGACGGGAATGGTCGCCTTCGGCCAGCACAACTTGTTGGATCCGCTCCGCGAGCGGCCGTTCGACCTGGTGTTTCTCAAGAACGTGCTGATCTACTTCGCTCCGGAATCGAAGCGGACCGTTGTCCAGAACGTGCGGTCGTTGATTCAGCCCGGGGGCCTGCTGGTGGCGGGCCCGGCGGAAGGCGTCGGCGACCTGCTGCGAGACTACGTGCGATTGCAACCGTGGCTGTACCAGCGGCCCAAGTAGCGACGGAACCAAACCATGCGCGACCCGCAAAAAGACGGTAAAGACGACCTGCTGGACGGCCTCCTGGGTGATTTCCTCGACGAGTCGGACCAGCTCCTGACGCAGCTCAATGCGCGGCTGCTGCAACTGGACGAGTGGGTCCGCACGCTCGACGACGACCACCAGGGGCCCTGCGACCCGAGCCTGCTCAACGAGATGTTCCGGGCGGCCCACAGCCTGAAGGGGTTGTCGGCCATGCTGGGACTGACGGACATCAACAACCTGACCCACAAAATCGAAAACGTCTTCGACGCCGCCCGGAAGAACGAATTGACCCTCAACGGCGATGTCACCGAGCTGGTCTTCCGAGGGCTCGATCACCTGGTGGCGCTGGTCGATCGGCTCAAGGAGCCGGGCGGCGAGCCGGTCGATTCCAGCGCGGTCCAGGACGCCATCCGCCGGTTGCTGCAAACCGCGGGCGTGGAACGGAAGCAGTCGTCCCAAGCGGATGCCGAGCGGGCGATGCGCGCGGATTCCTCCCCCCCCGCCACGGACCCGCAAGCAGCGGGCGAAACGGCTTGCGTCGCGGCCCTGCCCGCTACCCCCGACGTAGGCCCGGCAGGAGACCCCGACCCCCTGGACGATATCCACGACGAGGCGGAGATTCCCGACAAGTACCTGTCGATCTTCATCGACGAAACGGAAACGTCGCTGGAAGGGCTGACCGGCGCCTTGTTGGCGCTCGAAGGCGGCGCCGAAGGCGACGATCTCAAGGGATTGATGGGCTCCGCACACAAGATCAAGGGTTCGGCCGCTTCGATCGGCCTGAACCGGATCGCCAAGCTCGCCCATCTGATGGAGGACTTGCTGGAAGAACTGATCCAATCGAGTGGCTCGCTTTCCGCCGGCCTGACCGACGTGTTGCTGAAGTGTACCGACGCGCTGCAGCAACACGTGACCGCGATGAAGCAAGGATCGCCCCGATCGGACCATTTCGGCCAGTTGGCCCGTGAGCTGTTGGCGGCACGGTCGCCGAGTTCGCCGACAGCCGCCGGAGGCCGGGTAACCTACGCCGGCGAAGTGACCTTCGAGCCCTCGCTTCCCGCCGCCGGACTGAAAGCCCAGATCCTCCATGAGCGACTTGCCAAAATCGGCGAGCTGTTCGCCTGCGATCCATCGCCGGAGAAGCTTGACGGCATCGAGCACCTCGATAGCTTCCGCTTCCGCCTGACGACTGACCAACCCCTGGCGGCCGTCAAAGACCGGCTGCGAGTTGCCGGCGTCCTGGAGACGAGCGTTGAACCGCTTGAGGAAACGCCGCGGACGCGCGTGCCGGCGGAACCGGCCCCCGCCGAGACCGCAGCGAAGGCGGCCGACGCCGCCATAACCACGCCCGCCGCCGGCCCCGGACCGACCGGCCAGGAACACGAGCCGCGCGGGAGCGATTCCCCGCAGCGGCCGACCGAGACGGTCCGCGTGGACATCGACCGCCTGGACCACCTGATGGACCTCGCCGGCCAACTGGTGATCAACAGGGCCCAGTTCGCGCAGCTCGGCGACAAGCTCAGGGCCGTGCTCGGACACAAGCACTCGGCCCAGGCGCTCAACAGGGTGTCCGCGGAGCTCGAGCGGATGGGCGGCCAGATCGCGCTGCGTCCGGACGGCGAACACTCGGCCGGCGCACTGGAAGGCATGTATGGTCACGTGCGGCGAATCCAGAACGTATTGGAGCCGCTGCGGCGCGAGGTCCAGGCATCCAGCCAGGCGCACGACCTTGTCGAGGACTTGTTTGAAGCGATACGTCAGCTCGGGCGGGTCAGCGACGGGATTCAACAGAGCGTCATGGACACGCGAATGGTCCCCATCGGACCTCTGTTCACGCGATTCAAGCGCGTGGTCCGCGACATTACCCGCTCGACCGGCAAGCAAGCCCGCTTGGAGATTCGGGGCGAGAACACCGAGCTGGACAAGCGGATGATCGACGAGCTGGGGGACCCGTTGGTCCACCTGGTGCGCAATTCGGTAGACCACGGCATCGAGTTGCCCGAAGTCCGGGAGGCGGCCGGAAAGCCGCGCGAGGGAACCGTGACCTTGGATGCGCTCCACCGCGGCAACAGCATCGTGATCGAGGTCCGCGACGACGGCCGTGGGCTCGACGCCGACCGCATCTTGCGAAAGTGCCTGGAAAAAGGCCTGGTGAGCAAGGCCGACGCGGAGAAGATGACGCCGCAGCAGATCTACCAGAAGATCTGGGAGCCCGGGCTCAGCACGGCGGAGAAGGTGACGGAAGTCTCCGGGCGCGGGATGGGCATGGACATCGTCAAGTCGAAGATCGAGCAGCTCAGCGGCACCGCCGACATCAACAGCGTGCCCGGCCAGGGCACGACGATTACGCTCAAGCTGCCGCTGACGCTCGCCATCCTCCCGTCGCTGATGGTCGAAATCCACGGCGACGTGTTCGCCATCCCCTTGGAGGCCGTCGTCGAGATCGTCAGCGTCGCGCGGAACCAGGTGAGCTCGGTGCAGGGACGGCAGATGGCCAGCGTGCGGGGACGGGTGGTTTCCCTGTTGCGGCTCGGCGACCTGTTGGCCTTTCACGGCGGCGGTGAGACATCGCAAAGCCCGGACACCACCCTGGTGATCGTGGGCGAGACGGGGGAAGAAGTCGGCTTGGCCGTCGACCGCGTCATCGGCGAAGAGGACGTGGTCATCAAGTCGATCGCCGAAAACTTCGAGAACGTTCGTGGAATCGCCGGCGCCAGCATCCTCGGCGACGGACGCGTGTCGCTCATCCTCGATATCCCGGCCCTTGTCGCGATCGTATCCAACAAGGCCGGCTGCTCAACTCGCTAAGGGCCTGTGAAACAACAAGTTGGGCAAATATGAAAGAGCAACGAAGCGAAGCGCTGTTGCTCTTTCATGCGTTGAAGTGCAAGAAATGCCAAGAACCACCGGATAATTCATCGCAAGTGGCGTGTGGTCGCTATTGAACCCAAGGGCGCTGCGCTTCCTTGGGTTCAATAAGTTTGCCCAACTTATTGTTTCACAGGCCCTACGAGGCAATCTCATGATCGGGATCGGCAGCAACGGGAAGGCCATCGCTGGTCTTCAGGAGTTATTCGCGTCCGCCACGCACGACGCGTCCGCCGCGATGTGCCGCTGGACCAACGGGGTCATCAGCGTCACGCTCGACGAGGTCAGGGAAGTCCAACTGGAAGAGGTCGGCACGGAGCTGGCCCTCGGCGACGAGATGCTGACCATGGTCGTCATGACGCTCGACGGGGAGCTCGGGGGCAGTATGATGGTGATCTTCGACGACCTCAACGGGCGCCAGTTGGCGGCCTCGCTCTTGGGGCGCGACGCCGGCACGGAGCCCGAGTGGAGCGAACTGGAGAAGTCGGCGCTGATGGAAACGGGGAATATCCTCGGCTGCGCGTACGTGAACGCGCTCACGCGGCTGATCGACGGGGACCTGCGCCCCTCGGCCCCGTACTTCGTCCAGGATTTCGGCGTCAGCGTCCTCCAGCAGGCCCTCACAAGCCAGGCGGCGGCGAGCGACACCCTGTTGCTCTGTGAGATTGGATTCCAGCGGAGAGGGGGACGGCTCGACTGGCGCGTGGTGTTCGTTCCCACACCCGGGTTGCAAACGTCGCTACGGCGGTCGCTCCACGCGGTCCCGGAAGATGCGCAAGAGATTTCCCGGCATTTGGACCACACGCAATGATGACCATCTCGACGAGCACAACGATGCCGGAAACGACGGTCGGCATGGGACAGATTGTCGCCGGCGGGTCGCCCCGGCAAATGAAGGCGATTGTGGGCTCCTGCATTGCCTTGGCCCTGCACCATCCGTTGCAGAAGAAGGGGGCCCTGGCACATGTCGTTATGCCCGCCTCCGCGGGGCGGACCGGCGCGCCGGGCAAGTTCGCCGACACCGCCGTTCCCAGGATGCTCGAATTGCTCAAGGAGTTGGGCGTCGCGGCCTGCGGCCTGACGGCGAAATTCGCCGGCGGCGCCAACATGTTCGGCAGCAGCGGCCCGTTGCAGATCGGCGGCGCCAACATCCAGGCGGTCGCCCAAGCGCTCGAGACCGCCGGCATTCGCATCGAGGCGCAGGACGTGGGCGGAACGCGCGGGCGCCGCGTGACGTTCGACTGCGCCGGCGGCCTTTTGATCGTTGAATGTCCCGGTCAGCCGACAAGGAAGCTTTGACCCCTATCGCAAGCCGGGGAACACCGCGGTTCCAACCCAGGAGACCCAATCCGTGCAACGCAGACTACTCGTCGCCGACGATGCTCTGATCATCCGGCGGATCATCAAGGACATGGCGACCTCCGCCGGCTGGGAGGTCGTCGGCGAGGCCAGCAACGGCCAGGAGGCGATCGAACGTTACCGGGAACTGCACCCCGATGCCGTGACCCTGGACCTCGTGATGCCCGAGCACGACGGGCTGCACGCCTTGCACGGGATCATGGATTTCGATCCCCAGGCCAAAGTGCTCGTCGTCAGCGCCCTGGAGCAACGGGGCGTGCTCAAAGACGCGATCAAGGCGGGCGCCGCCGACTTCGTCGCTAAGCCTTTCGACAAGAAGAGCCTTCAGAGCACCCTCGACCATTTGCTCCCCGATGCCGTCTCTTGATACGCTCCACGCACCAAGGGCGCGGAAGCCCTGCAGCCACTGAATTGAATGCCATGAAAGTTGAGTACATCAATCCATTTCTCACGTCCACGATTTCGGTCTTCGACACCATGCTCCACTGCAAGCTGGAGCGGGGAGATCCCTACCTCAAGCACGGCACACAGCCGCAGCACCATGTCAGCGGCGTCATCGGACTCTCCGGAAAGGCGCAGGGGACCGTGGTCCTCGGGCTCAGCCGGGAGGCGGCCCTTAGCGCGACGGAGGCGATGCTCCAGGAACGGCCGCCGGAAATCAACGGCGACGTCACCGACGCCGTCGGCGAACTGGTGAACATCATCGCCGGAGGCGCCAAGGCCAAGCTGGAGCACCTGAACATGAGCATCAGCCTGCCGACGGTCATCACCGGAAAGTTCCACTGCATCGAGTTTCCCTCAAAAGTAACCCCGATCTGCATTCCTTTCAGGTCCCCCTGGGGTGACATTACCGTGGAAGTCGGGCTCTGCGAACGCACCGCGGCGAACCCCTCCACGGCCACGCCGGGCAACTGACTACGCCGCAATGCCACGAGGAGAAGCGGATGTTCACCGCCAAAGATATCATGACTACGCACGTCGTCGGCGTCCGCGACGATGACACCGTCGACCGCGCGATCTCCTTGATGGTTCGACACCGGATCAGCGGTCTTCCCGTGCTCGACGCGCAAGGAAGAATCGCGGGAATCATTTCCGAGTTCGACCTCTTGAAGCTGATCTGCGACGGCGGCACCGAACAAGGCAAGGTTCGCCAATACATGTCACGCGACGTGTTTGGCGTGTGCGAAGACGACGACTGGGTCAGCGTCGCCGACATGTTCCGTTCCAAGCGCGTGCGCCGATTGCCGGTGCTGCGCGACGGAATGCTCGTGGGCATCGTGGCGCGGCACGACCTGATGCGGGCCGTTCGCGACGCGCGCCGGCAAATCCGCCAGCAGTTGACGCACAACGCCGGCTAGATCATGGGGGGACACTAGCCCGAAGCACAAGCGAGGGAGGCACAACGTTCTCCCTCGCTTGCGCTTCGGGCTAGTGTTCCCCGATTCCCCTGACGATCAGGCATGCCACGCGAGATCAACGCGCTCGGCATGCTTCGGGTGCTTCTTGTCTAACGCATGGAGGACCAGGGTGGCGCCGCGGTCGCCGAACTGTACGTCCAGCCAGCCGCGAGGCTGCCTCGGATCGAACAACCAGGCGGTGGCCGGAACATTGACCAAGTGCATCGCGCGCTGCTTGCCGACGTGCCACGCGTGGGTATGACCATAGAAGTAGGCCCGCACCTCGTCGCGGCCGGCGGCAACCTCCAACAGCGCCGCGGTGTCGCGCAATCCCTGCCGCGTGCCGAGGTCGTGATGGGCCGCCAGGATCGCCGGCTTGCCTCGCCGGGCATCCAGCGCTGCGGCCAACCAGTCCAGTTGCGGCTTCCCCAGCAGCCCGGGCGTGCTGTTCGTCTTGTCGAGCGAATCCAACAGGAACCAGTTCACGCGGGGCGTCTCGACGACCGCCACATGGTGCTGGAACGCCGGCGCGTGCGGCGACTTGAGCTCCGCAAAGGCGGTCCAGAAGTTCGCCCGATCGTCGTGGTTGCCCAGGGCGATGTGCAACGGGATGCCGGCCTCGCGGATCGGCTGGACCAGGCGGCGGAACATGGCGTAGTCGGCCGCGTGTCCTTCCAGGTAAACCGTGTCGCCGACGAGAATCACGCCGGCCGGCCGCGGATCAAGGGACACGATCTCGGCGACCGCTTGGAGAAGCGTGTCGGCCGGCTTCGTGCCGCGGCGGGAACCGTCGCGATGCTCCCAGACGTGCGTGTCGGCCAGGAGCACCCAGCGGTCGGCGTCGACCGGCCGCTCGGCGGCCCAGGTCTCGCACGGCAGCAGCAGGCCGGCTGCCGCGGCCAAGGAGCCTTGCAGGAAGCGGCGTCGGGAAACGGGCGGTAAGTAAATAGGCATCGGCGGCAGTCCTCGGTCGGTTACGGCCAGCGATCGGACGTCGAGTCGGAGACATTTGCCGTCGGATGCCAGGCCTCCAGATCGCGGCGGAAGGCATCGTACCGCGTCGGGCTAAGGGAGTAGAACTGCACCCAGATCTTGCCCTGGCGATAGAGCGCTTCGTCCCATTTCAGGTCGGCCGACTGATACAGGCCCTTGGCCAGGCTGCGGGCATATTGGGCCGGCACGATCACGTAAGGTGAATCCGGGTCGTCGCAGCGCAGCACCACTTCCTTGCGATCCAGCTCGGCCACGGCGGGCCCGGCGCCGGCCTGCGGGTCCTTGGGAGCCAGCAGGGCCTTGATCTTCGCCGGATCGGAATCGTTGGGAATTCCCAGAACTCCGGGCTCGAAGGAATACCTGGGGTCGGCTTCAATGCCGTGCTGGTCGAGATAGTCGAGCAGTTGCTTCTGGGCCGTGTCGTCGGGTGGGCGGACGACCAGGCGGTACTTGCCATACCGGCCGTTGGGCGCGCCCCCTTCGTCGAGCACGTAGTGGCGCGATCGGACCGCGGCTTCCAAGGCGCGGGCCTCGGGGTCGTACTTGCGATCGATCAGCTCCCGGAGCTTCTTCATCCAGGCGGCGTTGGTCTGCTTCGCCCGCTCGATGTCCGGCAGCAGGCCGTACTCATTGGTCAATCGCTGGACCTCACACAGGAAGGTGCCCCGCTGGACCATGATCTTCACGGCTTCGGCAAGTTGAGCGTGAAGCTTCGCGCCGCGCTGCCGATCTCCCATCGCCGTCTTGCGCAAGGCATCTTCCACGTGCCAGGCATAGACGCGTATTGGGCCGCCGGCCAGCACTTTCTGCCGCTGGGTTTCCAGTTCCGCAGTCAGGCTGCTGACGTCGAAGTGGCGACGGATCGGCGGGGAAACGTAGCCCACCGCAAAGGCCGCGGCGCCGGCGAGCAGGAAGGGCACCAAGCTGAAGAGCAACGAAGGCATCCGAACGCGGAGATTGGCAGCGCCCGTATAGATCCATCGCGCGCCCAGTGCGACCAGGATCGGCAGTTCCGGCAGAGCATCGTTGTACTCGGCGCATCCATACAAGCCGAAACAGGCCAGGCCGAGGCCGACAACGAGCTTGAGCACCCCGAGCAAGCGGAACCAGGCGGGATTAGCGAGCATCCAGATCCGCCCGGGCCGGAAGAGACGGCGCGGCTTGCCGCCCTCGGGGCCGGTGAACTCGCCGGATTCCAGCACGAACGACCGCACGGCCGCCCACGCTCCGGCGTCGTTGCCGATGAACAGATAGCGAAACGCCCGCGGGACGAATCGCAGCCACGTGGGCACGTTCACCAGCACGCGATTGATGGACAATAACGTGGCATTCGGCCCCTGCAGTAGTTGCACCGTCGCGCCCGCCAGTCCACCGCCGCAAACGACCAGACGCGGGCTGAGCCAGGGGGCCGGGCGGCCAGCCGAACATTCCAGGGGCGGCGAAAGCCGTTTATCGAGCCGATCCGCCAGGTCGGCCAACGTCAGTTCGGGGGCGTGGCGAATCCAATAGTGGGCCATGGTGGGATCACCGGAATAACGGGCGTTACTGCCAACGACCAACCCCATTGTATCCCGCGGAAGTGTGCGGGCAACCAGGTCTTGCGCGTCGGCCGAGCGCGTACCCGACTATGTATGTAGATTGTGCCACCATAATATGCTAACCGTCGCCGGAACGTTATCATCGCACCGCCTTGACGTTGGGGAGGTTGTAGAGAATTCTGTGTCAAACGGTGGCACGGGCTTCCAGCCCGTGAAGAAACACGGCCAAGATGGCCGTGCCACTTCGCCCCGGACACAGAGTTCTTTACAACCCCACGTTGGGGACCGAATCGACCCTTGCAAACAGCTCGCCGAGCGACTTCTCGTAGCGCTTCCAGTGTCCCACGGAACTGTGGTAGATCGGACGTCGGACCTGCACCGCGCTGGCGGTCCGTACGGCCCGCTGCGTCTCGTAAAAGCGCAGGCATCCCGGCTCCCATTCCAACCCACACCACTGGTTGATGCGGCGCGCGACGCCCTCCACGTCTTCCACCAGTTCCTCGTAGTCGACATCCAGCGGCGGCGACGGCAGCACCTTCCGCCAATGGTCCATCACCCGCGCGTACTGCTCGAAGTGCGAGACGATCTGGTCCGGGTCACAGGCCCAGGGCATGGAAACAAGGCTCGTCTTCCAGCAAGACAGGGCCACGTCGCGCAGCTCGCGGCGGCAATGGATCAGACGCGCTTGGGGAAAGAGGACCCTGATAAAGCCGAGGTAATGGTAGTTCTCAGGCATTTTGTCCACGATGCGAAGGGCCCGCCGGTCGAGGGCCCGCAGCCGGTCGACGTGCCGTTGGGCCAGATGGCGGGTCGTTTCGCGGTCAAGGTGCGCCAGGCATTGCAACGGCGTGTCGCTGCGACGCATGAGATCGGGCAACGACTGCAAGGTCTCTTCGCAGTAGTGCAGCTCGTTGGCCCCAAACACCAGGGAGTGGCTCGCCAGGATCTGCTCCACCAGCGTGGTGCCGGACCGCGGCAGTCCGACGATGAAAACGGGCAGCTCCGTCTCCAGGCCGAATCCGTTCACGCGAACGAAGAACTGCGGCGTAAACGTCGCAATGATGTCGCCGATGAAAGAGCTGTACTCGGCGGAATTGTACTCTCGCTCTTGCTCCTTCAAGACGGCACGGCGCGCCGCGTTGGCCTGGCGGAGGTGTTCCGCGGCCTCGCCGTATTCTGCCCGTGCATCGAGCACCTGGGCCAGGCCGAACTCCAGGGCGGCGCGAGCATCGTCGCGCAGTCTGGATTGCGACGACAATTGCCGCATCGCCGACAAGTCGCTCTCCGGCAGCCGGTTCTGGAGGATCGTCGCGAGCTGGAGGAATGCGTCGCCGAGGCAGTCGCTCACCGCGCCGTCCAATCCGAGCTGGACCACCTGCCGGTAGCAGGCGACCGCTTCGTCCAACTTCCCCAGGCAGGTAAGAGCGTTGCCCAGGTTATTGCGCGCCTCGACGTAGTCCGGCTTCAGTTGCAGTGCCCGGCGATAGCAGGCGACCGCTTCGTCCAGTTTCCCCTGGCCCCGCAGGGCATTGCCCAGGTTGCTGTGGAAGGCGGCCTCGGTTCCCTTCAAGCCGATCGCCCGTCCGATGTACCTGACGGCGACCTCGTGCTTGCCCGCTTGGTAGGCGATCACTCCGAGCAGGTGCAGGGCATCGACATGATTCGGCTGGAGGGCAAGAATCTGCCGGTAGCCCTGCTCGGCGGCCTGGAGCCGACCTGCCTGATGGTGCTGGATGGCAATGGCCAGAAGTTCAGGAATGGTTGGCACAGCCCAATGCTCGGGTCAGGACTCAAGGCTTTCCATAACGAGCATCCTTTCGCGCCGGCTGATGCTGCGTGCCGCGGCTAATTTCAAAGTATATATCTGTGGGCGGCCCCCATGGCCAGTCTGTCGGGGCATAATGCGACCATACGGG